>Ga0209168_10001632_pt1 | contig 17229 bp, 19 predicted proteins | sample Coa_R1_FD_187156 | JGI IMG/M metagenome (GOLD analysis project Ga0209168, IMG submission 187156) | Surface soil microbial communities from Centralia Pennsylvania, which are recovering from an underground coalmine fire - Coalmine... | ecosystem: Environmental > Terrestrial > Soil > Unclassified ... | reverse complement strand
TAATCGCACCGGGTTGGGGCTCGGTCGTTCCCTCGTACATGGTCTCAGCAGGTGCTTACGGCTTCGGCGTACCGGAGGCCTCCTTCGGCACCTCCGTTCCGGGGGCTTGCCAGCCGGGGAAGGGCCTCCTTGCTACCGTGCGAGTCCCTCGCATCGCGGTGAGCGGTGCCGACGCAATGGTGCGTATGTTGAAATTGCACGGCATCGAGACGATATTCGGTCTCTGCGGCGACACCAGCCTCCCGTTCTACGACGCGTTGGCACGCGACGGCTCCATTCGCCACGTTCTTTCGCGCGACGAGCGTTGAGATTCGGTTTCGGAGATTCACGACTCGCTCACAAATTCTTCCTGAAGGCGAGAGCTCCGTTCGCTAGCCTAAGGCCCATGGGAAACGATCTCAGGCAAACGTTCCGCTTCATGTTGACGATGCTTTCGGCGTTCATCGCGGGATGGGTCGCAATATTGCTGCTCTTCCGCGCGAGGTGGTAACCGATGCACGTCAACCGCTTGGAAAAAATCTGGTTGTGGTTGGGCGCGGCGACGATGGTCGCGTTTTTCATGACCTTGCTGACGCTCTCGGTGCGCGCCGTCATCATCACACCGAGAGACGGCGCCACGATCGATCCGACGAAAGTGTGGCAGACACCGCCGTTCGATCATCCGGGGCTCCGGCAAACCGGCCCGCTCACGTACGAAGCCTACTACGTGGGACAGGTGTTCTCGTGGCAACCGCAATCGGTCACGGTTCCCGTAGGGTCGACCGTCACCTTCTTCGTGACGAGCGCCGACGTGGTCCACGGCTTCACGATTCCCGACGAGGACGTGAATGTTGAAGTCCTTCCCGGCTGGGTGAGCTCCGAGACGCATACGTTTCGACGCCCGGGGGACTACTTGATCCTCTGTAATCAGTACTGTGGCATCGGGCACCATACCATGGGCGCCCACGTCATCGTCCGCTAGTGAGCATAGGGATGAACAAACAGAGATCCGAGCATCGTCTGGTGCTGGCGCACCTTTACGTCGCCTTGACCGCTGTCTTTCTCGGCACGTTCTTCGGGCTACTCCAAGTCTGGTCGCGCGCCGGCGCAGCAGATACACCGCCGTGGTTCGACTACTATCGCATGTTGACGGCGCACGGCGTTCTCCTAGCCTTGGTCTTCACCACGCTGTTCATCACTGGTCTTGCGACCTATGCGACGTACGAATCGATTCCGCGCGAGGGGCGGTCTCTGCGCCTTGGTTGGATCGCCTGGGGAACGATGGTCGCCGGAGTGGTCATGGCTGCCGCGGAGATCCTGGCAGGCAACGCCACCGTGCTCTACACGTTCTATGCGCCGCTGAAGGCCAGTCCGCTCTTTTACTTGGGAGCGACGCTGTTGATCGTCGGCACCTGGCTCGTGCTGCTCGATATCCTCCTGCAGATTCGCTACTTCCGCCGGAAGCGCCCAGGCGAGCGGATTCCTTTGCCGGCATTCATGGCGGCGTCCACGTTCGTCATGTGGTCGCTGGCTACCGTCGGCGTCGCGTACGAAGTGCTCTTCCAGCTGCTTCCGTGGTCACTCGGGCTGGTTTCCGGCGTCGACGTCGCCCTCTCGCGATTGCTGTTCTGGTATTTCGGCCATCCCCTGGTCTATTTTTGGATCCTCGGAGCCTACATGATCTGGTACGCGATCATCCCCAAGGTTCTTGGCGTTCCGATCTTCAGCGACTCACTGACGCGAATGGCATTCGTGCTGTTCATCATCCTCTCACTGCCCATCGGCGTTCACCACGAGTTCGTGGAGCCTGGCATCGCCCCGGCCTGGAAGCTGCTGCAGGCATTCTTTACGATGATGGTGGTGATTCCATCGCTCATGACCGCCTTCGCGCTCTTCGCCTCATTCGAGCAAGCGGCGGCAAAGCATGGCCGGTACGGTTTCATCGGGATCGTTCGATCGCTCCCGTGGAGCAATCCCACCTTCCTCGGCAGCGCTCTGGGCATGATCCTGTTCATCTTCGGCGGCTTCGGCGGGATCGTCAACGCGTCGTACTCGATGGACGTGCTCGTACACAACACTATGTGGGTGGTCGGTCACTTCCACATCACCGTGGGGGGGCCGGTCGCGCTGACCTTCCTCGCGGCGAGCTACGCCTTCATCCCACGGCTGACGGGACGAGCGTTCACGCACACGGCGTTGGCGCGGGTCCAGCTGTGGTTGTGGTTCATCGGCATGAGCATCATGTCGATCGGGATGCACACGGAAGGACTGCTGGGGGCACCCAGACGTGCGGCGAGTCTCGGATACGGCGGAGCCGCCGTCGCCGCGTCATGGGCGCCCTGGTCGATGCTGGCAGCTATTGGAGGAACGATCGTTTTCGCCAGCGTCCTGCTCTACCTCGTCGCCTTCGTACGGATGGTCTTTGCCGGGAGCCCTGCCTCGACGGAGTTCGCTTTCGCTGAGGGGAACTCCGAAGCGGGCGTGACGCCGCCGATTCTCGATCGGCTCGGAGGCTGGGCGTTGGTGGGCGCGGCGCTGGTCGTGCTCGCATACTCCGGACCGCTGATGCAGCACTTCCACCAGCACATCTATCTTGCTCCAGGCATGCGCACGTGGTAAGCGCGACAAACGTCGTAGCGCGCGACAGTCAGCGGTACCGTGAGAACGGCCTTCCCAAAAAATCTGCGGTTGGTACAAGATCGCCACCGTTGCTGCGCTCTCCGGCTCGGTGGATTTCCTCGGGCCCGGCGGGCGGTTGGCGACGTTTCTCGTAACGGTCCGTTAGGCGTCAACGAACGGCGGAGCGTCCGAGCGGAACGCGCAGCGTTCGCGAATACGGCACGGCAGACAAGAGGTGGTGTGGGTCCGAAGAAGGTATTGCGGCGGCGAACTCGGGCAGGAGAAGCTCCGCGTCGTAGCCGCGCGCGAGGGCCGAGACGGCCTCGGGGAGCGGGCCCCACGAGACGACCGTGGTGATCGTGCGGCCGGCGGCTCGCAGGCGCGCGCTCAGCGCGTGGAGCCCGTGGAAAGCCTGAAGCTCCCGAGTATCCGCGTTCGCCCCACGCAGTCGCTGGTCGTAGGGCAGCTCGGACGGTTGAGGCAGCCGGACCACGGCGAGCAACACGACGCGCACCGGGCGGTCGACGAGGTCGGCTACGACGGCGTCGGCGACGCGGGGATCGATCGGGCACTCCAATGGGACGACAACGGTCTGCTCCATGCCGCGATGATCCCTCACGGCGAAGAAGCCTTTGTGAAGACCACTGTGCGAAAACCTTCTCAGGTTCTCCTATCATGGACGGTACGATCACGGCATGCCACATGTCGTGTTGGCTGAGACGATCTTGAGCGCTCCCGATGTGGTTGCCGTGGCCTTGGTGCGATCGCTGGAACGGCTTGCTTGGGCATCGCGGCATGGCGATCTCGCCCTGCTCGTCCCGTTGCAAACGTTCGGCCGCCCCGGTCTTGCGGACATCAGCGTTCCCGTCGTCCTCTCGTATGATCCGCAGGGCTCTTCGGCCGGGGGTGAGCGGCGGATTCGCATTCGCTTGCACGCACGTGTCGCGGAAGGGCTCTTTCCGACGTTCAGCGGCGCATTGCGCGTGCATCGCGTGACGGACCATCGAACCGACGTGATTCTCGACGGCACGTACACGCCGCCGGGCGGAAAGCTCGGAAGCATCGTCGACGCGACCATCCTTCACGATGCCGCGCGGCTCAGCTTGCGAACGTTGCTGCGCCGGATCGGAGACGACGTCGTGCGCGAGATCGAGACGCCGGAACTTTTGTTCTTCGAGCAATCGAGACCATGACGATCAGACACGTTCTCATCACTGACGACGAACCTCAAATCGGCGAGGTTCTGTCCGCCTACCTCCAGCGCGAAGGCTTCCGCGTCTCCGTTACGGGGACGGCCGGCGAAGCGATGGAGCTGGCCCTTCGCGAGCGCCCCGATCTCATGATCTTAGACTTGACGCTACCCGACGGCAGTGGTCTCGACGTCTTCCGCTCCGTACAGACCGAAGCGCGCATTCCCACCATCTTCTTGACGGCGCGCTCCGATGAAGTCGATCGCATCGTGGGGCTGGAACTGGGCGCCGACGACTACGTTACGAAGCCATTCTCCCCGCGCGAAGTCTCGGCGCGGGTTCAGGCCGTTCTGCGCCGCGCAGGGCGCAACACGGCGGACGAGCGCGCGGCCGAGGTCATGCGCGTCGGAGATCTCGCGCTGGACGTGGAAGCGCACGAAGTGCGAGTGAACGGACAGCCTATTTCGGTGACGCGTGCCGAGTTTCGCATCCTACGCGCATTCTTTACGCATGCCGGCCAAGTGCTGACCCGCGAAGATCTCCTGAACATCTTGGACGACGCGGGCTCCATCTACGAGCGCACGCTGGACCGCCACATCAACAACTTGCGCCGAAAGATCGAGCCCGACGTGGAGAATCCCAAGTACATCGTGACCGTGTTCGGCGTCGGCTACAAATTGCAGAGGCCGTGACGATGGAACGGATTATCCACGCGATCGACGAAGCCGCGCTTGGATCGTGGCGCGAAGCCGCCGCCGAGCTACGTGCCGTCGCGGCGAGCGACGCGAGTCCCCTTTCGTCGCGTCTCTTGGACCTGATCGCGCAGCTCGAACGGGCCGAGCGCGAGCGCCGCGAGCGGCAGGCGCGCGTCGGCCAGGAGATCGGCAACACGCTGGCCATCGCTCAAGCGACGCTGGAAGGCATGCTCGACGGCGTGCTGCAGCGCAACGACGCCGGCTTGGAGAAGGTGCACGACGCCGTGCTCCTGGCGGGTTCCTTGCTGGGAGAGATCGCGCAGGAGCCTGCAGGGCACGACGGGCAGCCGGAGGCGGTCGAGAGCTTCGACCTACGATCCTTGGTCGACGAAGAGCTTCTGGGCATGGGGAGCACCGCTGCTCCGAAGGGAATTCACATGGAGCATCGCCGCGCTGAAGGCGAAACGTCCCCCTTCCGCGGTGATCTCGGTCGCGTGCGCCGGTTCGTGCGCGAGGCTCTGTTCGACGTCGTGCGTTCCACGCATCCCGGAGGTCGTGTCGAGGTGCTGACGGGGTCGGACGCATCGCTCGTCATCACCGTTCGATCCAATCCGGCGCTGGCTTCGGGACGGCCCATGAGCCTGAACGGGGTAGCGCGATTGCTTCGCCGCCTGCACGGGCGCGGTCGTGTCCTCTCGATGGAAGCGAGCAGCATCTCCCTCGCCGTCGAATTGCCCTTCGCCTCGACCTAACGGGCCAACGGGCTCGCTCCCGCGCGATATCCATTCCGTTCTCAGTTCATTCTCCCGTCCTTCCCGAGCGGGGTCTATCGTGAGGTCATGTTCAAGAAGCTTCTCGTGCCGATCGACGGCTCCGAGCCCTCCGAAAGCGCGCTCCGGCTGGCAATCGGGATCGCCAAGGAAGACGGGGCGCAGGTTGTTTTCGTTCACGTCGTGGACGTGGCGTCGCTGATCGCGCTGGGCGGAGCCACCACCATGGACCCGGGTCTCGTCATCACGTCCCAGCGCGAGCTGGGAGAAGACGCGCTCAAGCATGCAGCCGAAACAGCCGAGGCCGCGGGGGTGCATGCCGCGACGGCGCTCCTGGACGGCGAGGTCGTCCAGACGATTCTCGATCGCGCCCGAGAAGAGCGCGTGGACGCCATCGTGATGGGAAGTCACGGACGGGGCGGCCTGGCGCGTGCTATCTTAGGGAGCAAGACGGAAGGCGTGCTGCGGCGCGCTTCTGTCCCGGTGATCGTCGCGCCGCACGCGGCGACGGTTGCGCAAGCATCCTGAGGCCGGCGAGATGGCGGGGGCCGGCGGCCCGCAAGTAGGGGGTGGAATGTCGTCGCGCCGAAACCACAGGCGTGTTGTCAGGCCAGCGCATCCTCCTCGTCGACGACGAGCCTCAAATCGGCGACATCCTCAGCAAGTATCTCGAGCGCGAAGGTTACTGCGTCGCCGTTGCCCGCAACGCAGCCGAGGCACTCTCTTCGGCAAGAGGCGTGCGCCCGGATCTCATGATTCTCGACCTGAACCTGCCGGACGGGAACGGCCTCGACGTCTTCCGCAGCCTGGCGGAGAGCGGACCGTTGCCGACGATCATGCTGACCGCCCGCTCCGACGAGGTCGACCGCGTCGTGGGGTTGGAGCTGGGCGCCGACGACTACATCAGCAAACCGTTTTCCCCGCGCGAGGTCGTCGCGCGCGTGCGTGCCGTACTGCGGCGGACGGGCGGCGAGTCGACGGAAGAACGGGGCGCGAGAGGCTTGACGGTACGGGATCTCACGATCGACGAACAGGCTCACGAAGTGCGCGTCGGCGGGCGACCCGTCATGTTGACGCCCTCGGAGTTCCGCATCCTGATCGCCCTGGCGACGAATGCCGGCCAAGTGCTCACGCGGTCGCAGCTCTTGGATGCCCTGCACGACGATGGATCGATCTACGAGCGAACGCTAGATCGTCACATTAATAATCTGCGCAAGAAAATCGAACCGGATCCCGAAAACCCCACGTATGTCGTGACGGTCTTCGGCGTCGGTTATAAGATGCGGAAAGAGTGATCCCGATGGAACGACTCCTCCACGCCATCGACAGCGCCGTGCTCGGACGATGGGCGGAAGCGAGGGGCGAATTGGAGCGCCAGGGCAATCCGACGTTGGACTCCGTGGCTTCCCGGCTGCTTGAACTCTTCGAGCGATTGGAGCGAGCCGAAAGGGAGCGCGCGCGCTATCTCGCAACGCTCAAGCACGAGATCGCCAATCCATTGGCCATCGCGCAGGTGAACGTCGAGGGAATGCTCGACGGCTTGCTCGATCGCGACGACGAGCGTTTGCGTGGCGTACAAGAGGCGATCGAGGCCGCGGGAGCATTGGTCAACGAGCTGACGCGACTGCCGGAGCAGCACCAAGAGGCCATGCCGATCCGCGTGGGAACCTTCAACATCTGCGCGCTGATCGCATCGGAGGCCGCTTCCGTTCAAGGGCTGGCGACCTCGAAGGGCGTGAAGCTGACATACTCGGCGTGCGGTCGGCATCATGAGGAGTGCACGAGCTTTCGCGGAGATCCGACGCGCATCGGCCAAATCTTACGTAACGTCATGATCAATGCCGTTCGGTACACGCCGCCCGGCGGATCCGTAGAGCTCCGTTGCGATCGCCCCGATGGTGAGCTGACCGTCGTGGTCACGGATTCGGGACCCGGCATCGACAAACAGGAGCTGCCGCATCTCTTCGAGGCGGGTTTTCGGGGAAGGGCAGCCGTGCGAACCGCGGGATCGGGGCTTGGACTCGCCGTCGTCGATCAGCTCCTGAAGCGGATCGGAGGAAACGCACGCGTGGAATCGTCGGCAGGAGAGGGTACGACCTTCGTCATCAGTTTGCCGGCCGCAGTCTGAAGCGTGGCGATGCGAAACGCCGTTTCATCATAGCCCTGGCATCCGGAGGCGTTAGGAAACGTTGGGGAAGCGGGGCTTTCCGTCGTTCGTCAGACGTTCCCCGCGCCGCCGCGACGGCCGGCCGCGCCGGGCTTTCGAGACTCGTCGAAACGGAACGCCTGCTCCATGCTCGCGGCCACCGTGCGCAGCAGCTCGTCGACCGTCGCTTGTGCGATGCGACGGCCGAGGACGGCATCGATGACCTCTCCCGCGGGCCCAAGCGGCGGACGGTAGGAGCCCTCGATGACGAGACGACAGGTCTCGTAATCTTCCGCGCCCTTGATGGCAAGAGTCCCCTCGAAGCTCGGATAAAGGCGTTGGTCGCGGGGAATCCAGCGGATATGCCATCGGTCGCTTTCGTGCGTCGGATCGATCTCCGGAGCGCAGCTCACCATGACTTCGGTTGCGAGCGCGGCATCGGCGCCGGGGATGCGGACGGGTACTCGCAACTCCAGCCTCTGTGACTGAAGTGTCTCGGTGGGTAGCACTCCGGCGAGATAGCGGCGCGCATGGGCCAGCGGGCAAGCTACGTAGGTCCACCCTTGGATGTCGCTCATGCCGGGATGATCGCTTTCGGGTCGGAAGGCTTGATGAACCTTGCGTTCCCAGATCCTTCATGGCTCTTTCTCGCCGGCGCGCAATGCTCGGTGCATGGGGCACGTATTCTACGAGAACGAGGTCGCCTGCGCGCCCGAAGAGGTCGTGGGACGGTTGAAGGCCGTCTTGGCTCCCCGAGACCCCGGTGAACCGGGCGCATGGTTCGAGCTGGAAGTCCCGTTCGAAGATCTGCATCTCCCGAATGTCGGGCGATTCTCGCGCACGGTACTGATGAACCTGGGAGAACCGGAGCAACGATCTTATGCTACATTGCTCCCGATCGCGTGGCGCGTCACCGACAGTCACGCGTTCCCAGAGTTCCACGGCTGGATCGAGATGGTTCCGCTGACGTCGACGAGGACGCAGTTGGCGATCCTGGGAGACTATACGCCGCCGCTGGGACCCGTCGGGATGGTGATCGATAAGGTCGCCGGCAACGTCATTGCCGAGATTACCGTGCGCCGGCTGCTCGAGCGCTTGCGGATGCTGATCGAGGGCAAGAGCACAGCGGGGCGATGAGCCCCTCGTGCCTGCCATCAGTTCCTCGACGCAGCGCAGCCGTATCAGTGTCGTTCATGAGGCCGTTGCGTGGCGCGGCCGTTTTGTCGCGTTACTTGCCGCGCTTGGCGACCAGGTCTTCGAGCGCGTTACGAAGCACGACGGCTTGATTGTGCCCTTCGTCTTTCGCGCTGAAGATCAGCGTGACTCGCGTGTGGCCATTCGCCGCCTTGAGCAGATCGAGCAGACGCGCATATTGCTCCGGGCGAGCAAGCTCCCTGCGATACCGTTCGCAAAATCCGCGCCAGCGCGCGGGATCGTGGTTGAACCACGTTCGCAACGTGGTGCTGGGGGCGAGCTCGCGTGCCCAGAGACCGAGCGCCAGCTCGTCCTTCGTCTTCCCGCGCGGCCAAACCCAGTCCACGAGCACGCGGAACCCATCGCCTGGATTGGGGTCCAGGTAGGCCCGCTTGATGACGAAATGCACCTTAGCGAGCTTCTTGCCTCCGACCAAAACTCCCGCGTACGCCGCGCCGCGCTCATGCTGCGGGCGCCTCGGGAAGCCGTCAAGATGGCAGGCGGTAAGCGCTAGGCGGCGCGCGGTCCTTCAGGACCCTCCGAGGTCCATAAGTCTCATGGCTCGCATTCTTCGCGATGCAGAATGGCGGTGCTATACTGGTTGCGACCGAATCTCACTTCACTCGTCAAAGCACGAGAGGAGTCTTCTCATGGCGGGAGTGCAGCAAGATCCAACGACCGGCACCAAGGCAGCACCAGCGGCGGAACGCGTGATCTACAGCCTCCAGGGGACGCTGCTCGAAGCCTGTTCGTGCAACGTCCTCTGCCCGTGTTGGATCGGCGAAGATCCGGACACGGGGACATGCGACGCATTCGTCGCATACCATTACGATAAGGGAGAGATCAACGGGGTCGACGTCAGCGGTCTCACGATGGTCGGCGTCGCCAAGATTCCTGGTAACGTCTTGGCGCCGAAGAGTTGGAAGATCCTGTTGCTCATCGATGACAGAGCAACCGACGCACAGCTCAACGCACTGGTGGATGCCTACTCCGGCAAGCTCGGCGGGCCGTTAGCCGATATCGCTGCATTGATCGGCGAGGTGCTTGGAGTCGAGCGCGCGCCGATCAACCATGAAGTGAAAGGCGGGGCCGGATCCCTCCGGGTCGGAGATATGGTGAGCGGCGAGATGGTACCCTATCGCGGGCCCGACGGCTCGATCACGACGCTCCGGGACTCGATTTTCTCGAACATTCCCGGCTCGCCGGCATATGTCGCGAAGGCGACGCACAACATCGTCAACATACCGAAGTACGGCATGGCTTGGTCGTTCGAAGGCCGCAACGCGATCCAAGGCGATTACACGATCACGCATACGGGTCCGTGATGATCGGCGCCCAGCGCGCCGGAAGAGTGCCCGCGATGATCCCTGCGGCGATCGCCGCCGCCTGGGCGGTGGCGATCGTTGCGCAGGTGACGGGGACCGCAAGGCTGCTCCACCACGACGCATTGATCGAGGGAACGCTTCCGCTCTGGGCCGCGCTTCTGCTGTTCGTGTTCGCGTGGGAGGCGATGATCGCGGCGATGATGTTGCCGTCGGTCCTGCCGTTGGTTCGTCTCTTCGCGATTACGTCGGCGCAGCAAGTGAGCGCCGCGCGCGCGATGCTCGCGCTGATCGCCGGATACGCCGCGGTATGGACGGCATTCGGCGTCCTCGCGTTTCTCGGTGACGTCACGCTCCATCGGCTCGTCGATCGCACCCCGTGGCTGGCGGCCCACTCATGGTTGATCGCGGGCAGCGTTCTCCTACTGGCCGGTGCGTTCCAATTCACGCCGCTCAAGGATGCCTGTCTCACGAAATGCCGTCTGCCTGGGACGTATCTCTTGCGGCATTATCGCCGCGGCGCAACCGCCGCCTTTCGCCTGGGTTACGGTCACGGCATCTCCTGTGTCGGCTGCTGCTGGGCGCTGATGCTCCTGATGTTCGCCGCGGGCTTTGCCACGCTGTGGTGGATGGGGGTGCTGACGGCCGTCATGGTCTATGAGAAGGCCGGGGCTCACGGCAAGCGCGCCGTACCCATCGCCGGCGCCTTCTTCGTGGCATGGGGACTCTTGGTCGTCGCGCACCCGCCGTGGCTTCCTGCGGTCGTCGGCGGGGCGCTCTGATCGCGACCAATCCGCTCAGCCTTCTCATTCGTACTTCCGGAGACAGCACTGTCGTTGTCTCGTGATGAGGAGGATTCCGTTGAAGGTTCGAAAGTGGTCGCCGGCCGCGCTAGCCGGCGCGCTCATACTCTCTCTGTCGCTTCCCGCGTTCGCCGCCGCTCCGAAGGATCGCTTCAGCGATGCCTACGGCTATAGCGGCCCCCCCAAGTTGGCGCTTACGCTATCGATGGTCGAAGCCGGGGGCGGCCCATCCGCGTTCAAGACCACGACGCTCTTCGGCGTGCTGGCCGGTGACAAGGCCGGCGCCGAAGTGACCAAGCTCGACTCGCAATTCGGCAAGGAGAACGTCGCGCGGTTTCTCAAAACGTTCGACTTCGTCATCGACGATTCGCTGAAGATCGTCACCGCGAAGAAGGTTGCGCTGCCCAAGATGCCCGAGCCGGCGCCTTCGAACGGGAAAGCTCTGGCCGCGGCCCTGTACACGGCCGGCGTGAGCTCCGACGGGGCGTACAACGTGGAGTATATGCTCGATCGCCTGGTGAGCCATCCCATCCACGTTCAAGTGATGGACGATATCGACGCCAAATACGGGCAGAAGGCCGATGCCGAGTACCACGTCATCCTCTTGCAAGTCATGAAAGATCTCAAGGCCCTCTACGGCCTGTAGTTTCGAGTGTCGGGGGTCCCCACGAGCGGAGCGCCGGCGGAGCTCCGTTCGCGGGGATTCGGCAAGTATGGGGGGTGCCGCGCGCGAAGCGCACGCGCATGGCACGTACCATCGCAACATGGAACGTCAACGGTCTGCGCGCTCGCGGCGCATTGGTGGAACGCTACTTGCGCGAGCGACAGCCGGACGTGTTGTGCTTGCAAGAGACCAAGGTGCCCACGAGCCTCTTCCCGTTCGGCAGCTTCGCGATGCTGGGCTATCCCCACGCCGTCGCCGTAGGCGAGGCGGGATACGCGGGCGTGGCGATTCTGGCGCGCGAGCCGCTCGAGGATCCCATCACCGGATTGCCCGGGGACGAGCACGGGCGCTTAGCGGGAGCGCGTCTGCCCAACGGCATCCGGGTATTCAGCGCATACGCGCCCAACGGAGGAACGCTGGACAGTCCGCAGTATGCCTACAAGCTGGAGTGGTTCACGATATTGCGTCATTTTCTCGAAGCTCGAGAGAAGCCGGATCACCCCATTGCCCTCTGCGGCGACATGAACGTGGCGGAAACGGATCGCGACGTGTATGCCGGCGCCGCGATCGGCGAGACGACCCATACCAGCGCCGCCGTAAGGAGCGCCTACGCGAATCTGCTGGGTTTCGGCTTCAGCGATGCCTTTCGTGTGCTACACGGCGATGAGATCGCATACACCTACTGGGACTATCGCGGCGGGGCGTCTCGGAGGAACGAGGGGTGGCGCATCGATGTCGTGCTTTGCACGCCGCCGCTTCGCGAGCGTTTGATCTCGTGCGTCATCGATCGAGAGGTCCGCAGCTGGCCGCGCTCGAGCGACCATGCGCCGGTAGTGGCCACGTTTGAGTGACCTGCCGGGAGGGAGGCAGATGAAGGCCGCAGTCTTGCGTAAGCCAGGCGCAGTGAGCAGGGCACCATTACGTATCGAAGAGCGCGAGCAACCCAGCCCCGGCGCCGGTGAAGTGCTGCTGCGCGTGCGGGCTTGCGGCGTCTGCCGCACGGATCTTCATATCGTCGAGGGGGAGCTCGCGCCGCACCGGCCGATGGTGGTGCCGGGCCATCAAATCGTCGGGGAGGTCGTCGCGGCAGGCGCCGGCGTCTCGCTCGAATCGGGGGCGCGCGTCGGGGTCTCGTGGCTGGGAGGGACGGATGGCAGCTGCGCGCACTGTCGCGCCGGACGTGAGAATCTTTGCGACGCGCCCACCTTCACTGGGTACGATCGCGACGGAGGCTACGCAACTCATACTGCCGCTCGCGCGGACTTCTGCATCGAGCTTCCGACGGCAATGGATGACGAGCAGGCAGCGCCGCTGCTCTGCGCCGGCATCATTGGATTCCGTTCGTTGCGCGTCGCGGAGGTGGAGCGCGGCGAGCGAGTCGGCCTCTTCGGCTTCGGAGCCTCGGCGCATCTGGCCTTGCCCGTGTTGCGGGCTTGGGATTGCGAGGTCTACGTGTCGACGCGGGGAGCCTCACATCGAGCCCTCGCGCGGGAACTGGGAGCAACGTGGGTTGGGGACGCACAAGAAGTGCCGCCCGTGGCGCTCGACCGCGCCGTGACGTTTGCGCCGTCGGGAGACGTCGTGATCGCGGCGCTGCGCTCGCTGCGGAAAGGCGGCGTCGTTGCGATCAACGCGATCCACTTGGATCGCATTCCGTCGTTCGATTACGACACGCTCCTGTGGGGTGAGCGCCAGCTCCGCAGCGTCGCCAACATGACGCGAGCCGACGCTCGCGATTTCTTGGCGCTGGCCGCGAAGATCGGTTTGCGCCCCCGCGTGACGCGATTCTCCTTGGACCAGGTCAACGAGGCGTTGCTGAGGCTCAAAGAGGATCGCATCGACGGCGCGGCGGTTATCGTGCCGAGCTAATCCACAAAGAGCTCGGGGGCCCGCCCTTCATGAAAGACGTCCGTGTCGACGGGGCTCTTGCCGAATCGCTGCTTGAAGAAGATATAGCGGTCGACCAAGAGCAACGCTCCGAGCACCGTCAATAGCAACGCAGTCCCAAAGGCTTGAGTCCCAAGAGACGTCGGCTGATTGAGCAGAATCTCGCGAAGCTCGCTGACGATCGCGACCTCGAGCATCAGCGAAACCGAAACGCGGTGCTCGCGCAAGTAAAAGATCAGCGTTCGGAAGAGCTCGACGAGAATCAATAGCAGGACGATCTGCGAGAGGACGAACGATGGCTCCCGCGCTTCGACGAACGCCATCCGCGCCAAGGTCCAAAGCGAAGAGACCATCACAAAGAGCAGGACCACGCAGAGCGAGGCGACGATGGCGTCTTGCGCGAGTTCGAAGTAGCGTCTCAGCAGATAATGCACGTCGGTGTGCTGGACACGCATCTCGGCCGAACCACGATCAAGAGCTTGCTTCATGGTCTCTCAGAGTTATCGACTGTCAGCGCTGGTTGATTTCAAGAGCGGCGGCGAGTTCCTCGGGGGCCTTGCCCCAAAGACTGGTCGAGCCTCGAGCCCCACGTCGCTCGCGCCACTAGAGAAGAACACCGCTGTGGCGCGCAAGGTTCCAAAGTCGAGCCTCCCGTCTGCGGCGCCGGCCGTGCGCCGCAGGGGCCCGGCCGACGAGGTGAGGGGCCCCGGGACGCCGTCGATGCGCGCAGCGCGCAGGAACAAGCGGGCGCTTGGCCGATGCTCACGGCGCGAGTTGCTCCGCCACGTGCGATAAAACAGCGCAAGATCAGGGCACAATGTCTGTGATGTTCATTCACGTAGTGGCTCGGCACTGGTGGCTCGTTGCATTGCGCGGTGTGGTCAGCATCCTGTTCGGCGTGGCCGCTTTCCTCTGGCCAGGCATCACACTCGTCGTGCTCGTCGCCTTCTTTGGCGCGTACATGTTCGTGGACGGTATCCTTGCGCTGGTGTCGGCGCTGCGTTTCCGCCACGAAGGCGAGCGTTGGGTGATGCTCGTGTTGGAGGGGGTCATCGGCGTGGCTATCGGTGTCGTGACGTTCCTGTGGCCCGGGATCACGGCACTTGCATGGCTTTACACGATCGCGGCCTGGGCGATCGTCACCGGCATCCTCGAGATCGTCGTTGCAGCTCGCCTGCGAAGCATCCTCGTGGGCTGGGTCCTCTTGGCGCTCGCGGGCATTGCGTCGATCGCGTTGGGCGTCGCACTCGCAGCCATGCCTCTTGCGGGACTGGTAGCCTGGGTGTGGCTGGTCGGCGCGTATGCGATCGTTTTCGGCATCCTGCTCGTCGCGCTCGCGTTTCGATTGCGGAGCATCGCGAGCTCTTTGTCCGGGTCAATGCTCCCCCTCGGGGATAGGACGGCGTAAAGAACGATGAACGTCGACCGCATGACGCAGCGCGTGCAGGAAGCGCTCAACGAGGCGTACCAGCGCGCACTGCGAGAACACCACACGCAAACGACAGTCGAGCACCTTCTCGCGGCGCTGCTTCAGCAGGAGAGCGGCATCGTTCCCGCCGTCATCGAACGGGCGGGGCTGGACCCGCGCGCGATCGCGCGTCGGGTAGATGAGGAGATCGGGCGCCAGCCCAGGCTTTCCGGCGCCAGCGCAGATCAGGCGCCTGTTACCGTCGCTCCCCAGCTCTCGCGTCTCCTCACGAAGGCCGACGACGAGGCAAAGGGGTTGCAAGACGAGTACGTCTCGGTCGAGCATCTGCTCCTGGCGATGCTCGACGATAGCGGCGCGAGCGGGCGCATCCTGCGGGAAGCCGGGCTTACCCGCGAACGGGTCCTCACGGCCTTGCGCCAGGTGCGGGGCAATCAGCGCGTCACCTCGCAGAACCCCGAGGAGACGTATCAGTCTCTCGAGCGCTACGGCCGCGATCTCACGAAGGCGGCGGAACAGGGGAGGCTCGATCCCGTCATCGGCCGCGACGACGAGATCCGCCGCGTCATCCAAGTGCTCTCGCGGCGCACCAAGAACAATCCCGTGCTCATCGGCGAGCCCGGCGTCGGCAAGACGGCGATCGTCGAAGGGTTGGCGCAGCGCATCGTGCGCGGCGACGTTCCCGAGGGCCTGAAGAACAAGCGGGTGATCTCGCTCGATATGGGGGCGCTGATCGCCGGCGCCAAGTACCGCGGCGAGTTCGAGGAGCGGCTGAAGGCGGTGCTCAAGGAAGTGCAGAGCTCCGAAGGGCGCATTCTGCTCTTCGTCGACGAGCTGCACAACGTCGTGGGTGCCGGCAAGGCTGAAGGCGCGATGGATGCCGGCAACCTGCTCAAGCCGATGCTCGCCCGCGGTGAGCTGCACATGATCGGTGCGACGACGTTGGACGAGTATCGCAAGTACATCGAGAAGGATGCCGCGCTCGAGCGCCGCTTCCAGCCGGTGTTTGTCGATCAGCCCAGCGTCGAGGACACGATCTCGATCTTGCGTGGATTGCGTGAGCGGTACGAGGTGCACCACGGCGTGCGCATCAAGGACGCGGCGCTGGTGGCTGCGGCTGTCCTTTCCAACCGGTACATCAGCGACCGCTTCTTGCCGGACAAGGCGATCGATCTCGTCGACGAGGCGGCCGCCAAACTGCGGACGGAGATCGACTCGATGCCCAGCGAGCTCGACGCTCTCCAACGACGCATCATGCAGTTGGAGATCGAGCGCGAGGCGCTGCGCAAGGAGACGGACGCGTCGAGCAAAGAGCGACTGGAGCGCCTCGAGCGGGAGCTTGCCGATCTTCGAGAGGAGGCCGACGAGCTCAAAGCTCGGTGGCAGTCGGAGAAAGAGCAAGTTCAACGTCTGCGCGAGCTGCGCGAGCAGATCGACGCGACGAAGACGGAGATTGAGCACGCGGAGCGGCAGTACGACTTGAACCGCGTCGCGGAGCTGCGCTACGGCAAGCTGGCCGAGCTCGAGCGACAACTCCGCGCGCTGGAAGCGACGGCGGAGCGGGACGGCAAGCCGCGCCTTCTCAAGGAGGAAGTCGACGAGGAGGACATCGCCGAGGTGGTCAGCCGCTGGACGGGTATCCCCGTCAGCAAGCTGCTCGAAGGCGAGATGCAGAAGCTGCTCCATCTCGACGAAGAGCTCCACAAGCGCGTCATCGGGCAGGACGAAGCCGTCACCGCCGTGGCGGAAGCCGTCGTGCGGGCGCGTTCGGGCTTGGCCGATCCGAATCGACCGCTGGGCTCCTTCATCTTCCTCGGCCCCACGGGCGTGGGCAAGACGGAGTTGGCGCGGGCGCTGGCGGCTTTCCTCTTCGACGACGAGCGGGCGATGATCCGCATCGACATGTCGGAGTATCAGGAGAAGCACACCGTCGCGCGGTTGATCGGAGCGCCTCCGGGCTACGTGGGGTACGAGGAAGGCGGTCAGCTCACCGAGGCGGTGCGCCGCCGTCCGTTCTCCGTCATCCTCTTCGACGAAGTCGAGAAGGCGGCGTCGGACGTCTTCAACGTCTTCTTGCAGATTCTCGACGACGGTCGCCTCACCGACGGTCAGGGGCGCACGGTGGACTTCCGCAACACGATCATCATCATGACGTCGAACATCGGAAGCCATCGCATCTTGGAGTACCGCGGCGCCTTCGAAGGTCGCGAGTACGAGCGCATGAAGGACGCGGTGCTCGAGGAGTTGCGACTCCACTTCCGGCCGGAGTTCCTCAATCGCGTCGACGAGATCGTGGTCTTCCACGCGCTGACCGAAGAGCAGTTGGGTCGTATCGTGGAGATCCAGTTGGAGCGCCTGCGGACGAGGCTGGCCGACCGCCAGATCAGGCTCGAGCTCACTGAGGCGGCGAAGCGCCATCTGGTGACAACCGGCTACGATCCGGTTTACGGCGCGCGTCCGCTCAAACGCGCGATCCAGCGCGAGTTGGAGACGCCGCTGGGGCGCAAGATCCTCGCCGGCGAGATCCACGACGG
>Ga0209168_10001631_pt1 | contig 17229 bp, 11 predicted proteins | sample Coa_R1_FD_187156 | JGI IMG/M metagenome (GOLD analysis project Ga0209168, IMG submission 187156) | Surface soil microbial communities from Centralia Pennsylvania, which are recovering from an underground coalmine fire - Coalmine... | ecosystem: Environmental > Terrestrial > Soil > Unclassified ... | reverse complement strand
CTTGGCTGTACGGCCCAATCGGCGCGGGAGCTTTATCGGTGCGTATCATGACGGGCCGGTTCAAGGTAGAGATGAGAAACTCCTGAATATCAGCCTCGTGAAGACGTTTCAGAGCGAATTCTCCGCCGTCGCGGAATGGATCGATCGCTATCTTTCCGACGCGCGTGCATATCCGGTACTCTCACAGGTGCAACCGGGCGATATTGCCGCACAGCTGCCGGCATGCGCACCCGAAGAAGGCGAGCAGTTCGAAGCGTTGATGGCGGATTTCGAACGCATCGTTCTTCCCGGCATTACGCATTGGAACAGCCCGCGATTCTTCGCTTATTTCGCAACGAGCGCCGCGCCGGTGGCAGTCGCTGCAGAAGCGCTGGCGGCGGCGCTCGACGTGAAAGCCATGCTGTGGCGAACGTCTCCGTCTGCGACCGAGCTGGAAGAAGTCGTCATGCGTTGGCTCGGGCGGCTGATGGGCTTGCCCGATGCATTCACCGGCATCATTTACGACACGGCGTCGATCGGCGGATTCACTGCGCTGGCCGCGGCGCGTGAATCGCTCGATCTCGGCATTCGCGAACACGGCATGAGCGGGCGCGATCTCCCGGTGCTGCGCGTGTACGTCACCGAACATACGCACTCACATATCGAGAAAGCGTGCATTGCACTGGGCGTGGGACGTGAGAACGTCGTGCGCGTCCCGTGCGACGATCGCTTTCAAATGTCGCCGGACGATCTCGCCGCCAAACTCGATGCGGACGTCGCCGCCGGTATGCGGCCGATGGCCGTCGTTGCGACGGCGGGCACCACGTCGACCACGTCACGCGATCCGATCGAGGAGATTGCGTCGATCGCGCGCGAGCGTAACGTGTGGCTGCACGTCGACGCCGCGTATGCGGGCGTGGCCGCGATCATGCCGGAGTTTCGCTGGGTGCTTGCAGGGGCGGAACACGCCGATTCGATCGTCGTGAATCCGCATAAATGGCTGTTCGTGCCGATGGACTGCTCCGCGCTGTACGTGCGCGACTTGGAACTGCTGCGTCGCACGTTCAGTCTGGTTCCGGAGTATTTGCGTACGCCCGAAGAGTCCGTGCGCAACTACATGGACTACGGCTTGCAGCTTGGACGGCGGTTCCGCGCCCTCAAACTGTGGTTCGTGCTGCGGCATTTCGGAGCAGAAGGGCTGCGCGATCGTCTTCGCGGGCACATTGCGCTGGCGCAGGAGTTCGCCTGCTGGATCGAGGCCGAGCCCGGTTGGGAGATCCTGGCGCCGCACCCCCTCTCGGCGGTGTGCTTTCGCTATGCTCCTCCCGGCCGTTCGGAGGCGGAATTGGAGACGCTGAACGCCGCGATCATGGAACGGGTGAATGCGACGGGCGAGGTGTTTCTCTCTCATACCAAACTCGGGGTACACTTTGCGCTGCGCTTGGCGATAGGAAATTTGCGCACGACGCGAGAGGACGTAGCCAAGGCGTGGGAGCTGCTGCGAGGTATGGCTGCAGCGCAGGGATAACGCTAGGGACATGCGCGTCCTAGTCGTCGAGGACAGTACGACCGACTCGACCATCGTGCAGCGGTACCTCCAGCGCGATTCAGAGACGCCGGAGGTTCACACAGCTACGCGGCTTTCCGACGCGCTCGCCATCGCGCAGACCACCGACCTGGACGTCGTTCTGCTCGACATGTCGCTCCCCGATGCGCAAGGGGTTGACGCCGTGCGCCGGATGCGCGCGACGGCTCCACGCGTACCCATCGTGATTTTGAGCGGGCTCGAGGACGAATCGATCGCGACCGAGGCGATGCAAGCCGGAGCGCAGGATTATTTGCTCAAGGGCCACGTCGACGCCGTTTCGATGCGCCGCTCGCTCCGCTACGCCATCGAACGGCAGCAGCTGCTCGACCGTCTCGCGCAAAGCGAGGCTCGCCTGCAGGAAGAGAACGTCATCTTGCGCCGGCTTACCGACGCCGCCGGCCGCGTGTTTGCAACGCTCGACGTGCGCGCGGTGGTGGGCTTGCTGGCCGCGGAAGCGCGCCGCTTGTGGGGCGGCAGCGTCACCCTCTATGCGCTGCGATCTTCCGGCGACTTGGTGTGCACCGAACCGGCCGCAGAGCGCCGGAAGCCCGACCGGTTTATCGTCGATGCGTTTGCTTCGCGCAAGCCCGTGCTCAGCGCCGATAAATCGCGGCTTGCTTTTGCGATTCCCGGCACCAGCGGCCGCAACGAGTGGATACTCGACATTCAGTCCGCCGATCGCCTCTTCGGTGAAAACGACGTCTTCGCGCTCGAATTGCTGCGCCAGTACATCGGGATCGCCATTCAAAACGTCGCGCTCTTCGGCGAACTGCAGTCGCAGCGCGCGAGCGTCATCCAGCTCAATCAGCTGAAAGACGATCTCATCGCCGTGCTCGCGCACGATTTCAAAGGCCCGCTCACTACCATCATCGGATTCACCGAACTGCTCGAACAACACGCCATCGAGGGTGAGGACGCAGAAAGCGCGCTGCGGACGATTCGTCAGTCCGCGATGCGCTTGGCCGACCTGGCAAACGATACGCTCGCGCTCTCGCGCGTCGAGCAGGGTGAGTTGAATCTCGCGACCGACCCCGTGAACGTCGCCGACATCGTGAACGAAACCGTCGAATCGCTTGCACCGCAGCGTCAAATCAAACTCACGACAAAAGGCCACGATCCGGTCGTGCGCGGCGACCCGGCCCGCTTGCGCCAGGTTTTCGAAAACATTCTCGGCAATGCCATCAAGTACTCGCCGGACGGTGCGCAGGTCGACGTGCGCATCACCGAAACGGAGCACACCGTGCGCATCGCCGTGCACGACCAAGGCATCGGTATTCCGCCGGACGAGATGAAGTTTTTGTTCGAACGGTTCACGCGCGCATCCAACGCAAAGCGATCCAAAATCAAAGGCACCGGCCTTGGCTTGTATCTCGCAAAAACGCTGGTCGAGCGTCACGGTGGGAACATTCAAGTGCAGAGCAAACTCGCCGAAGGCAGCACGTTCACCATCGTGCTGCCGCGCATGCGCGACGGCGTCGGCGGCGTGCTGCGCGTGCTCGTCGTTACCGGAGACGAAAATCTCGGGCCGTACATTCTCCACGAGTTGCGCACGCACGGCTATGCATCGCGCCGCGACAAGACGCTGACTGCCGCGCTCGAGCGGCTGAGCATCGAAGAAGCGGACGTCGTTATCGTCGACCGCGATACGGTGACGGCCGATCCTTCGTCACTGTTCAAACGCGCCAAGCAGACGCAGCCGAACATCGGCCTCATCGCGATCTCGGGCAACGGTCTGCAAAAAGACACCTGGCACGCGACGCTGCCGAACCCGTTTTTGGGATCGGATTTGCAGCACGCAATCGCACAAGCAAACCGCGCGCGTCTTGGTGCGCAACGTTCCGAAAACGAGCAGTTAGTAGAGTCGTAGGTAGGCCCGGTGCTCCCACGGATGCACGGCGCGGCGGTACCGTTCGTATTCCGCGAGCTTTGCGTCGCGAAACGCATGGTAGACGTGATCGCCCAGTGACGCGCGCACCACGCCGTCCGCATCGAGCTCGGCGATTGCCTGGCGCAGCGATTTCGGCAATGTGCCGATGCCGCGCTCGCGGCGATCGCGCTCCGTGAGATCGTAGGTCGAGCCGACGAGCGGATCGCCCGGCAGCGTTTGCCGCTGGACGCCGTCGGCGAGCGCGCCGGTCAGCACGGCGAGCGCGAGATACGGGTTGCACGCGGGATCGGGGCTGCGCATCTCTACCTGCGGCGGCACTTCGTGCGGCGGAACCCGTACGAGCGCGTTTGCGCTGCGCTCCGACCACACCGTGTAAATCGGCGCGTCCCAAGCTGCGACTAGGCGTTTGTACGAGTTCACCGTGGAATTGCAGACGGCGGTGAGCGCAGGCGCGTGTTCCAACAGGCCGCCGATGGCGTAGAGCTTTTCATCCTCGCCGACGCGGAAGTTCGCATGCAAACCACTGCCCGCGCGGTCTTCGAGCGGTTTGGGCATGAACGTCGCTTCAAGCCCGTAACCTGCGGCGACGTGCTTTGCGATGGTGCGCAGCGTGAGCAGAGCGTCCGCAGCCTCCAGGACGCCGGTGTGCGGGAAATCGATTTCGTGCTGGCCCGGCCCATGCTCGTGGTGCGCGCTCGCTACCGCGACCCCCATCGCTTGCAGCGCTGAAACGATCGCGCTTCGCGCGTCCTCGCCGCGATCGTTCGCGGAGAAGTCGAAGTACGAGCCGACGTCGGACGTGCGCGTCGAGCCGTATTCGGTTTCACGCGCTTCGAAGAGATAGAATTCCACTTCGATGGCGACGGCAAGATCGGGAAGCAGCGTGCGGCACGCCTCGCCCGCGCGCTTGAGCGCGGTGCGCGGGCAGCCTTCGAACGGAGAGCCGTCCGGCATCGCGATGTCGCAAAGCAGACGCGCCTGGGACCCCCAAGGGTACAGCGCAAACGTTGCGGGATCAGGCTGGAGAATCATGTCGAGTTCTTCGCCGCGCACGAATCCGTCGATCGACCCGCCGTCGAAGGTCACTTTTCCGTCGAGGGCGGCTTCCAGCTCGCTTAGCGGAATCGAAACGTTCTTGCTTACGCCGAGCACGTCGGCAAAAGCCAAGCGAACGAATCGGACGTCGCGCTCCTTTGCCATACGCAGCACGTCGCGCTTGCCGGTTGCGTTTTTAGTTTGTGAGTGCATCAATCGCCATCGCCATTCGCAGGGTGAGTTGGTCGTGCGGATCGGCGAGCTTGCAGGCGCAAATTTCGCCGATCTGCCGCAGTCTGTAGAACACGGTGTGCCGGTGCACGCTGAGCTGCTCTGCCGCCGTCTTGACGTTCTCGCCGACGGAGAAGTACAGGCGCAGCGTGCGCTCGAGTTCGGTTTGGTGCTTTTCATCGTACGCGCGCAGCGGCGCGAGCGTACGCGTCGCGAAGTCGCGCAGCGCTTTTGCATCCGCACCCGCCAGCAGCAAGGGGTATGCGCCGAGTTCGTCGTGCACGCCGACGCGGCCGGTACCGTAGAGGCGGCGAGAAATCGTTAGCGCGCTTTGCGCGTGCGCGAGGGATTCGTGTACGTCGAAAAAGGCAACGCGAGACCCGACGCCGCCGCCCACGCGCAGATGCGGATGCTTCTTGCTCACGTTTCGCCCCAGCAGCGACGTTGCCGTGCGCGCATTCGCAGCATCGATTTCGCGCGCGGCCGGCACGAAAAAGAAGAGCGTTGCACCGCGTTCCCACAAACCGACGTCGCCCTCACCGCTGCGAAAGCTTTGTATCGCCGTCTCGCGCAGCGCGGTTTGATCGCTCGACGCGGTTCGCTCGTCGCTCACTTCGGGTTCGAGCGCGATGGCAACGTAGTGGCTCGCGAGCGTAATGCCGCGCGCGGAGGCATCGTCGCGCGCGGCGGATGCATCGACGTACGCTTGGGTCGCGAGGCGCTCCCAAAACGCCCGCCTGCGTCCGGGCTGCGCGCCCTGTTCGCGCGCAAGTTCCACGCCGATGGCGCTCGCCGTCAGCCGGACGACGTGCTCGAGCGCGTCGAGGTCGCCCGCCCCGAATACGGAGATTTGCCCGAGGCGCTTCTCCCCCGCCGCGATCGCCAGCGTGCGCCCGCTGCGGCCGTTTGCCAGCGCGGCGTATTCGCGCCCGCCCGCGGACGCACCCACGAGCGCGCGAACGCTGCTCGGAACGCGCGCGCTTCCCGCCGCCGCCAAGTGGCGCCAGTCTGCGTCCTCGACCAGGACACCGACGTTTCCGCGGCGCGCGAGGACGTCGGCGAGTGCCTTGCACCCGCCTCCCGCGGCCGCGATGCGCGCCAGCTCTTCGGCGAACGCGACGAGTTCGTCGGCAGTCATGGGCTGCTCTTCGGCGAATCAAATCGCAGGCTCCTAGAATGCAAACGAAACTGCGCCTTGCCGAGCTGCTGGCATCGCTTTATGAAGGGTGTCCCGACGCTATTGCGGTGTACGATCGCAATGGCCGGATGGTCTCGTGCAATGCCGCCTCGGTCCAGCTCTTGGGATACTCCGAAAGCGAGATGGCGGGCACCCACTACCAACATCACATCGTTCCGGACGATCGCAAGGTCGTCGACGCCGCTTTTGCCTCGGCCCTGAGCGGCTTCATCGAGCACTTCGAAACGGTGCTGCGCGGAAAAGCCGGCGTCGAAATCCCGGCGGAAGTCCATCTCTTTCCCGCCAAGCACGATGGGCAGATCATGGGCGTGTTCGCTCAAGCGCACGACATGGTCGCGCTGCGGGCGGCAGAGGAGTCACTCGAACTCAATCAGCAGCGTTTTCGGTCTCTTTTTGAATATCACCCGGACGCCGTCATGGCGCTCAAAGCCGACGGCAGCATTTCTCGCGTGAACGTCGCGCTGGAGGCGACGACGGGCTTTTACGGCGAGCAGATCATCGGCAAAGCGTGGAGCGAAATCATCGCGCCCGAATGCCGTGACGAGGCGCTGGATGCGTTTCGGTTGGTGAGCCGCGGCGAAGCGATCGAATTCGACTCGTTCCTGCTGGACCGCGTGGGAAATCGTATCGACGTGCAGATGAAACTCGTGCCGCTGCGCGTCGCGGATCGCATCGACGGCGCATATGCGATAGCCAAGAACGTAATGGCGCAGCGCATTGCGGAACGCGCCATCGCGTTGCAGGGCGAGCGCATTCGCGAACTCTACCTGGCCGCCGCGGCTCGCGGCGACTCGGTGGAATCGCAAATCGACAACACGCTCGCGCTCGGATGCCGTCTGTTCGGTTTCGATTACGGCTATTTGACGCGCTTCGACGAGGCGACAATCAGCGTCCTGAATTCCGTCGGCGAAGGAAGCGGCGTTGACGCCGGCTCGGTGTTTCCGAAGGAAGAGGGGCTTTCGCGCCATCTGATCGGCGAACGGCAGACGCTGTTCATTCCGGATCTCAACGAACCCCCATGGAACAAGGACGCCGCTCGCGACACCGCGCCATGGCGGTCATATTTCGCGACGAAATTGCTCGTCGGGAGCCGTGAGTTCGGCGCCTTGGTCTTCGCGTCGCGAAGCCCGCGCACCGGCGGCATTCCAGAGCTCGATCGCGATCTGCTGCAGCTCATGTCCCTGTTCGTCGCTGCCGCGATCGAGCGGGCGCAGCACGCCGAGCGTATCGAGCAGCTCGCATTTTACGATTCGCTCACGGGCTTACCGAACCGCGTGCTGTTCAACGATCGGATTCGGCAGACGATGGGCGCCGCCAAGCGCTATCATCGCGGCTTCGCGGTGATGTATTTGGATTTGGATGAATTCAAGGACGTCAACGATCGCTTCGGACACCCCATGGGCGATCTCGTGCTCAAAGCGGTGGCCGATCGTCTTATACGGACGCTGCGCGAAAGCGACACCGTGGCGCGCTTCGGCGGCGACGAGTTCGTGATATTGCAGCCGGTGGTGAACGGGCCCGCCGATGCGGACGATCTCGCGCGCAAGATCGTGGCGACGCTGGAAGTTCCGCTGGAGATCGACGGCTTTAGTGGGGTTATGCATACCAGTATCGGCATCGCCCTGTATCCGCAGGACGGCGTGAACACCGACGAGCTCATGGATCGCGCGGATCGCGCACTCTATCGCGCCAAACGCTCGGGCCGCAACCGCTGGGAGTTCTTCAGCGACGCAACGGCGCCGCGATGACACCTACTCCGTGACGTTGCTACTGCGGCGTGTTTGACGCCGAGCTGTCAGACGCGGCAATTCTTTGGCCAGGTTCTCCGGCATGATCGCGTCGATCGCATCATCCACCGTGACGATACCGAGCATCTTGCCGTCGTCGTCGACGACCGGCACGGCGAGTAAATCGTAACGCGCAATTGTCGCGGCGACGTCGCGTGCCGGGGTGCTCGTCGCAACGGTCACGAGGTCGGTGTCCATGGTGTGCTCGATCGTCGCGTCGGGCGGCGCGAGCAATAAGGCGCGCAACGTCAACGCGCCGAGGAGCCGGTCTTGCTTGTCGACGACGTAGAGGTAGTATATGAACTCTGACTCGGGCGCGATCTCGCGAATCTTGCGAATCGTCTGTTCGGCGGTGCGGTGCGGATAGATCCACGTGTAGTCCGTCGTCATCATACCGCCGGCCGTGTCTTCGGGGTACTTCACCAGTTCGCGCAGCTCGCCCGCCGTATATTCGTTCATCTCGGCGAGAAGCTGCGTCTGCTGCTCTTCGGGGAGTTCCGCAAGCAAGTCGGCAGCATCGTCCGAATCCATCTCTTCGATGATGTCCGCGGCGCGCTCGGTCCCGATATCTTCGATGATCGAGCGCTGCGTTTCCGCGTCGAGATGTTCGAGCGCGTCTGCGGCCGTCTCGTCATCCAGTTGATGAATGACCGCGGCAGCTTCGCGTGCGGACAGATCGGTGATGATCTCGGCGAGTTCGCTCGGATGCATGCGCGCAAGTTTGCTCTCCTGCGAGAGCTGCACGTTAAAGGGGTTCGCTTCGCGTATCGGCGCAACGGAGTTCCATGCGATGAGCGACCGCGGCACGTTCTTGTAGATCCAAGGCGTAAACCGCTTGCCGAAGTGTTTGAGCCCCAAACGGCGCAGCAATCCGCTCACGCCGATGTCCGCCGCAACCACGCGCAGTTTGCCGCCGGTGTTCGCCAGTTCGATATCGTTGATGCGCACGACTTTGCGCCCGTCGACGTCGACGATCTGCTTGTCGAGCAGGTCGTTCACCAGATAGAGCGAGTCCTCGCCGGGCGGCGCGGGAACCTTCGGCGTGCTGGTGAGTGCGACGGCACCGTTGTCATCGACATCCGCGATCGTGTCCATCGGTGCAAAGCGCGGGCCTTGTGCCGTTTTGATAATAAGACCGTCGATTTGCGGAAACGTGTCCTCGGGCTTGTTGACCAGAAAATCCGTCACGCGCCCGATCGGCAAATCGTTCACCGTCGCGCGCCGGCCCACCAGCTCCGAAACGAAGCCCTCGTGAAATGTCATTGGTTTAAAGGCACTGCGCCCTAGGCTCCGCGCCCCCCACTTCGTGGGGCCCCCAGAACTCATGGCGCCTCAACATTGCTGCCACTCTACACTCTCCCCGAGGGCGCCGCATAGCCGGCGCGGCCAAATAAAAAAGACTGTCCCAAGGACAGCCTCGCGCGGTGAGCGCCGATATACCCCAGTCGCGTATGCTTTGGCACCACGCATCGTAGAACCGTTGCGGTTGCTGTTTGCCGGTTGCGTCGTTGCTGCCAGCATCCGGTCAAACATCACTCCGCAACACTCGGGTTCCGCCCGGGTTCAGCCGCGTTAGACATCGCCTTGTGTCGGCGCAGTCTGGTCTACCCGGTTGGCGTCTCTCGACGTTTCTGGGCAGCGGCTTGTGTATTGCGTGGACGCCTCACCTAGCGAGGTATCCTTCTTTAGTATAGGCGCCTTCGTCAACCCCGCAGTGAAGGGTCACCGGGCGCCCGCCCGCCGCTAGACCTTGCCCTTGGACCCGGGATTCAAGCCGCCGACGAGCTGGATGACGAGTTGCGCATCGGCTTGCATCTGCGCAAGCACGCTCGTGCCGACCTTCGAAAGCACCTGATCCATCGTTAACTGCGTTACGGATTGGCCGATGTCCGCGTCACGAATTGCAGACTCGCTCGCCGTCTGATTGACGACTTGAATCGATGAATCGTTTGCGTCTTCTTGCAGTGCGACCGTTTGCGCGCCGACCGTTGCACGGACTTGGCTGATTGAATCGAGCGCAGCCTGAACGCGCGCCTCGGCGTCAGCCGCCGAAACCGAATTATCCGACGTTCCGGTGAGCTGATCGTTCGAGTTTTCGACCTGGCTCGGCATTACCGTAATCTCAGAGAGGTTCAACGCGGCCGTCGAAACGGACGGCAGCGAAATCTGCACCTCGCCGCCCTCGTTGCCCGTCGAGTTCACCTGAAGCGGTGTGCCCTGGGTCGGTCCACCGGCCGGGACACTGGTCAGAAAAGAAATCGACGTTCCCACGTCTTGCGGCGTGAGATTTGCAATCGAGATGTCGAGCAGGTTTGTAGGCGTTCCGGACGGAGTCTGAATAGTTAGCCCGGACATCACGCCGGCATTTACGGAAAACGCCTGCGTGTCGACCCACTCGGGCGCGACGCCCATCCGCGGGTCCGCGCTGTACGCGATGATCTGAACGTAATCACCGGGGCCAATGGCAGTACCGGTATCCGGATCGACGGCATTGGCGCTGTAACCGATAACGCGAAACGTGACGAACGAAGAGATCGAGTTCGTCGAATCGACGCGCGGTTGCGTCGCAGGACCGGGGTCGATGTCCGATGACACGAGATTTCCGGGCTGACCGCTAACGCCGTCCCAGTTGACCACTTGCGTTCCGGTTGGAGAACTGCCGTCAGGAAGCAGTGGTGACTGCACTTCCTGAATGGTTGGAGAATTCGACGAATATCCTGCGAGTGAGCCATTCAGCAGGTTGACGCCGTTGAAGTTTGCGGTACCCGAGATTTTGTTGACTTCCTGCAGCAACTGGTCGATTTGCGTTTGGATTATTTGCAAATCGGAAACCGAGTTCAGATCGCTGGATGATTGGACGATCAGGCTGTGAACGCGCTGCAGTATTTCTTGAACGTTCGAAAGCGCCGAATCCGCCACGTCGAGCAGATTGCTTGCGTTTTGCACGTTCTGGACGCCTTGCTGGAGACCAAGGACTTGGGTTTGGATGTTTTCCGAGATGGCGAGGCCGCTGGGGTCGTCGGAAGCAGAATTCACGCGAAGGCCGCTGGCCAACGCGCGTATTTGCCGTTCCTCATCCAATTGAGCTCGAGACAGGTTGAGCTCTACCTGACTCGCACTCCCCAGTACATCCATGAAAGAGAATGCTTCCTCCGTGAAACTTCCCTGTAGTTACTGTATCGGCCGGTGGGCGAAAAATTTGCGTGAAAACGCGGGACTCGCATTAAGTGACCCAAGCCCCGGTCCGAAACCCCGTAAGGACGCATGGACACACTTGGGGAGCACCGGCGGCGCACGTTCGCGCTTCGTGCCGCCGTCTTGGCATTCACCGCGATGGCTCTTTTCGCCGCCGTGTTCGGCTCCCGCGCGCAGCGCGTGCTCGCCCAGGTGATGCCGGTCCCGGGGTATGGGACGCCGCTGCCGCAGGGCAGTCCCACCCCAAGCCCGAGCGCCTCTCCATCAGCGGCGCCCGCGCGAGCGCCGCGCCCGACGCCGGTTCCGGCTCCGCAGGTCATTCGGGGAGGGCCAATTACGTTTGGACTGACCGGCGCGCTCACGCTCGGCCAGCGGCTGCAGAGCACCGCTTCGGATTTCGGCGGAGCGCAAACGCAGTCGCAAGCCAACGATAGCGCGGGCATGCTGGCGACGGTTCGCCGCCGCACGGCTACCACCACGCTTCAGCTGGGCCTGCCCGTCGGCTTCGATCTGCAGCAAAGCAGTCTGGGTCTACTTCAAGCCGGATATTACACGCCGACGTACGGCATCGAGTACGGCGCGCAGCCGCTCTCGCTGCTCGGAGAGGCGCCGCTTGGGCAAACGCTCCGCGGTTGGGCATTCCTCACGCCGATTCACGGCGGTGACGCTACCTTTTATACGGGACCGGCAACGGGCCCCGATCAAACCACGCTCAAGGTCAGCGGAATGCGTGCGCGCATGCAGCGCGGGGACATGCTGTTCGAGTTCGGCGCGGACCGCGGCTTTTCGAGCGACGGCTTGAACGTGGACGCTGCGCTCGCCGGGGCGGCGCGCAACTCGGGTGCGCTCGCGCAATCCGTTGAGGCCGCGGTAGAAGACGTGCGCGGTGCGGAGCAAGCTGCGCTCAAAACGTTCGCCTATGAATACAATGCGAGCTACGGCGGCGACGCACTCTACGGCACCTTGAGTCTACGCCGAATCGGCGACGGCTTTGTCTCCTTCGGAAGCGGCTCGCTTTCCGCGGACAAATATCTGGATACGTCACTGCGCTATGGGAGCGGCGCGAGCGCGATAGATCTCGACACCGCGTTTGAAACGACCGGAAGCGGAGTGAGTGGAGTAGGACAACGGCGTGACGCGCTCACGTTCACGCATGCATTTATGCGCAGCGGCATCCAGACGGCGTTCAGTTTTGAAGACGATCGCATAAATACCGTGGGCTCGGGCGTTAGCTGGACGGGTTCCGCCGGCGGCCAAATCGGCTTTTCGTTCGCAGACGTCTCCGCGCTGTTCGGCGCGCAGTACTTGCGTGGGACCGAACAACTCGGGTCCGCGCACGCGACGATGACGTACAGCGGGGTGCTGCAGCGTGAATTCGGTCAGTTCTTCGTTGGCGCGTCCTATCAGACGGCGCGCCAAACCGGATTCGATCAGGGCCTTCAAAATCAAAGTGAACTTTCGCTCTCGCGCGCCTTCGGGCCGACGTCGCTCGGCATCGAATTCACGCAGATGCGAAATCTGGTTGGGCTCGACGACATCGAACAGACCTCGCCGACGCTCACGCTTTCGCGCCGCCTCTCGTCAGTTGCAACGCTCGGCATCACGTATGGCGAACAGCGCACGCGCGATATGCTGAATCCCGCAGGCGACGGGCACAGCCGGATATTTTCGGTGCAAATTCAAGCGCCGTTCTCATTCGGCAACGGCCTGGTGCAAGGACGGCCCAACCCGCGTCTTCCGGCGACGATTAGCGGTACCGTCACGACGGCGACGACGCAGCAGCAATCGACCTCACCGGCATTTGCGTCAGCCGTCGGTTCGGTGAGCAACGGTTTGTCGAATATCGTCGTTGTGCTCGATGGAACGCAAGTGCAGAGAACGGATCTTGCGGGGCACTATCAGTTCAATTTCGTTACGCCGGGCGAACACCAAGTGCGTGTCGAGACGTCGTCGCTTCCACGCGGCGTCAGCGTCGATCAGCCCTACGCGTCCGTCAGCGTGCAAGGCGGACAGGCCGGCGAAGTGGATTTCCAGGTGGGAACGTTCGCCGCTATCGTCGGGCACGTGTATTCGCGCGATTCTTCGGGTGAATTCGCCCCGCTTTCGGGCGTTGCGCTGCGCCTCGACGACACGACGAACGCGACGACCGACATTCTCGGCGCATACAGCTTCGGTCGCCTCACGCCCGGCGCGCATACCGTCGAAATCATCACGTCGTCGCTTCCGGCGATGGTCGCATTCTCGAAGGCGGCGCAGACGCAGAAAGTCACGGTTCACAACGGTGAGATGCAAACGCTCGATTTCAAAGCGAGCCCGCTCGGTTCGATTTCGGGTTTCGTCAAGTATGCTTCCGATCTCGCGCCTGATTACAGCGGCGGCGTTTACAACGCGTATGTCGTGGCGGAGCCGGGCGACTATTCGGCAATCACCAACGAAGACGGCTCGTACGAGCTCGATAATATGCCGGCGGGAACGTACACACTCGACATCGATCCGGAAACGGTTCCCGACGACACCGGAAACACGAGCGGTCCGTTGACGATCGACTTTTCAGGAACGGAAAACCGGCAAGACGTCAACTTTTCGGTCGGCAAGAAGCAGAAGCAGGTCGTCTTCACGCTGCAAAGCACGCAGACGACGCAGGCAACGCTCACGCTCAGCGAGCCCGCGCTGCCGCCGCACGGCGTTGCATATGCCGTGCTCGATGCCGGGACTCCGGCAAAATCTGCGGTCTTGAGTGCCTTCGGAAAGTCGCTGCCGATGACGTACAGCGCGCAACGCAAACGATGGATTGCGACAATTGTCGTTCCCGAGAACGCGCCATCAGGGAAAAACGCCGTCACCGCGGACATTCGCGGAGTATCAGGCGGACAGAGCACGTCGGCGGAAGCGGACCTCACCGTAGACCCGTCGATTCCGCTGGCATCCTTTAAGATGACGCCTTCGCATGCATCCATTGGACTATTCGTGAGCGTGCGCGCGCGCTTTCTCGTCGATGTGCACGAGGGCGATACCATACGCTGGCTTGACGGTCAGATTACAAAACTTTCACGCCCCGTTACCGGCCGCGTATACGCGTTCACTGTAAAGATATCTGAACGACCGATGCACGGCGTCTTGCTAACCCGCTCAGGTGAGCTGCCGATAACCTTGAGGTAACGCTTTTCGCATTCAGCCATGGATGGCTTATAAAATTGCGCAAGTGAAAGGACCGAACGTGAAAAAGCTCTTGTCTTTGGCGGTGATCGTTTCAAGCATCGCCCTAACCGCGTTGCCGGCCGCGGCCGCCAATACGGTAACTATCAAATGGAACGTCACGGCGATTGCCTCGATGACGTTTCAAGGCAACTATACCAACACCGGCACCAGCGGCGCGCTGAACCCGACCGCAGCCACGCTGATCGGCCCCATCGTAACCGGCAGCACCGGCTCGTGCGGTGCGGGCGGCAGCGCGGGCGCCGGCGCGGGCACGAATGCGCTGACGCTCGACTTCGGCGCAATCTCGCCGGACTCGGCGAACGCAACGCTCTGCATGCTGCTCAATGGTGCAGAAGCGGTCGTCAACACGAATGACAACCTCGGCGTCACGGTGTCCGTGCAGCAGACGACTGCTCCGGCACAAGCGGGCGCGGCTATTTGTTATGTTCCGATCCAAAATAATGCACCGGTGGCCGGCGGTGCGTCGGAACCGACTGCAAATTTGGCGGCAGGCAAGGCGACGGATACGACCGACACGACGGCGGCGAACTGGTCTGCCACCACGGCGGGCGGCTGCAGCAGCATGAAATACAGCGGCGTAGCAATTCCGGGCGCCGCGGCTTTCGGAGCAAACACGACGCTGCTCAAGAGCTCGGACAACACGACGAACCCCGCATACTTTGGTGCGGACCTCGGCGTGCTCGTTCCGGCGAACGCGTCGAAGACCGCCGGCGATCAAGCCGTGATCACGTACACGGTTGCAACGAACTAAAACTAAACGGTTGAGGACGATGAAGCTGCGGGTATCGGTGTGCACCCGCAGCGAATCGCTCGGTATGAAGCAGTTTCGCTTAGCTGCCGCGTGCGCACTCGTTATCGCGATACTAGCGCTGGCACCCGGATCGGCGCAAACGTCAGCCGGGGTTTCCGCTCTCGGTATCAACGTTTCGCCGGCAAAGCTCGAGCTTTCGATGCCCGCTGGCGCCAGCTACAACATCCCGGTGACAGTTCAGAACGGCAGCACCGCACCCACGCATATCGTCGCTTCGATGGTCGACTTCGGACTGAGCCGCTCGGGCGACTACCAGTTCGTGAAAGTCGGTGAGAAGCCGTACTCGCTGATGCGGTGGGCCACGATCAACCCGAAAGAGTTCGATCTCGGCCCCGGCATGATTCAGCAAGTGCGTGTTTCGCTCGCGATACCCAAAGAGGAACTCAGCGGCGAATACCACGGCATCGTGTTCTTTGCGACGCGTCCGACGCGTCAACAGCACGGCGTGGCGTTTTCCGTTCGAATCGCGTCGACGGTATACGTGACGATTCCGGGCACGGTCAAGATTGGCGGGGCCATCGCAAAGATGAGCGCCGTCGGCGACAAAGCAAACGAAACATACCGCGTACTGTTTAAGAACACCGGTAACGCTCACGTGTACGTGGGCGGAACGCTGGAAGTTCGCAAGGATGGTCAAATCGTCGACCGGATCGCGATACCGCCGAATCAGCTCGTAGAGCGCGGAGAGGATCGGTTGTTCCAGGTGTCAGGCAAAGCCCTGTTACACGGGACGTACCAAGCCATTGCGCTGCTCGACTACGGCGGCACGACGATGACCGGCGGCGAGATTCAGTTCGAGAAAAACTAAACTGCACGGAGATTGTACAAAGGAGTGTGCGCAGTGCGAGCCTGGATCGGCTTCGGCGCGTTGGCGCTGGCAGCAATGCTGCTCGGCACGCGCGCAGACGCCGGAACCGGACCGGTTAAGGTGCAGTGGTACGTCACGGGAATTCTCAAATTCACGCTGACGCCCAACTACAACACCGGATATGGACCGGTGCCGGCGACGTTCGGCACGCAGCCCACACCTGCGCCCGGAGCCGGAGCGTGTTTTCAAGGGTGCGCTGACGATTTCGGCACGGTAATACAGAACGGGCAGTACCTCTACAAATACGCCGCGCATCTGCACGTCATCACGAACGACGTCAACGGTTTTCAGGTCTACGGTGAAGGCTCCGCCGACTTTTCCGATGGCGGCAGCAACTCGTTCCCCGTGAACGGCTCGCTGTATTACCTCTCCTCCGGCGCGACGAGCGACTCGAACACTGGGTTCACGCCGAGCCTGGAATTTTTCAAGACGAGCGGCACGGTGAACCCGTCGACGCCCGTTTTCGGATCGGCGCCGACGATTACGTACGGCGCGTACCCGGCGCCCATGTTCACCTCGGTGGCGGCAACGAACGACTACTATCAGGACTATCAGCTCAAGGTGCCGGCCACTGCGCCCGTTTCGACAAGCGAGTATTTCGTTTGGGTGGTCTACACGGTGGTGCCGCAATGACGCGGCTGCGCGTGACGCTGATCGCCCTTTTGGCCGTGGCGATCGGACTCGCCGTCGGCGGCCGGAGCAATGCCGGATTCGTTCAACAGCAGCGCGACCAAATTGCCATCAGCATTCTGGTGAACGTTACGCCGGCACCAGTCGCCGATCGCGGCGGCGTTCCGTTTCCCATCGATTGGCGAATTGCGATGCGCGCGCGCGGTTCAGCGCCGGCGGATATGGTGGCACAGGCGCAGTCTGCGATTCGGGTCCAGGCGATGGTCAGCCCCAATCCGAACGCGACGATGCTCTATTCGAACGTTCCGAACGTCGTGATCAACCAAACTGCCGGGACTACTGCAAGCACGGCAGCGTGCGTGTACACGATAACGGTCGATACGCCGGCCGCGACGTCGTGGACGCTCAAAGACGGCCTTTCATCTGATTTCATAACGTCGACCTGGCCCGGCAAAGACGTAGGCAACAATACGTACGTGCAGGCGGGAACACCGCAGCCGACTGCAACGCCGTTCGTCGTGTATTCGACCGACGGCAGCACGTGGAATCCGAAAGAGAAGTCGAACGGCAAACAAACGTACTGCGTAACGCTGACGATCACCATTCCGAGTTCCGTCCCCGGAGGCGCATACACGACAAACGCCGTGTATACGCTGTACTACTGATGCGTAGTCTTGCACCGGTTCGTTTGCTCCTTGCGACGCTGCTTTTCGCAATCGTTGCTTCGGCGGCTTCCCTCGCGCAGGTACGCCCGATAGATCAGCCGGTGGTGCCGCATCCGGGCCCGATTCTTCCGCTTG
>Ga0209168_10001629_pt1 | contig 17240 bp, 19 predicted proteins | sample Coa_R1_FD_187156 | JGI IMG/M metagenome (GOLD analysis project Ga0209168, IMG submission 187156) | Surface soil microbial communities from Centralia Pennsylvania, which are recovering from an underground coalmine fire - Coalmine... | ecosystem: Environmental > Terrestrial > Soil > Unclassified ... | reverse complement strand
CTCGAGGAATTCCTCGTGGTCGCTCGCGCGTCGCCGTACCTGCACAGGTCACCACCCCTCTACTGGCAGGGACGCGGCGGCGGGCGCGGTGATTGCACCCGGCGGCGTGCCGGTGCAATCACCGGCACCCTTGTTACGTCCCAACAACCAGCAACGGTTCACAGCCGGACTCCGGGAGGGTTGCGGATGAGCGGTCGGCAACGGCGCGCCCGCCGGCCGGGTGCCCGCCGACCCGGGCAGCGCCGGGTGCCGCGCAGCCGGCCGCAGCCCCACGGCACCGCCGAGCCATCCGGGGTCGCGGCGGTCGTGGCGGCGGCGGCCGCGTTCATCGGTGTGAGCCGCCGTGCGCCCGGCCGGTTTCCTGCCCGGCACGCCCGCGCCGCGGAAATGGCCTGCGGAGCGCTGCTCACCGCGGCCGGTGTCGTGCTCGTCGCGGGACTGCGGGACACCGCACTCGGCCGGCTGCTTCCACTGCCGGGGCACGTCACCGGCCCGATCTGGCCAGCCAGCCCGCGCGGCGGCCCAGCCGCGCACTGATCCGAAAGGTTCCCCGATGCTTCGCTCTCCGGCCCGGCTGGTCACGGCCTCGCTGCTGCTCGCCTCCGCCGCCGCGTTCGCCACAGGCGTCACCATCGAACGCACCACCGCCAGCAGCGAAAGCCACCGAGTCGAGCAGCATGCCGACGCTGGCACGCATACCACCCCGGCGGCTGGCGCAGCCACCGCTACGACGCCCTCCGCGCACGCGCTGCCCGTACCCGGCACGACCACGAAGGTCGCTGCCCCGGCACCGGGACAGGCCAGGGGAGGCGACGGCGACAGCGGCGAAACCGGCACGACCAGCCCTGCCGAGGCGACACCGGGCAGCGACGAGCACTCCTCCGCGCGTACCGCGACCACGACACCTTCCCCCGGCGTGGCCAGAACCGCCCAGTCACCTGCCGGCGACGGCGACAACGGCGGGCCGGCCGCCGCCAGCGAACCGGCGGCAGGCGGCGAACCCGCCGCGGCGCACGCCGCCGAGTCCCAGTCGGAAAACCTGCTCGGGATCAATCCGGAGGCGACCGGGCTCGTCGTCATCGCCGTCGCTCTGTCCCTGCTGCTCGCCGCACTGATCCTCACCGCAGAATCGCCCCTGGTCGCGGCCGCCATCGCCGTGACCATGCTGGCGTTCACCGTCCTCGACATCCGCGAAGTGACCCATCAGCTCAACGAGTCACGGTCCGGGCTGGCCGCGCTCGCCGCGGTGGTCGCGCTGCTGCACCTGCTGGCCGCCGTCAGCGCGCTACTCACAGCTCGCGCGGCGCGGGGCCGTGCCGGGGGCACCGCCGCCTAGCGATGTCGCCGCCGTCGCCAGCCTGGCAGGCGGGCCGCTGAACGGCCGTGCCTTAGATCCGGATTGAGCGCCCCCTCGCACATCTCAACCGGGCATTCCCGGCGAGTCGCGGTGGTGCCGGGCTGGCAACCATCAGACGTAGGGAACCCGTGAACTGAACACTCTGCGGGCCTAACCGTGCGCGGCATATACCTGTTCAACGCGGCGATTATGTCCTACCCGCAGCCGCTGTACGAGCAGACCATGTCCTGGGTCCAGGACACCCGGTTCGCCGTGCCCGTCTACCTCCTGCAGGGCGAGGGCGACGAGCACACGCTGACCAGTCTGGTCCGCGAATACTTCGCCGCGATCGAGGCACCGGCCAAGGACCTGGTTCTGCTCCCCGGCGGCGGGCACTGCGTCGTCCTGAACCAGCCCGAAGTCTTCCTGGCCGCGCTACGCGCCTGCCAGGCTCAGATGGGCTCGATCACCGGGTAGGCGGGCTCCCACATCGCCCGGCGCACCTGCCCCTCGGGATCGGAGAGCGGCACGCCGGCCAGGCCCTCGGACTGCGCGGCCCGGGCCACGGCGGCTGCCACCGCAGCCGAGACCGCGCGCAGGCTGGTGACCGGGGGCAGCACGGGCGCGCCCGCGGAGCCCGCGTCCGACAGGTCGGCCAGGGCCTGGGCCGCGGCGGCCAGCATCGCGTCGCTGACCCGGCGCGCCCGGCACACGGTCACTCCGAGCCCGAGCCCCGGGAAGATGAGCGCGTTGTTGGCCTGGGCGATGTGGTAGGTCACGCCCTGGTACGCAACCGGCGCGAACGGGCTGCCGGTCGCGATGAGCGCCCGGCCCTGGGTCCAGGCGATGAGATCGGCGGGCAAGGCTTCCGAATGCGAGGTCGGGTTGGACAGCGGCATGATGATCGGCCGCTCGGCGTGCGCCGCCATCTCGGTCACGATCGCTTCGCTGAACGCGCCCGGCTGGGTCGAGGTGCCGATCAGCATGGTGGGACGGCTGCGCGTCACCACCTCGGCCAGCTCGATCCGGCCCTCGTCGTCCCGCGGCCAGCCGCTGACCTCCTCGGCCGGGCGGGCGTAGGGGACCTGGAAGTCGCGCAAGGTCCCCGGGTAGTCGCTGGTCAGCAGGCCTTTGCTGCCCAGCGCGTAGAAACACCTGGTGGCGTCGTCGGGGCTGAGGCCCTCGGCGATCATCAGCTGCCGCAGGACGTCCGCGATCCCGATCCCGGCCGTGCCGGCGCCGTGGATCACCACCCGCTGGTCGCGCATCCGCGAGCCCGCGGCCCGGACCGCGCCGAGCGCGGCGGCCAGCACCACCGCGGCCGTCCCCTGGATGTCGTCGTTGAACGTCAGGCAGCTGCCGGCGTACTTGGTCAGGATCCGGTGCGCGTTGCTCGCGCCGAAGTCCTCCCAGTGCAGCAGCGCGTTCGGGAACATGCGGCTGGCCACGCTGACGTAGGTGTCGATCAGCTCGTCGTACCGCTCGCCCCGGATACGCGGGTGCCGGTTGCCCGGGTACATGTCCTCGGCCAGCAGGGCCGGGTTGTCGGTGCCGGCGTCCAGCACCACCGGGATGATCCGGCGCGGGTGCAGGCCGGCCGCGGCGACGTAGACGGCGAGCTTGCCCATGGCGATCTGGATCCCGCCGACCCCCCAGTCACCGATGCCGAGGATGCCCTCGGAGTCGGTGGCGATGATCAGGTCCACGTCCTCGGGACCCAGCGCGTAGTTGCGGAACGCGGTCTCGACCTGGCCAGGGTGATCCACCGACATGAACACGCCGCGGGCCCGGCCGAACTCGTAGCTGTACCGCTCGATCGCCGTCCCGATCGTGGGGGTGTAGACGATCGGGAGCATCTCTTCGATGTGCTCGGTCAGCAGCCGGAAGAACAGCACCTCGTTGCGGTCCCGCAGGCCAGCCAGGTACAGGTTCTTGGCCAGGTCATCGGGCTGGCGCTGGTACTGCCCGTAGACCCGGCGCAGCTGGCCCTCGATGGTCGAAACGCCCTCGGGCAGCAGGCCGGTCAGCCCGAGCGCCTCCCGCTCGGCCAGGCTGAATGCGGTGCCCCGGTTCAGCAGCGGCGACACCAGCACCGCCGATCCGCGCAGCCGGACCCGCGCGGCCACGCCCTCCGGGGTCGAAACGAGATCGTACGGACGTTCCGGCATCAGATCACCCACCCAGCTCAGGCCAGCGACAGGTTGCGTCAGAGCTTATCGCCGGCGTCAGCCTCGGGAGCGGAGCCGGCCTTGCCCAGCTCGGTCCGCAGCGCGGTCAGGGCCTGCACGGCGTGTGCCTTGACCGCGGCCTGGCTGATCCCGGTCGCCGACGCGACCTGCGCCTCGGGCAGATCGGCGAAGTAGCGCAGCACCACGATCTCCCGCTGCCGGGGCGGCAGGGTCCACAGCGCCGAGATGAAGGCGGACTGCTCGACCTCGATGCTCAGCTCGCCCTCACCGGTCGGCAGGTCGGGCGCGAGCCGGGGAGCGAGCTTGTCCACGACCATGTGCTGGCGCAGCGCGACCCGGGACCGGTCGACGACCGACCGGCGCAGGTAGGACAGGGCGAGGTCGGCGTCGGGTCGCCTCCGCCAGACGGCGTGCACGGCCGCGAACGAGTCCTGCACGATCTCCTCGGCCGTGGCCAGGTCCTGTACCAGCAGCGCGGCCATCCTGACCAGCGGGCGGTAGTGCGACAGGTAGAGCGCGGTCACCGCCCGGTCGGCGTCCTGGGGCCCTCCTGACCTGGGCAGTTCCCGGCCCGGCATCGTTTTCAGCGCCCGCATGGTGGTGATCCCTCGCCTCCGGCCGGTTGCATCCGCGGGCCGGCCTGCCCGCTCGCTCACCGGTAAGAGCTGGCTGGGGCGCAAACGCCAACAACTATCGCGCGCCGGATCACAACCGGCGCTCCGGGACGAGATCGTCAGGCGGCTAGCTTGGCCGCGATGCGCTGCTGGTCCGGCCAGCGGACGTCGTAGACCAGCTTCAGCTTCTCCAGCAGCCAGATGACGCGGGCGCTGGGATCGATCTGGCCGGGCAGCGTGCCGTGCCGGGCCGCGGTCGGGTCGGCGTGGTGAGAGTTGTGCCAGCTCTCGCCGAGGGACAAGATGGCCAGCGGCCAGAAGTTCGTCGCCCGGTCCCGGCAGGCGAAGGGTCGCTTGCCCACCACGTGGCAGACCGAGTTCACCGACCACGTGACGTGGTGCAGCAACGCCACGCGGATCAGGCCGGCCCAGAAGAATCCCGTCACGGCCCCGGTCCAGGTGCCGGTGACCAGGCCGCCGACGGCCGCGGGCACGAGCAGGGACGCGGCGACCAGCGCCCCGGAGAACCGCCCGATGGCCCGCAGGTCACGGTCGGCCAGGAGGTCGGGCGCGAACCGGGACCGGTTGCTCAGCTCCCGCTTGAGCATCCAGCCGACGTGAGCGTAGATCATGCCCTTCAGCAGGGCCCGGATGTCCGTTCCGTATCGCCACGGCGAGTGCGGGTCGCCCTCCCGGTCGGAGAACGCGTGGTGGCGGCGGTGGTTGGCCACCCACTGGACCGGGGAGCCCTCCACCGCGAGCGCGCCGCCGATGGCCAGCGCGATGCGCAGTCCCCGCTTGGCCTTGAACGAGCGGTGGGTGAAGCCGCGGTGGTAGCCGACCGTGACGGCCAGCCCCGTCACCACGTAGGCGACGGCGGCCATGGACAGGTCCAGGATCGACAGGCCCCAGCCCCAGCCCACCGGGATGGCGGCTGCCAGCCCGGCCAGGGGCAGCAGCACGCCCGTCCACATCGCGATGCTCGCGGCCTTTGACTGCGGGGCGTCCAGGAGCGGCTTGACCGCATCGGGCTGGGAAGCCTCTGCCTCTGCCTCGGCCATCCCGCTGTTGTCGACAACCCCTGTGCTCTGTGACGCCTCCACCTGATGCCTAACCTCATTCGACTAGAACTAACACTTCAAAATCAGTATGAGCCGCACCGGATGGTGCTGCTACTTCCGCTACCCGAGAATCAGGCAAATATTGCGCGATGCTTTTCTGCCGCATAAGCAACCGTAGTACTAACTAACGGGCAGCCGGGTCAGGCGTTCTGCTCGTAGGCCACCCGCAGCAGCTGCACGATTTCGGCGTCGACCTCACCCGCGTCCCGCAGCGATACCTTGTGCGTGGCCTGCCCGGGGCCGCCGCCTGGCTGCAGCCGGGCCGCCTGCGGCGGATCGGTGAAGCGTAGGCCCAGGTCAACCCGGTCGCGGGCGGCGGCGGCGATCGCCGCGAACTGCCTGCCGCGGACGAACGGGGTGTACGTGCCGCGGCCCTCCACGGTCACGTCGTCGCCGAGCTGCTCGATCACGGTCGCCAGCGCGTCGTAAATGGGACGCAACGCCGCCTTGGGCCCGGCGTACTGGCGGTCGATGTATTCCGAGACGGCGGGGCGGACCCAGCCAGCCTCCCGGGCCGCGGCATCGGCGATCGCCCACTGACTGTTCTGCGGGACGCCGTGCTCGCGCCGTAGCCAGTTCCGCACCGCGTTCTGGTCCAGCGGGTCCACCCCCGAGGAACGGACCAGCGCCAGCCACTGCTCCAGCGACCGGCCGGTCCGCGCGGCCAGCGAGTCGCTGACCGCGCTCAGCATGTCATCCGGTGTCGGCATGGGCGCCAGCCTAGCTCCGGGACCGATGTCCATCGGCCGGGCTTGCGTTCGTCGTATGGACGACAGCACCAACCCGGACGGAAAAGGACGGCCGTGATGAACCCGAACTACGGATATCAGCTGTACCAGGCCCAGCGGGTTATCTCCCGCGCCGAGATCCGGGCCGCCGACGACCGGCGCGGGCGTCAGGCCGCGGCCGTCTCGCGCGGCGCCCGCCGGCTGGCCGGGGCGACCGTCGGGCGGCTGGTCAGCCGCGCATATCGACGGCGTTCACCCTCGTGGGCTTGATCGTGACGACCACCCGGCGGTCACCGGGCCCGTCGTGATGGCGCAGGTCGGCCTGGTACTTCGCGCCGAACCGGTCCGCGAACGCGTAGTCGTCGTCGGGCGTGATCTCGGCGTCGCCGCGGATCTCCAGGTAGCGGTACGGGACGGCCAGGTCGAGCAGGAGCAGGCTCACGCCCGGGTGCGCGACCAGGTTCTTGGTCTTCTGCCGCGAATCATTCAGCGAGATCTTGACCGTGTCGCCGTCGGCGAGGAACCAGACCTCGGACAGCTGCGGGCGGCCGTCCGGGCCGACCGTGCCGAGCGTCGCGAACTGGCCGTCGAGCAGGTCCCGGTGAGATGAGGGGATCTCTGGCATGATGCTCCGTTCTCGCTAGTGGCTATCGCCGGATGATAGCCCTGTCGTCGAAACGCCAGCCGCGAGCCACGCACGCCTGCCGCACCGCCTTACGCGAGAAGCTGCCGAGCTGGATGACCGTGCCGCTGCCCGTGATGGTCAGCCCCAGCCGCCAGGTCCGGCCGCGGAGCTCCTTGACGAACCGCAGGTCATCTCCCTGCCGGCGGGACAGGACCGATACCGGCTCGCGACGCCGGGAGTACCGGATAGCGTCCTCGGTGATCTCCAGGCGGCCCGGGTTCCTGAGCGCCGCGATCCAGCCGGTGACCAGGATCACGAGCAGGCCGCCGAAGATGACCGTGACCGCCACCCGCCCGTTCGTGGTGTGCGCCCCGCTTGCGCCCCGGGCCAGCGCCGCGGCGCAAGCCACGGCGAGGAAACCGAAGAGCGTATTGATCTGCGGTCGGCTTTCCCGGACGGTGATCGCACTCGGGTCCGGGTACGTCGCTCGCATCTGCGGATCGTACTGCCGCGGCCGGTGCGTGATGTAGATCACCCGCATGGCATTTCCTCCCTAGCTCAGGGCCAATCGGCCCGCGCGCTCATCGGACCGCGTCCTCACGGCCGGGCCGCAGCAGGGCCGGGTGGAGCAGCCGCGCGTCCCCGCGGCGGTACAGCCGGGCGCGCGGCCCGCCGCGCGGCCCGCCGGTCTCGGTGGTCTCGCCCGTGCTCTCCACGAACCCCGGCACCGACAGCACCTTGCGGTGGAAGTTCCCGGCGTGCAGCCGTTCCCCCCACACGGTCTCGTAGACCGCGCGCAGCTCGGAAACGGTGAACTCGTCGGCCACGAACGCGGTCGCCAGCGGCGTGTACTCCAGCTTGGAGCAGGCTCGTTCCAGCCCGTCGGCCAGGATCCGCGCGTGGTCGAACGCGAGCTTGCGGCTCGTACCCGGTCGCTGGCCGCCGCCGCCCTCGGTCAGCCCGAGCGAGGAGACCGGCACCCACGCCGCGGCGCGGGCGTCGCTGCCCGCGTGCGGCTCGGGTAGTTCCGGCGCGAACACCAGGTACGCCACCGAGATGACCCGCATCCGCGGATCGCGGCCCGGCGCCCCGTAGCTCGCGAGCTGCTCCAGGTGGATCCGCCCCAGGTGCTGCCCGGTCTCCTCGGCCAGCTCCCGCAGCGCCGCCTCGTCCAGGTCCTCCTCGACGCCCCCGGGCCGAGGCTTGATAAAGCCACCCGGCAGCGCCCACTGACCCTCGAACGGCGGAACGCCGCGCTCCACCAGCAGCACGTCCAGCTCGCCGTCCCGGATGGTCAGCGTCACCACGTCCACCGTGACCGCGACCGGGTCGAAGGACCGCGGATCGTAGCTGGCCAGGAACTCCCGATCGTCCATCAAGTCCTTCTCATTCTGAGATGTTCTGATATTGAGAATAACATGCCGTGCGAGGATGTCAAGCATGGACGACTCGGGCAAGGCCCGGCGACTGATCGAGGCCACCCCGCACCTGACCCTGGCCACCGCCGACGTGTCGGGCAAGCCGTGGAGCAGCCCGGTGTACTTCGCGCACGACTAGGCGTTCGCGCTCTACTGGGTGTCGTTCCGGCAGACCGTGCACTCGGCGAACATCCGGGACCGCCCGCAGGTCGGCATCTCCATCCTCGGCGAGCCGCCCGACCACGAGGGCGAGGGTGCCTACTTCGACGCGGTCGCGGCCGAGCTTCACGACCTGGCCGACGTCGAGCACGCCATCGAGGTCCGCCGCACCCGGCCGCAGGACAGCAAGTTCGCCGTTACCTCACCCGGCGACGTCCTCGGTGACGCGGCGTGGCGCATCTACCGGGCCGTCCCGGTCGCCGTCTTCCGCTACCATGACGCCGCCAGGATCGTCCACGGCCAGCACGTAGACGTCCGCGTCCCGGTAACCCTGTAACCGCGCCGCTAGTCGTCCCTCAAGTCCCGCGAGCCCCGCTAATCGCTCAGGCTTCGCCTCGCTCGGCTCCCGGGTCGGCGCCGTTTGGGGCTTGTGGCGCACAACCACCGATAGACGGGGGTTGGGGACCACAGGCCCCACGCACGGGGCGCAGTCGTTCGGGGGTTGTGGCACACAGCCCCCGATAGAGAGGGGTTGTGGACCACGCGCCCCATGCGGAGGCGCGATCCTAGTCGAACTCGGTGGGCAGCGAGGGATCGCGGTGGTGCGCCAGGGCCCGCTCGAGCTGACGGTGGTTGACGCGGCCCAGGGACAGCGGCGGCAGCTCGTCCATCCCGAACCACCCGACCTCGAGCGTCTCCAGTTCGGCCGGCGCCTGCACGGCGCCGTCCCGGCGGCACAGGAAGAACAGCTTGTAGCTGTGTACCGGCAACGGCGGCGGGTTGCCCTGCCGGTCGCGGTCCCAGCAGGCGATCAGCTTGACCGCCGAGCTGTGGTACCCGGTCTCCTCCAGGACCTCCCTGGTGACGGCGACCGAGGGGGCGTCCCCGGGATCGGCCCAGCCGCCCGGCAGCGACCACCGGCCGTCGGTCTTCTCGCGCATCAGCAGCACGCGCTCGTCGTGGTCGAAGATCGCCCCCCGCACGTCGACCTTCGGCGTCGCGTAACCGGAGTCGCGGCCAAGCTCGATCGCGAGCTCGGCGGCCGGTCGGCCGCTGATCACCGCCAGCAAGTCGGAGGCCAATGCGCTCACCTGCCGGTACCGGTCCAGGTCGTAGTCCCCAGCGGCGAAGGTCAGCCCGTCTTGGGCCAGCGCGGCGAGCTTGACCCCGATCCGTCGTACCACCTCTGCTGCTTCATCGGCCACTCCGGCACACTATAGGGTGCGGCGGCAGACCGGCGAAGGGGCGAGGCGACGACGAACGGGGGCGAGGCAATGGTGACCCGAACGCCGATCATCCCGGCTCCGGCGCGGATCACGCCGGCCGTGGGTGAGTTCCGCCTGGTTCCCGGGGCCACCATCGGCTACCACGGCCCGATGCTGGCCCCGCTGGCCCGGCGCTTCAGCCAGGACCTCGCCCGGCGCTGCGGCCTGCCGCTACGCTCCGTCCAAGCCGAAACCCGTCAGGGTGAAGCCGCCAGCGAAGCCCCAAGCGAAGCCTCAAGCGAAGGCCCAAGCCCAGGCGACGGCGGGCACGCGATTGTGGTCAGCCTCGGCGACGACGCGGACCTGGACAGGCTGCCCGCGCCGCTGGGCCTGCACCCGGCCGGGACGGCTCGCGACGAGCGCTACCTGCTGGCTATCGACCGGGCCGGGATCAGGCTGCGGGCCCCGGAACCCGCCGGCCTAGCCCGCGGCCTGACCACCCTGCTCCAGCTCATCGCGACCACCGCAGCGGCCGGCCCCGCAGCGGCCGGCCCCGCACCGGTCGGCGGCAAGCTGGCCGACGGAGCGGTGCCGCTTGCGGCGCTCCGCATTCTCGATGGCCCGCGGTTCGCCTGGCGCGGCCTGACCGTGGATGTGGTGCGCAGGTTCTTCCCGCCGGCCCAGATCCGTACGCTGATCGATCTCGCGGCACTGTACAAGCTCGACGTGCTGCACCTGCACCTCACCGATGACCAGGGCTGGCGGATCGAGGCCGGACGGCCCGCGTCGCTGCGCGAACCCGATGGCAGCTTCTACACCAACGACGAACTACGCACCCTGGAAAGCTACGCCGCCGACCGGTTCGTCACCCTGCTACCCGAGGTCGACACGCCCGGGCATGTGCTTGCCCTGTTGCGGCTACGCCCGGAACTAAGCAGCGGCCGCAATCTGGTCCACCGCAGCGCCTGGCTTGATCCGGACCTGCCCACTACCTTCCCGCTCATGGGCCAAGTCCTGGCCGACCTGGCCAGCCTGTTCCCCGGCCCGTTCCTGCACATCGGCGGCGACGAGCCGTTCGGGATGCCGGACCGGGCCTACGGCGACTACATCCGGCGCCTGAAGGGTGCGGTGCGGTCTCTGGGCAAGCAAACGGTGGGCTGGCAGGAGTCCATCCGGGCCGGTGCCGATCCCGGGCACGTCGTCCAGTACTGGATGGACGCGAGCAGCCTCGGGGCCGGGGCCGAACTCCCGCCCCCGCCGGAGGTCACCGCCCGGGTCCGGGCGAACTACCAGCGAGGGCGCGCCGACATCGAGCATGCGCTGGCCCACGGCGTGCCGGTGATCGTGTCGCCTCAGGCCCACTGCTACTTCGACGTTCCCTACGCGGAGGCGGCCGCCGACCCCGGGCAACGAGAACGCCGTGACCAGGTAGGACTCCGTCATTACGCGCGCCAGACGCTCGAGGCCACCTTCGACTGGGACCCGGTCACCACGCTCGGCGCGGACCAGGTCGCCGGGGTCGGCGCCGCGCTGTGGTGCGAGACCGTCCGCGACGTTGATGACCTCACCTTCCTGCTCCTGCCGCGGCTCGCGGGCACCGCCGAGAAGGCCTGGGGACCGGCCGGAGCGATCGCCTGGCCCGAGCATCGCGACTCCCTAGCGCAGCACACCCGGCTATGGGAGCAGGATGGCCTCACCTTCTTCAGCGCGGCATAGTCGGTCGGCCCAGGACGAGATCCAGCTGACGCAACTGCACGGACCGGGGCGCGCTCCGCATCAACGCGTCGCGCACCACACAGGCGGTGCGCCCCTGCCACTGACCCATGGCGCCCACCCGCCGCGCGATCAGGGTCGACGCGGCGGCATTGCGCCACCTGCGCCGCTGATAGGCCCGCAGCGCCCCCGACGCCACCCCCGAAGCGACCCCCGAAGCGACCCCCGAGGACGCCAGGCACGTAGCCAGTGTCACCCCGTCGACGATCGCCTGGCATGCCCCCTGCGCCAGGTCCGGCGTCATCGGGTGGATGGCGTCGCCGACCAGCACCACCCGGCCCCGGCCCCAGGTCCGGGCCGGCCGCCGGTCGTGGATGTCGTTGCGGACCAGCGCGGTCCGCGGGGTCGCGTCGATGATGGCCGGGATGGGATCGCGCCAGGTCCCGAACTGCTCGCGCAGGAGCGCCGCGGTGTCGCCGTCGTCCGCCCCGCCGGCCGGGCCGCCGGCGGGCGCATTCCAGGCCGCCCACCAGATGATCCGGTCACCGCTGGTCGGGCCCATGCCGAAACGCGCGCCCCGGCCCCAGATCTCCCAGCTGTCCCGGGGCAGCGGAACCGACCCGGCCGGGGTGAGCGACCGCACCGCGGTGTAGCCGCGGTACCGCAGCGGTGCGGGCCCGAACAGCGCGGCCCGGACCGCCGAATGCACCCCGTCCGCGCCGACCAGCAGATCGGCCCGCACCTCACGCCCGTCCGCGAAGCGCGCGGTCACCGCCCGGCCGTCGTCCTGGAAGCCGGTGCACCGGGCCCCCAGGTGGATGACCGCCGGGTCGAGTTCGGCCGCCAGCAGTTGCTGCAGCTCGGCGCGGTGGACGGTCACGAATCCCGCGCCCCACCGCTGGCTCATCAGCTCGGCCGGCAGGCACAGCAGCCAGCTGCCGTCGGGCCGCATCAGGCCCTGCCTGTCGACCGGCGCGGCCAGCTTCGCCACCCGGTCGGCCAGCCCGATCCGCTCGAAGGCGGCCATGGCGTTCGGCCACAAGCCCACCCCGGCGCCGACCTCTTTCAGCTCCGGGGCCTGCTCGTAGACCTCGACGGTCAGGCCCTGGCGGGCCAGGGCGATGGCGGCCGTCAGCCCGCCGATCCCGCCGCCGATAACGGCAATCTTTACTCCCATAGCCAGGAGCGTAAGAACGCAGCGATACGGAATCGTTACGATCAGCGCGTTGCGTACGACACTGTCGTAAACGGCCAGGCCGAACGCAGCCACTCCGACACGGCCTCGTACAACGCCACGTCCAGCGAGGCCCGGTCCGCGCTGACCCAGGACCGCACGTCAGCAACGGAAGCATCAGAAGCCTCAGAAGCATCGGAAGCATCAACAGCAGCCCCGGACGTATCGGGATAGATGTACACGCACCCGATGACCTCGTCGCTGCCGGTCGCGTGCACCGTGTACGTGAATCCCGAACGCCCGGCGAAGTCCGCGGCGTGCCGCTCCAGGTCGCCGAGGTTCTCCTCCAGCGTCATGTCCGGCACCGGCCAGGACCGCCCCTCGAAGCCGGGCGTCGCCCTGATGTGCGCGATGCTGGACGTCCAGGCCCGGTAGTCGTCCTCGTTGTGCTGCGGCCCCAGCGGCTCCAGCCAGAAATCCGGGCCCGCCAGCGGACGCGGCACCACGAAATCGTCAGGAACGAAGCTCACCAGCACACGCTAACCCGAGGGCACGGCCGCCGTGGTGCGCATGGCCAGCCATACTTCGGCCAGCGCCTCGGTCGAGGCCAGCGACCGGCCGCTGAGCTGCTCGAACCGGCGGATCCGGTACAGCAGGGTGTTCGGGTGGATGTGCAGCGCCCGGGCCGCCCGGTCGGTCTGCCGGTCGTGCTCCAGCCACACCCGGACCGAGGTCACCAGGTCACCCGAGTGCTCCGCGTCGTAGTCCAGCACGGGCCCGAGCACCTGGGCCGCCAGCGCCCGCAGGTCCGCGGGCTCGCTGGTCAGCCACTTCTCGGTCCGGTCCTCGCCGTAGCTGATCACGGCCCGGCCGGCCTCGAGCGCCCGGGCCAGCGCCCACCGCGCCTCACGCCGCGCCACCGCCACCGCGGATCCGTCCGCCGAAGACCCGCTCGCGGCAGACCCGCCTGCGAACGGCCTGCTGAACCCGGCCGCCACGGACAGCGCGCCGGTCAGCGCGGCCCGGTCCGCCTCGCCGTCCTGGATCAGCACCACCAGTTCGTCCTGCTGCCGCAAGATGAAACATGGCACCCCAGCCGAAGCCAGCGCGTCGGCCACCCAGTCGTCGTCGGCCGCGCCCGGGATGACCGCGAGCCGCAGCGGGCGGTCGACCACGAATCCGTTACCAGAAAGCCGCCGGGTCACCACCGAGCCCTCCAGCTGTCCCTGCAGCATCTCGGCCAGCGTCTCGGCGCCCGAACGGCGCAGTATCTCCCGCTCGTGGGCCAGCATGGACAGCTGCAGCGCGGCCACGGTGGCGATGTGCTGCACCACGGACACCCCCGCCGGCGCGGCCGAAGGAGACTCCATGGCCAGCAGGTAACCGGCCGTGCCGCGCGGCCCGGTGACCGGCAGCACGTACCCGCCCGGCACGGTCGGCGGGCTGGTCACCGTGGCCGGGATCAGGTCGGCGTACTCCGGTGGCGGCGCCGGCAAGCCCTCGAGCAGCGTCGTGCGGCCGAGCGTGCAGGCGTACAGCGAGTACCCGGACAGCCGCTCCAGGCGGGCGAAGATCTCCGCCGCGCTCACATTCCCGGCGGCCAGCCACTGGACCGCGCCGAACACCTGCAACTGCGCGTTGAGCCGCTGCCCGGCCCCGCCCGGCGCGACCGCCGCCGCGACCTCCTGCGAGATGGCCATGAACGGCACCGGGATCGGCACCTCGACCACGGGAAACCCGCGCGTGGCCGCGGCGGCCAGGAAGGCAGTGGTCAGCGGCGGCACGAACATCCGCTCCGACACGGCCAGGCACGCGACCCCGGCGTCGTCCAGCCGCTCCAGGTACGACCGCTGGCCCGCCGCGCTGCGCGGCAGCGCCATCCCGGTCGTCATGATCATCTCGGAGCCGAACAGCCACGGCGTCGGGTCCTCGAGCTCGCTGACGTGCGCCCAGGCGACCCGCCGTCCCGTCCCCGACTCGCCCGCCAGCAGCCGAAGCTGCAGCGCGGGGGAGCGCAGCAGGTCCTCGACCGTGATCAGGCCGTCCCGGGACACGAACCCCAGCCTAGGTTGTGCCGAACCACAAGGACAAGGCATCGATTTGTGTGGCGCACTGTTGCCCTCCGTGGTCCGCCCGCCCGATACTCGCCCCAAACCGGCAGCAACAGTCGGCAGCAAACAGCCGGGAGCAAACAGCCGGGAGCAAACAGCCGGGAGCAAACAGCCGGGAGCAAACAGCCGGGAGCAAACAGGAGGCAGCGGATGGCAACCATCGAGGAACCCCTCGGCACCGACGCCCGCCCCCGCCTGGCCAGCGGGGCGCTCTCCCTGTTCGACACGCTGTCCTCCACGCTGGCCAACCTGGCCCCGGTCGAGGGCATCTTCCTGTCGATCACGCTGGTCGTCGCGGCCATGGGTGCCCAGGCCCCGTGGGCGTTCCTGGTCGCCGGCGTCGCGATCCTGGCCACCGGGAACACCATGTCGGAGTTCTCCCAGACCATCCCGAGCGCCGGCTCGTTCGTCACCTTCATCGGCCGCGGGCTCGGCGCCCGGTCGCCCAAGACCGGATCGATAGCGGCCGGCCTGTCCTACTACCTGCTGATGATCTGCTACCCGGTCACCGTGGCCGCGGTCGTGGTGTTCATGGGCTCGTGGGTCGCCGCCCTGTTCAACTGGGGCAACGCCGGGTGGCTGGCCGTCACCCTGGTGGGCGTGGCGCTGGCCGTCCCGCTGCTGCTGCGCGGCGTGGTCATCTCCGCGCGCGCCTCGTTCATCATGTTCTGCAGCGAGGCGCTCGGGCTGATCATCTTGTCGATCGTCGTCCTCAGCCTGGTGCACGGGAACCACCTGAGCGCCCCGTTCCACGCCAACGGCGGGTCGCCCGGCGGGTTCCGCGGCCTGGTCGGCCTGACCTTCGCGCTGGCCGTGTCCGGCTTCATCGGATGGGAGAACTCCGGCGCGCTGGCCGAGGAGTCCAAGAACCCCAAACGGTACATCCCGATCACCGTCTACGTCTCGGTCGCGATCATCACGTTCCTGTACGTGCTGTCCAGCTGGGCCGCGATCGCCGGCTACGCCGACTGGAAGGGCACCGTCGCCGGGGTCAACTTCCTCGGCAGCTTCGACGAGGCCGCGCCGTTCCTCGACCTGTCCCGGCACTTCAGCCACTGGTTCGACTGGTTCATCGGCCTGGTCGGGTTCACCAGCTCGTTCGGCTGCTTCATCGCCGCCGCGAACTCCCAGACCCGGATCACGTTCAACGGCGCGCGGGCCGGGCTGCTGCCGCCCCGGATGGCCACCGTCAGCCGCACCAAGGTCCCGTGGGCCTCGGTGTTCATCTACACCGGGTTCACCGTCCTGCTCGTGGTCATCCCGTACTTCACCATGCACGGCAACGCGGTCTCGATCTTCTCCGACGAGGCCGGCATCGGCACCGTGCCGATCCTGATCGTCTACCTGCTGGCCAACATCGCCCTGCCGCTGCACGTCCTGGCCGCCAACCGGGCCGCGTTCTCCCCGGTCAAGCACGTGATCATCCCGCTCATCGGCTCGGCCGTGCTGGTCTACGGCGTCTACGAGTTCGTCCAGCCCAGCCAGCCGCCGCCGGCCAACGTGTTCTGGGCCTGGATCCTCGGTATCGTGGCCCTCTCGGCGATCGCCACCGCGATCGTCTACGTCCGCCGTCCCGACGCGCTCAGCCGCGCCGGCACCGCGGGCCCGGAGCTTGTCGTGGAGGACGCCCGGTGAGCGATCCCGTCCGTGGGCCCGTCGACACCACCAAGATCCCGCGCTTCGCCGGGCCGCCGACGTTCGCGCTGCTGCCCCGGCGGGACGAGGTCGGGCGCTGCGACGTGGCCGTGGTCGGGGTCCCGTTCGACAGCGGCACCTCCTACCGGCCCGGCGCCCGGTTCGGGCCGGCCGCGGTCCGCCAGGGCTCCCGCCTGCTGCGCCCCTGGCACACCGCCCTGGACGTGGCGCCGCTGACCGCCCAGCAGGTCGCCGACGCCGGGGACATCGCCTGCAACCCGTTCGACATCAAGGAGGCGGTCGACCAGATCGAGGCGGCCGCGGGCGCGCTGCTGGCCGACGCGGACCACCTGCTGGCCATCGGCGGGGACCACACGATCGCCTACCCGCTGCTCCGGGTGACCAGGCAGAAGTTCGGGCCGGTGGCGCTGGTCCACTTCGACGCGCACCTGGACACCTGGCAGACCTACTTCGGCGCGCCGATCACCCACGGCACCCCGTTCCGCCGCGCCGCCGAGGAGGGCCTGTTCCTGGATGACGCCAGCCTGCACGTCGGCATCCGCGGCCCCGTCTACGCCCGCCGCGACCTGGAAGAAGACGCCGACCTCGGCTTCCGCATCGTGCCGGCTATGGACCTGGAGCGGGACGGCGTCGACGGCGTGGTGGCCCGGATCCGCGAGCGGGTCGGCGACGCGCCGCTGTACCTGTCGATCGACATCGACGTGCTCGACCCGGCCCACGCCCCCGGCACCGGCACCCCGGAGGCCGGCGGCCTGACCTCGCGGGAACTGCTCGGCATCCTGCGCGGCCTGGCCGGCCTGCGCCTGGTCGGCGCGGACGTGGTGGAGGTCGCCCCGGCCTACGACCACGCGGAGATGACCACCGTGGCCGCCGCCCACGTCGCCTACGAACTGCTTGCCCTAACCCTCCTCGCCCGCCCCCCCTCCACCGCCCAAACGGAATGAAACCGCGGTTTCACTGCGCTCTGAGGTGCTGAAACCGCGGTTTCATAACATATTTTTTCTGCCGAACGGGCCGTGGTGCGTGCCCAGCGCCCGTGCGGGGCCCGCCGGTCAGGCCGCCGCGGAGGGCTCAGCCGTCGGCTCGATGTCCGGCCGGCGGCGCCGGGCCGGGATGGTGCTGGCCGCGTCGGCGTCCCGGATGGACAGCGAGCAGGCCACCGCGCACAGGCAGATGGCCGCCGCGACCAGG
>Ga0209168_10001627_pt1 | contig 17276 bp, 13 predicted proteins | sample Coa_R1_FD_187156 | JGI IMG/M metagenome (GOLD analysis project Ga0209168, IMG submission 187156) | Surface soil microbial communities from Centralia Pennsylvania, which are recovering from an underground coalmine fire - Coalmine... | ecosystem: Environmental > Terrestrial > Soil > Unclassified ... | reverse complement strand
CATGCTTGAGCCTCTCTGGCTGCTTCCGGACCTGGATGAAGCAGCGATTGCGCCACTCGCGAGCGAGTTGAAACTGTGCCGGCCAGCCGCTCGGGTTTTATGGAATCGCGGCTATCGCGATGCGGCCGCTGCCAGACGTTTCCTAGATCCGTCCATAGACGATCTCCACGATCCGAAGCTGCTTCCAGGTCTCGATACAGCCGTTGAGCGCCTGCTCCGGGCTGTGCGCCAGCAGGAAAAAATCCTGCTGTACGGAGATTACGACGTGGATGGCGCCAGCTCCGTGGTGATTCTTAAGAAGGCCATCGAATTGGCCGGCGGCACAGCCAGGCATTTCGTGCCCCACCGATTACGCGACGGCTACGGTATGCGTTCGGAGGTGCTGAGATGTGCAGCCGCCGAAGGGGTAAAGCTGGTTATCAGCGTGGACACTGGCATCCGCGCCGCCGCTGTGGTGCGAGAGGCCGCCACGCTCGGCTTGGACGTCGTCATCACCGACCATCATCTGCCCGATAGCGAACTGCCGCCGGCTCTGGCGATTCTGAATCCCAATCTCCCCGGTTGCACGTATCCCGATAAAGATTTGTGCGGCGCGGGCGTCGCGTTCAAGCTCGTGCAGGCGTTACTCGAGCGCCTGGATTGGCCTGGGGACAAGCGGCGCCGCATGATCGACTCATTTTTGAAAATGGTGGCCATCGCCACCATTGCCGATGTTGTGCCGCTGACCGGCGAAAACCGCGTGATCGTGAAGCGCGGTCTGGCGGCTCTGCGGAATGTGCGAAGTCCAGGACTGCGGGCTTTGCTCGAGGTCTCCGGGTTGGCAGAGGGTGATTCGCCTTCCTCGGGCCAGGTGGCTTTCCGCATCGCTCCGCGCATGAACGCGGCTGGGCGCATGGCCAGCGCCGAGGAGGTAATCGAACTCCTCCTCACTGAGGATGAAGACCGTGCCCGCGCGTTAGCCGCACAGTTGCATGCGCTGAATGGCGAGCGGCAGCAAACCGAAGCCGGCATAGTGCGCCGGGTGCTGGAAGAGTGCGTACAGACTCCCGTCTCGGACGATTACGCGGCGTTGGTGTTCTCGGGCGAGGGCTGGCACCGGGGTGTCGTCGGCATTGTCGCCAGCCGTCTGGTGGAGCGCTTCCATCGTCCTGTGTTCGTGCTCGGCGAAGCCAGCGGACAGGCGCAAGGCTCCGGGAGGGGTATCCGCAATTTCCATCTCCTGGAAGCGTTGGAATCCATGTCCCAACTTTTCCTTCGGTTCGGAGGTCACAAACAAGCCGCCGGTGTCACGTTAGCCTGCGAGCATATTGCCGAGTTCCGCGAGCGGCTCAATTGCTACGCCGGTGCACGCCTGACGAAAAGCGATTTCCGCGAGACGATTGAAGTTGATGCCCGCCTGAGCCTTGATGAAGCCACTGACGATGCGGTTCTGGAAATCCTCACGCTCGCCCCCTTCGGCTCTGCAAATCCAGCGCCCCTCTTTTTCGTGCAGGGCGCCGAACTGTATGGACCGGCGCAGGTGCTGAAAGACGAACATCGGATCGTGCGCCTGCGCCAAAACAACCGGACTGTCCGAGTAAAAGCGTGGAATTTCGCCTCACATCTAGAAAGCTTCGCGCCCGGCGATCAAGTGGATGTCATCCTCCGCTTTGAAGACGATCCCTATTCCGCCGGCCGTGGCTACGCGCCCTGGTGCGCTACGCTGAAGGGCATTCGCCGAACTCAATAGTGGCCCATACGAGAGTGGGCCCAGTTAGGGCGGCCCTTCTGCTTACCACCGGATCCCGAGCGAAACCGGAACAATTTCCGTATTGCTGTTGTTGGTGAATCCGTGGTAGTAGCGCGCCTCCAGGTAGAGTTTGATCCCCGTGTTCGGAAGCGGTATGTTCAGGCCGCCGCCAATATCGTAAACCCCGCCATTATCGCTGACTGACCCCAGCACTTGGTTTACGGGGACCAGGGCCGGACCAAAGTAGCCCCACCAGGGATCGAAGACTGTCGTCTCTGCAATAGTAGGCTGAGTAAATTGGACCGTCCTGCGCAACCAGCCCCCTCCCGCGAGAAGATAGGCATTGAAGCCATGACCCAAAGGCATGTGAATCGTCGGGTCGGCTGTAATGCTGTACACTTTGCCGTTGCCGTCCGGTTCATTGAGAGCATCGAGAGCGCCGCGGGTAATTCCCAGTTGATTGAACATGAAATTGCCGGTAATTCCGAAATATCGGTTGAAGTTAATTCCCGCGCCAGCTTGGAAGTTCCCCCCGTGATCCAGCTCGCCCGCATCCCTTCCTGTGATCATTGTCAGACCCCCGCCGGCATTGAACGTGAAGTGGTGAAACTCCGTCTCTGTCTGCGCGCAAGCCCCATAGCTGAGGCCGAAAAACACAGCAGCGGCCACTCCAGCATGAGATAACATCTTTGTACGCATTAGATACACCTCTTTCATTCTAACGTATTTTCTGGTAAAACCAGAACTCATCTACGCCTAATTGACGACTTAGTTTTTGCAAAAGTTTCAATCTCTTCGGACCGTGTGGGCGCACAGAACGCGGCGTCTTCACCTGGGAGCAGAAACGGCGGCCGCGTTCCGTTGTGCCTGTGCTGGCTTGCATCGTCATAGCCGACGACGAGCGGGCCCAGAGACGTGGCCGCGGCGTTCCGTTGTGCGTGTGCTACTTAGGAGCGCGCCGCGCGGGACGCGCTCGCTATCGGAAAAGAAAACACTCGCAGCATTGTGCACGAAATGCCGGCCATCAGCAACAGTCGCGGGCGCCCTACAAACGTGCTGCGACCTGCTTGACACCAGTCCAACGAGAGAGGATGATTGCTTCAGGAGCTTTCTATGAGACGCCTGTCAGTCCTGTGCGCGGTTGCTCTTTTCTCAACTGGCGCGGCTTTGGCCCAATCCGTCATTTCCGCGCGTTCCGGCATGGTGCATTACGTCGAAGGGCAGGTGCTTCTCGACGACAAGCCGGTGGTCGCGAAATTTGGACAATTCCCCGAGATGCAGGACAAACAGGTTTTGCGAACGGAACAGGGCCGCGCGGAAATCCTCCTCACGCCCGGCGTCTTCCTTCGTATACCAGAGAACAGTTCCGTCCGCATGATTTCGAATCGCCTGACAGATACTCGCATAGAAGTGGTCTCCGGCTCGGCCATGGTTGAATGCGCTGAGTTCCTGAAGGACAACGCCGTCACGTTGAACTACAAAGATTGGAATGTTGTGCTCAACAAAAAGGGACTGTATCGCGTCGATACGGATCCCGCCCGGCTCCGCGTTTTTGACGGAGAAGCGCAGGTGGTTGGCAACAAGCAGGCAGTGGAAGTAAAAAAGTCGAAGGAGCTGTTTTTCGGGGCCGTGCTCTCCGCCGAAAAGTTCGACCCCAAGCAGACCGACGAACTGTACCGCTGGAGTTCCCGGCGAGCGGAATATCTTTCTATGGCCAACGTCTCAGCGGCCAAGTCTCTGCGCGATAGTGGCTCCTCCTGGGGCGTCAGCGGATGGAATTTTGGCATGTACACCTTCGTTCCTTACAACGGCATTTACTCCAGCCCTTTTGGCTTTAATTTTTGGAGTCCAATGCAAGTGATGAACTTCTATCAGCCCTACTATTACGGCGGGGGCTACGGCGGCGGCGGTTATTACAACGGGCGTTACACGCGCGGGACGTCCTCCAACTCCTCTGTTAACTGGTCGCCCCGTCACGATGCGATCCACAATTACAATACGGCGTCGCGCGCCACTTTTGCCCCGCCGATGCAGAGGGGTGCTCCGATGGGCAATAGTTCCGTAGCCGCACCCGCCTCGAGTGGCAGCGTCCGCGGCGGCATGAGCAGCGGTGGCATGTCCGGCAGCCGTGGCGCGAGCGGCGGAGGACGCCGCTGAATAGGCTCGTTATCCGGCCTCTAATGCCGGTTCCGTAAGGCGCTGACTGACCCATCGGTATGATATACTGACTGCAGAGTCAGTATCGTGTCACAACCAAAAACAAAGCAGGAAGCTGTAGCTGGGTTTCGTTGCGGGGAAATCCTGGATGCGGCGCGCAAAATATTCGCCCGCAAAGGCTTCGAAAACGCGACCGTCGACGATATCGCGGAATCGGCACACATCGCCAAGGGAACCGTTTACCTCTACTTTCGCTCCAAGCAGGAAATCTATCTGGCCGCCGTTAAGCAAGGTCTGGCGGAGTTGAATGAAGAGACCAAAAGGCGGATGGACTTGGGCCACACCGCACAGGAAAAACTCCGCGCCTTTCTCGAGACGCGCATCCAGTACTTTGAACAGAACCGCGATTTTTTCAAGATCTACCAATCGGAATTCGGAAATCTCTTCTGCCATCCGGCGCAGGTGAACGCCAATTTCAAGGAGTTGTATTGCCGCCAGGCCAAAGTGCTGGAGACGATTCTGGATGAATCCATCCGGGCCGGAGAATTGCGTGCGGTGCGCGCGGACATGGCGGCTTTCACTATTTATGAAATGACCCGCGGTCTCATTATCCAACGCCTGCTCGGTTGGTCGCGGGGCGATGCCGGCTCCGATATCCAAGCTTTGTTCGATCTCATCTGGAAAGGAATCCAGCCATGATGAAACGGGTCGTTCTCCGCGCTGCGGCGCCGATTCTTACACTGACCGCCGCCGCGTGGGCGCAAACCGACGTCCGGTCGCAGAATCCTTTAAGCGGAAGCGTAATTACCGGCACGGCGACAGCGGAGGAATTGCCGCTGTCGCTGGAGGATGCCATCCGTCGCGGCCTGAAGAACAATCTGGCCGGTCTGCTCGATTCGCAGAATCGGCGCTCGGTGGAAGGCGCCCGGCTGCGCGTATTGGCCGCCCTGCTGCCGAATCTGAGCGCCCGCGTTAGCGAGTCGTCGGAACAGGTGAACCTGGCTGCCTTCGGTTTCAGGGGCTTGCCCGGGGTACCCCAGATCGTCGGGCCGTTCGCGATCGGCGATGCCCGCGCCACTCTGTCCCAGGCCATCTTGAATTTCGAGAGCATCAATTCATCCCGTGCCGCATCTCAAAATGTGCGGGCCGCGCAGTTCGCGTATCAGGACACGCGCGACCTGGTGACATTAGCGGTGGGGGATATGTACCTGGATGCGGTCGCAACCGAAAGCCGCGTCACCCTGGCGCGCGCACAACTGGAAACGGACCGCGCCCTGTATCAGCAGGCTGTCGACTATAAGACCAGCGGTCTGGTGCCCGCCATCGATGTATTGCGCGCACAAGTAGAGATGGAGAGCCAACAGCAGCGCGTCATCTTCTATGAGAACGATTTCGAAAAGAAGAAGCTCTCCGTAGCGCGGGCTATCGGTCTGCCTCTGGATCAAAAAATTCGCCTCACGGATAAGTTGCCGAACAGCCCCGCGCCACCGGTCGATCTGCCGACACTTCTGGATCGCGCGCTGAAGGGCCGCGGCGATTATCAAAGCGCCACGGCTAGCGTAAAGGCGGCCGAAGCAACCCGCAAGGCTGCACTGGCGGAGCGCTATCCGTCACTCGATTTCGACGGAAACTACGGCACCATCGGGCCTTCCTTCTCCTCGAATTCGCACGGAACCTATCTCGCTGAGGTCGGCTTGAATATCCCGATCTTTCCCGGTGGAAGAATCCGCGGCGACGTGCTGGACGCCGACGCCCAACTGCAAAAACGGAAAGCGGAGTTGGCGGATCTTCGCGGCCGTATCGAATTCGACCTTAAGACGGCACTGCTGGACATTCAGGCGTCGGCAAAACAAGTGGAGGTAACCGCGGATGCGCGCAATCTGGCCGCCGAACAACTCGGGCAAGCCCGGGACCGCTTTAAGGCGGGCGTGGCCGATAACCTGGAAGTGGTGCAGGCTCAGCAGGCCGTGGCCATGGCCGACGAGAATTACGTCTCCAGCCTGTATACATTCAGCCTCGCCAAAGGAGCTTTGGTGCGCTCCATCGGCGGGGCCGAGAATCTTTTTCGCGATTTCGTTCTGGGGCAGAGTCCCGTTCTGGCGCCTCCGGCCGGCGCCGCGAGGAGGAATCAACAACCATGAGTGACCTGGCACAAATGGAACAAGAGCAAACGGAACAGAAACACGAAAGGGAACCAGGCAATCAGCCTGCGGCTGCCAAACGCAGCTTTCTGCGGAGCGGCTACGGGCGCTGGATTCTGCTGGCTGGCGTACTTGCACTCGTGATTGCGGGCATTTTTGTGTGGCGGTACTACACGGTTCGCGAGAGCACCGACGATGCAGAAATCGACGGCTACATTCATCCGATCGGCGCTCGTGAGTTCGGCACGGTCATTCGCGTGAATGTCGACGACAATCAATTCGTGAAGGCCGGCACGGTTCTGGTGGAGTTCGACCCGAGGGACTACCAGGTGGCTTATGACAAGGCAAAGGCCGACTTGGCGGAGGCGATCGCGGGATTGAGCGCCAGCCACACCGATGTTCCCATCACGGTGACCTCCACCTCCAGCCAGTTGTCCAGCAGCCAGGCCGGCGTAGAACAGGCGCGTGCCAGCCTCAATTCGGCGGTCAAGCAAGTGGATGCCGCACGGGCGCGGTTGAATTCGGCCAAGGCGGGATTGCAGGCGGCTGAAGCCAATTATCACAAAGCGGCCCAGGACGTCGCCCGATTCCAACCGCTGCTAAGCAAGCAGGAGATTGCGCAGCAACAATACGATGCGGCCGTTGCCACTGCAAAGGCTCTGCAGGCACAAGTGGAGGCGGCACAGGCACAGATTGCCGAAGCGGAAGAGGGGATACGCATCGCGGAAAGCAAAGTGAATGAGCAGCGTGCTAAATTAGCGGCGGCCGAGGCCACTGAAGCCGCCGCTGCCAGCGGTCCCCAGCAGGTAGCAATGACGCGCGCCCGCGCGAATTCAGCCCAGGCCCGTGTCGAGCAAGCTCGCGCAGCGCTCGAACAGGCCAAGCGCGGGTTGGAGAAGACCATCACTGTGGCCCCTATCGACGGCTTCATCGAAAATCGCGTGGCCCAGGTCGGCCAGGTAGTGCAGCCAGGCCAACCGCTGCTCTCGATCGTTCCTCTAAAGGACATCTGGGTGACTGCCAACTTCAAGGAGAGCCAGCTCAAGAAGATGAAGATCGGCCAGTCCGCGATTATTTCGGTAGATGCGTATGGGGGCCGAAAATACAAGGGACACGTGGATAGCTTTGCCGCGACCACCGGCGCTAAGGCTAGCCTGTTGCCGCCGGAAAACGCCACCGGCAATTACGTGAAAGTCGTACAGCGCCTGCCCGTCAAGATCGTGCTTGAAAAAGGCCAGGATCCCGAGCACCTGCTGCGTCCGGGAATGTCGGTTGAGCCAACGGTTTTTACAGAATGAGGAAGCGGCTGTTTGCGGGGCCTCCGCTCAATGAGGAAGGCATCCCGCACATCAATCCGTGGATCGTTGCGGTAGCCGTGATGTTCAGCACTTTTATGGAAGTGCTGGATACGACGGTGGTGAATGTATCGCTGCCGCATATCGCCGGCAGCATGTCGGCGTCGGTAGATGAAGCCACGTGGGTTTTGACATCGTACCTGGTGGCCAACGCCGTGATTCTGCCTATCACCGGCTGGCTGGCGAATTTCTTCGGCCGTAAGCGGCTTCTGATGATGTCGGTAACGGGCTTCACAGTGGCGTCGTTCTGTTGCGGATTCGCGCCGAACTTGCCCCTGCTGGTCGTCTTCCGCATTATTCAGGGCGCCGCCGGGGGCGCATTGCAGCCGATCTCGCAAGCGGTGCTGCTGGAGGCTTTTCCTCCCGAGGAGCGCGGGCGGGCGATGGGCTTCTGGGGCATGGGCATTGTTGTGGCCCCGATATTGGGGCCTGTGCTCGGCGGCTGGCTTACCGACAGTTACAGTTGGCGCTGGGTCTTCTACATCAACGTGCCCGTCGGTATCGCGTCCCTATTCATGACCCAGATGTTCGTCTTCGATCCCCCCTACATCAAGCGCGGGGCTGGAAAAATCGATTGGTGGGGCATCGGATTTCTCACGTTGGGAGTCGCGACGCTGCAAATTCTTCTCGACAAGGGTGAGCAGGACGACTGGTTCGGCTCCCACTTCATCACCAGTCTGGCGGTCGTATCGTGCATCGCGTTGGTGGTATTCGTCTTCTATGAGTTTCTGATTCGCGATCCTGTGCTCAATCTGCACGTATTCAAATACCGCACCTTCAGCGCGGGCGTGTTTTTGATGACGGTGCTGGGGTTCGTGCTGTATGGCAGCCTGGTGCTGCTGCCCATCTGGATGCAGACGCTGCTCGGCTACCCTGCGCTCGAGGCGGGCATGGCCCTGGCGCCGCGCGGGATCGGCTCTCTCATCGGCATGCCCCTCATCGGCGCTTTTCTGCCCAAAGCCGATCCACGCAAATTTCTCGGAGCGGGTTTTCTCCTCGCCGCGATCACGCTATTCCAGTTTTCGTTCCTGAATCTGAATGCAGGCTATTGGGATTTCTTCTGGCCCCAGCTTATACAAGGTTTCTCGCTGGCGCTGCTGTTCGTCCCGCTCACCACGGTTACCATGAGCCCCATCGCTAAAGAAGTGATGGGCAACGCCACCAGCATCTTCAATTTGATGCGCAATCTCGGCGGCAGTATCGGCATCGCACTGGTTACGACTATGTTCTCGCGCAAGCAGCAAATGTATTCGAACGCGCTGGCCAAAGACGTGACACAGTATGGCGGCCAGGGCACCGCCATTTGGAACGCACTCACACAGAATTTCATCGCCCACGGTTCCGATCCGGTCACAGCCAAGCGTCAAGGCTACATCGCTCTGTTTGGCATGGTCCAAAGGCAGGCAGTGATGCTGTCCTTCATTGAAGTCTTCGTGATCCTAGGCATTATGTTCTTGCTAATGATTCCGCTGATCTTCATCATGAAGAAGCCGTCGGGTTCTGCCAAGCCGATCGCCGCACATTAGCCGGCAGGTTCGCCCAGGCGACCGTGTTCAGGATGAACCGTGAATACCCGAGATTCGGTACTCCCCTACTGAAACCATCCTGATCGGACGATGGTAGACCGGAGGCGGAGTCCGCCTGTCTATGCAGGATACGCGAAGCGCTACAGGACTAGCTTAATCCCATGAAAAAAAACCTTGTTCCGCTGCTCGGGGTTGCGTTTGTGGTCGCGATCGCGTCGACGGGTATTTTCTATGGCTTGTTCGTGAACAAGCTACGCAGTCCCGGCGGATCGCAAAAGACGCTGGTGATAGCGGCACGCGAGTTGAACAGGGGTGCGGTGCTGACGGCGGGCGATGTGAAAACAGCGCCGTGGCCCGGCCAAACGCTCCCCAAGGGGACATTTAGCCGCCCAGATGCGGCAGTCGGAACCACTGTGATCGAAGCCATTGGCGAAGGAGAGCCGGTGCTCCAGGAACGCCTGGTTTCAAAGGACGGCAATACGCAGAACGGACTGGGCATTCCTCTGGGACTACGGGCCGTCTCGATTCACGTGATAGATTCCACAGGCGTGCTGAGCCGGGTACGGCCCGGCTACAAAGTGGATGTGCAGGTGGTGAGCGCGCGAAACGGGAGTCCCGCGGACACGGAAGTCCGAACCGTGCTGGAAGATGTGACGGTACTGCACGTTGGGCCAGCGGAAACAAGTGCTAAGGGATTCAGCGCTCCGGTCTTGACGGTGCTGGCGCACCCGGCCGACGCCGATGTGCTGGCCGTAGCGGATTCGGCGGCGCGGATTCGAGTGGCGCTGAGAAATCCGTTGGACGATGAAACGCATCACCTGCCAGGACTGTCGCTCGCAACCGTATTTCATGAGCATTCGGGGGGGCCTGCTCGTTCGGAACAGGTAATGGCAAACAATTCCGTCACGCGGTCCGGCGTGGCTTTGGTCGCGGCAGCACGGACGGACACAAGGCCCTTCGCGAACTCCGACGAGATCGTTTCTCTGCGGGTAGGGGTGGTGGCAGTGGACCCCGGTGGTCTGGACGAGATCGGCGCACAACTCATTTCGCCGGGCCAGTTCGATCTGTTGCAGGTTTCTCCCCTCCGGCCGGGAGCCGATCCTGAAATTTCGATCCGGCATCTGCAGGACCGGCATCTCATCGAGCTTGTCTCGACGTCCAAGGTAACGGCGGGATTGAACCGGACTGTTAGTGTGCAGGCAGGAACGCACCCGGTCGAGGCATCGGTCCTGAAAGGGGCTCGGGCGAAGAAAGACGATAGCGATTCGGACTGCGGGATTCGCATCCGCTTCTCGCCTTTCCTGACCGCGACTGGAAAATTGCGCTTGCGTGTTTCCCCGGAAATCGTAACACCCGAGGGCGGCAATATCTCTGTGCGCAAGATGGAAACAGAGACGGATCTAAGGGATGGGCAGAGTTTCCTTGTGACCGGCTTGACCAATGCACAGGACCGCGCAGCGCTGCTGAATCGGCTCTTTGCGGGGCATGAGCATTCGCCTGCTTCCGGGATGGAGTTGCTGGTGCTGGTGACGCCGCAGATTATCAAGCCGCTTCGCGCGGCCGTGCTGCGGAAATAACGGGGGCTATCTATGGTTGTCTGGTCGATCCTCTCTTTTTTTGCGATCACGTTTTTGCTGATTGCTCTGGCCGTAGTGATCGCCTGGATGGCCTTGCAGAAGATCTCCGGCCAAAGCGACGACCGATCGGCGACAGAGCCGGTGCTGGATGCCTTCGACTCCGGATCCCCCTTATTCAAGACAGAGGCGCTGAGCACGATTTCGGTATGGCACAGTTTATTGGCGCACTTCGATTTCGCCAATGCGATGAAGGCGCGCACCGCCGAGGCTGGCTTGAACTGGTCGGTGGGCCGCTTGACATCGTTGATGCTGCTGACCGGTACGGTTACGCTGGCAGTCACGACGAATTTGATGTGGGTACCGGTGTGGGCGGCGCTGCTAGTGAGCGGATTTGCGGCAGCAGCTCCGTACCTGTATATATTGCGGCGCAGGCACAGACGGTTTGCCAAATTCCAGGAGTTTTTTCCCGACGCACTGGATTCAATGGCGCGGGCTTTGCGGGCCGGCTATCCCATGGCGGCCGCACTTGACGTCGTAGCTGCGGAAAGTCCAGAGCCGGTCTCGACCGAAATGCGCAAAACGTTCATCGAGGCGAATCTTGGGATGCCGTGGGATCGGGCTATGGCGAATCTTGCGGAACGGGTTCCTCTATTGGAGGTGAGTTTGTTCATGGCCGCCGTGCAACTGCATTCGAGAACGGGAGGCCGATTGAATGAGGTGATCGGCGGGCTGGCCGAGAATATGCGGGAAAACGTGGCGCTGCAAGGCGAAGTGCGTTCCCTGGCAGCTCACGGCAAATTGACCGGGATTGTTCTGACCATCGTGCCTTTCGTGATCATGGGGATGATGACCTACGTCAGTCCAACCTACGTGCGTGTGCTGATCGATTATCCCTACGGCAAGCACCTGATAGCTGCGGCGGTGGTCTGCTTGGTTCTGGCGCAGTTCGTGATCCGGAAGATCGTGGAGATCAAGATATGACCGGGGACTTGTGGGTGTTAGTTGGATTTTTCGTGTTTATGCTAGCGGCCATTACGGTTACGGGGTACATCTTCATTTTGCGTCCCATGCAGCCCAACGCGCGGGCCGGTGAGATTCCCGCAGCGTTAGCGATGCCGGAGCCGGAAGGATCGATAACGCGTGGAGTTCTGATCGGGGCGTTCCGCCTTATCGGCGCGGCGATGCCGGGCGCGCAAGCGGAATCGAATCCCTTGCGCAGGCGCCTGGCAGCGGCCGGTCACCGGTGGCCTTCTTCGGTTTCCATCTTTTACGGAATCAAGTGCGCCAGCGCTCTCGTGCTCGGGTTGGCCGGCGGCTGGGCCGCAATCCTGTACCGGGATGACACCGCGAGTGCGATTATGCCATTTGCGTGCGCGTTCGGATTCGGATACCTGTTTCCGGACCGCGTGCTGGACCGCATCATTGCGGCGCGGAAGGGCCGTCTGCGGCGGGCGCTCCCAGCGGCGATAGATCTGATGATACTGGCGATCGAAGCGGGGCAGGCGCTGGATCAGGCCGTGCTGGACGCGAGTCGCGGACTGAAGAAGGCTTTTCCGGACCTGGCAGCCGAATTCATGCTGATGCACCTGGAGCTGCGCGCCTCCAGCAGCCGTGCTGATGTCATCCACAACTTCGCGGCGCGGAACAATGACCCGGAACTGCGCAAATTCGCCAGTCTCCTGCTCGATACGGACCGGTTTGGAACCAGCCTGGGACCAGCGTTACGCACACACGCAAAGTACCTGCGGATCCATTTCCGTCAAGTGGCGCAGGAGAAGGCGCGAAAGATCGGAGTGAAGCTGATTTTCCCGGTCTTTTTCCTGATTTTCCCGTCAGTGCTTCTCGTGACGTTGGGACCGGCTGTGATCCTGATTTCGACGCAGATGAAACATCTAGTCAGTATGTAGCCGGCCGTTTCAGCGAACTGGCACGCCAGCGCCAATGGCCGCCGAAGCGCACAGGGTGCGGCGCGCACGGCCAACAATGCATCGCGCCCGGGCCCTGTTCTGCGCGTGTTACTGGAGCACGGGTCTACTCCTGCGGGAGCATCGCTAAGGGTTGCAGAATCGAGGCGAGTTCCGCCGTGATCTCCGCCGGGGGGCGATTTCCGTCGATACGATGATAGTTCCGGTCGGCGTAGTAATCGACAATGGGCCGTGTCATTTGTTCATACGCGCGTAACCGCTCCGCAATTACCGCTGCACTGTCATCACGGCGCTCGATCAGCGGTGTGCCGTCGTCGTCGCAAAGCGTGTCGTGCTTCGGGGGTCGTGAACGCAGATTGTACGTCCGATGGCAAACTGGACAGTAACGCCGCGCCTCAATGCGCCGGATCAGCACCTCGGCTGGCACGTCCAGATGCAGAATCAACATCGGACCCAGGCCGCGCTCCGCTACCAGGTTGTCGAGGAACACGGCCTGCTGCAGCGTGCGCGGATAGCCATCGAGCAAGAACCCGCCCTGGCCATCCGGCTGATCGAACCGCTGTAACAGCAATTGGTTCACGACGTCGTCGCTCACCAGCGCCCCGGTTGAGATGATGAGGTGCGTGGATAATCCCAACTCGGTGCCCGCTTGATACTCCTCGCGCAACATCTCGCCAGTCGAGATCGGCGCAACCTTTAGCCATTCGGCGATCCGCCGAGCCTGCGTCCCTTTGCCGCTGCCCGGCGGACCAAAAAGCAGAATGATCACAAAACCCCCCGCAGGCTCAGCCTAGCATGATCCGGCTTTAGAATGGAGATTGCGCTTCCGTCTCCATCCATTGCGGTTTTCATTCGTTGCGCGGGAAACCATTCATTTCCCCGCCGGAAAGGCTTCGAATCTGCTACGCGGCGCATTTGGCGCTAACTTTCGCAGGATCGCTTGCGATCCCCGCTGTGCCGCAGCGAGAGAATGCCATCTGCGTGCCTCCTGTCCCTACGCCTGCCTGTTTGAGCCGTCCGCTTTGTCCAAAGGCCCAAGCGGGTTCGCCGACTGGCCTCGCCCGTTCGTGTTCCGCGCAGCACACTTGGACGGCAGAACAGTGCTGTCAGGCGAGACGTTCTTCTTTGAGCTCAATCTGTTTGAAATTCGAAGCCCGCCTATGGCTCATCTGGTGCGCGCCTTCGACCAACTGGTCCGGGAAGGACTGGGGCCCGGTCGCGGCCGCGCGAATCTGGTGGAGGTCTCCCACATGGGCGAACGTTTTTACGATGGCCAGGTTTATGATGGCGAGATCCTTCTGCTCACCCAATTTCCCTCACCTTTGGAATTGAGCCTCGACCATCCCGCAGCACCGGAAGTTGAACGCCTCACAATCCGGTTTCTGACCCCGACCGAGCTAAAAGCCGAGCACGGTTTGGCAGAACGCCCGGATTTCGGCATACTGGCATCCCGTATACGCGATCGCCTGAGCACATTGCGCGAGTTGTACGGCGATGGCCCGCTAGCGATCGACTTCCGCGCCTTCGGCGAGCGCGCCTCACGAGTCCAGATGACTAGCTGCAGGATCGAGCACGTCGGCCTGGCCCGCCGAAGCAGCCGCACCGGCCAAATCCATTCCATAGGCGGCTTTATTGGCGAAGCCGATTACGAAGGCAACCTCACTGAATTCCTTCCCTATCTCGAAGCCGCGAAATGGACCGGCGTAGGAAGGCAGACTGTGTGGGGAAAGGGCACGATCGATGTTGCGGCCACGCCTTGAAAATGCCTCTGCAACCGGCCACAAGCCAGAACCTAGATGTCGTAGTACAGTGCGAACTCGTACGGATGTGGCCGCAACCGTACCGCGTCAGCCTCGCTTTTGCGCTTATAGGAGATGAATGTTTCGATCAGCTCTTCCGTGAACACATCGCCTTTCAGTAGGAAGCCATGATCGTCTTCGAGACAACTCAGAGCCTCCTCCAGCGAGCCTGGCATCGACGGAACGTTCTTCATTTCCTCCGGCGAAAGGTCGTAAATGTCCTTATCCAGCGGCTCGCCCGGTTCGGTCTTGTTCAGAACGCCATCGAGACCGGCCATCATCATCGCCGCGAACGCCAGATACGGGTTGCACGACGGATCGGGCGGACGGAATTCCAGCCGCTTCGCCTTCGGGCTGGCCGAGTACATCGGAATGCGAACCGCAGCCGAGCGATTGCGCCGCGAATACGCCAGATTCACCGGAGCCTCATAGCCCGGCACCAGACGCTTATAGCTGTTCGTGGTTGGCGCAATGATCGCCGAGAGCGCCCTGGCATGCTTCAGCAGGCCGCCGGCGTACCACAGCGCCATCTGGCTGAGACCCGCATACATATCGCCGGCAAACAACGGCTGCTTGCCTTTCCACAGGCTCTGGTGTGTGTGCATTCCGCTGCCGTTATCGCCGAACAGGGGCTTCGGCATGAACGTTACACTTTTACCGTATTGATACGCCACATTGCGGATGATGTACTTGTACAGCATCATATTGTCGGCTGACTTCACCAGCGTGTCGAATCGCTGGTCGATTTCGCACTGGCCCCCGGTGGCAACTTCATGGTGATGGCACTCGATGTTCAAGCCGCACTCGATCATCGTTTCCACCATCTCCGCCCGCAAATCCTGATAATGGTCCGTCGGCGGCACCGGAAAATAACCTTCCTTGTAGCGGGGCCGGTAGCCTAAATTGTTGGTCTCGCGCCCTGAGTTCCAACGCCCTTCCTCGGCATCGATGAAGTAAAAGCCCGAATGCTGATTCTGATCGAACCGCACGTTATCGAAGATGAAGAATTCTGCTTCAGCGCCGAAATACGCCGTGTCTGCCGCGCCGGAATTCTTCAGAAACAACTCCGCCTTCTTGGCGATCCAACGCGGGTCGCGTTCGTAGTGCTGCCGCGTGATGGGGTCGATCACGTCGCAGGTCATCACCAGCGTCTTGGTTTCCCCAAACGGGTCGACAAACGCCGTTGTGGGATCCGGAATCAGCAGCATGTCGCTCTCATTGATCGCGGCCCACCCGCGAATGCTCGAACCATCCATGCCGAATCCAGCTTCGAAGGCGTCTTCATCCAGTTCGCTGATGGGATAGGAAACGTGCTGGGACAGACCCGGCAAATCGGTGAATCGCAGATCGAACTGACGGATTTCTTTTTCTTTCGCGAATTCAAGTGCTTCTTTCGGACTCATCTAGCCTCCAGGGATAGGTACAATTACACTTAGGACATCGATGTGGACCGTGTAATTGGGTAAGCACATAGAATAGCGAATCTCCGGGCCTTTCCGCAATGGAACAATTCAAGCTGCAATGGGAACCTGAGCGCCGGCTGTTCACTGTCCGCGAATTAAACACGCTGATCCGCGGAATGCTGGTGGACGAGTTCGACGATATCTGGGTCGCGGGAGAAATTTCGGGCTGCCGCCAAGCTTCCAGCGGCCATTGCTACTTCACATTAAAAGACGAAGAGTCGCAGTTGAAGTGCGCCTGCTTCCGCAATACGGCCCGTTATCTCAAGTTCAAGCCGCAGGATGGCATGGCCGTTCTGGTCCGCGGCCATATCGACGTATACGAGGCTCGCGGCGAATACCAATTGCTGGTGGAGACATTGCAGCCGCAAGGTTACGGCGCTTTGCAGTTTGCCTTCGAACAGCTTAAGAAAAAGCTCGCCGCCGAAGGTCTGTTTGAGGCTGCGCGGAAGCGCCCGCTGCCCGCGTTTCCGCGCCACATCGGCGTTGTCACTTCACCCGATGGCGCAGCCATTCGCGACCTGCTTCACGTGTTGGAACGCCGCTTCCCTGGCCTTCACGTCCGTTTGTATCCGGTGCTGGTGCAGGGAGAAGGGTCCATCGACGCCGTGTGCCGCGGGATTCGCTATTTCAGCGAATCCGCTTGGGCGGAGGTCCTGATTGTGGCGCGTGGTGGCGGCTCTCTGGAAGATCTTTGGACCTTCAACGAGGAAGCCGTCGCACGTGCGATTGCTTCTTCGCTGGTCCCGGTGATTTCCGCCATCGGGCACGAAACGGATTTCACAATCGCCGATTTTGTCGCCGACCTGCGCGCACCTACACCGTCAGCCGCCGCCGAACTTGTCACCTGCACGCGCCAGGAATTAGTAAAACGAATCGCAGGCGCTCAGGATTCGCTCGCCCGCATGATGCGGTTCCGCCTCTCACAAGCAGCACGGCATTTGCATGAATCCGGAGTGGAGCGTGCGACCTCGCTGCTCTATCGAGCGATCGGCCACCGTCTCCAGCACATTGACGACCTCGATTACCGTTTGCGCAACCGCGTCCGTGCGGTATCGGAGATGAAGCATCGCCAGTTTGTGGAACTGGAGGCGCGCGTGCGCCGGCAGGACGTGCGCCTCCGCTTCGCCGCCGTTCGCCGCCGGCTAGAGCGCGCTCAGGAATCCGTCCGTCAATCGATGAAACTGCGCCTCGCACGCGCCCGCGGCAGGTTCGAGCCAGTGGCAGCGCATCTCAGCCAGTTAAGCCCGTTACGCATTCTGGAGCGCGGGTACGCGATCATAGAAAACGAGCGGGGAGAAATCGTGAAGTCGGCAGTGCAAGCGCCGGCCGATTCGCTGATTCAGGTTCGTCTCGCCAAAGATCGCCTGACTGCAAGAGTATCGAAAGCCTAGCGCTCTACTCGAGATGCCCTACTCCAACCGATAGTTCGGGGCTTCTTTGGTGATGATCACGTCGTGCACGTGGCTTTCACGCAGGCCAGCCGAGGTGACGCGCAGAAACCGGGCTTTCTCCTGCAATTCGGGAATGGTCGAGCAGCCGCAATAGCCCATTCCCGCGCGCAAACCGCCAACTAATTGATACGCCAAGTCGGCCAGCATCCCTTT
>Ga0209168_10001626_pt1 | contig 17278 bp, 16 predicted proteins | sample Coa_R1_FD_187156 | JGI IMG/M metagenome (GOLD analysis project Ga0209168, IMG submission 187156) | Surface soil microbial communities from Centralia Pennsylvania, which are recovering from an underground coalmine fire - Coalmine... | ecosystem: Environmental > Terrestrial > Soil > Unclassified ... | reverse complement strand
AATCGAATCGAGCCCCGCATCACGCAGCCGCAGAATTGTGTCGCGAATCGACAGTCCGCTGTACTCCGCAATCGCAATAATCTCCGACGCCGAATAGCAATGCAGATGCACTTGCGGAAACCGCTCTTTGATGCCGCGCAGCATCTTCTCGTGCCAGTCAATCTTCAAGTCCGGGTGCAGGCCGCCCTGCATCAGCACGCCCGTGCCACCCAGTTCCACCGTCTCGCGGACTTTGTCGTAAATCGTGTCGAAGTCGAGAATGTATCCCTCTTTTGCGGCAGGCCCTTTCAGCGGCCGGTAAAACGCGCAGAACGTGCAGTACTCCGTGCAAAAGTTGGTGTAGTTAATGTTGCGATCGATGATGTAGGTGACCGTGCCCTCGGGATGAAGCCTGCGCCGCACCGCGTCAGCTTCCATCCCAATGCCGATCAGATCATCGGACTCAAACATCTCCAGCGCCTGCTGTTTGGTTAGGGACATAAGGGATCCACAGAACCAATAATTTTATCAGCCCAGAGCACAAATCGTGCCGCGGCGCCCCGTCGAATGTGGAGCGGGCGCCCCCGCCCGCTGCCTTTGAACTTGCTTTTGATTTTGTTTCTGTCGGCAAGGGGTAGGAAGTAGCCCTCAGATAGGACCTTCAGGTCCCGATTATCCTCGGAGAATCAGGCAAGAACTTCATCGAAACAGGCAAGCCCGTAAACGGTCGACAGACTATCCTCATTGAGTCCACATGAATTGCAATCACAGCTGACTCATATCGACAAATCCTCTCACGCATAGTTTTCTGGAAAGGAATGGACAATGCAAAAACGCAAACTTGGAAAAAGCAATCTTGAAGTTTCGGCCCTCGGACTCGGCTGCATGGGTATGAGCTTTTCCTACGGTCCTCCCAAAGACAAGAAGGAGATGACCAACCTTCTCCACGCCGCAGTCGATCGCGGCATCACATTCTTCGACACCGCCGAGGTCTATGGCCCGTTCACGAATGAGGAATTGGTTGGCGAAGCCCTCGCCCCATTTCGTGGCAAGGTCGTAATCGCCACCAAATTCGGCTTTGACTTTACTGGTGGTGACAATCGCCCCGGAGCCGCTCCTGTGAATAGTCAACCGGAACACATCAAGCAGGCCGTCGAAGGCTCGCTCAAACGGCTCAGAGTGGAGACCATCGACTTGCTATACCAGCATCGCGTGGATCCGAACGTCCCCATTGAAGATGTCGCCGGTGCGGTGAAGGAACTGATTCAGGCCGGCAAGGTCAAGCACTTCGGCATGTCGGAGGCGTCGGCAAAGACGATCCGCCGCGCCCACGCCGTGCAGCCGCTTACCGCCCTGCAGAGCGAATACTCGCTGTGGTGGAGAAAGCCGGAGCAGGAAATCATCCCAATGCTCGAGGAACTCGGCATCGGGTTCGTCCCGTATAGCCCGCTGGGCAAGGGATTCCTAACCGGAGCGATCAAAGAGGACGCGAAATTCGACAGCACCGATTTCCGCAGCAAACTCCCTCGTTTCACGCCCGACGCTCTCGCGGCCAACCAGTCGCTGATCGATCTGCTCGGCAACATCGCCAAGCAGAAGAAGGCGACGCCGGCCCAGATTGCTCTGGCCTGGCTGCTGGCGCAGAAGCCATGGATCGCTCCCATCCCAGGCACGACCAAGCTCAACCGCCTCGAAGAAAACATCGGAGCACTCGAAGTGCATCTGACGTCCAGCGATCTCCGCGAAATCGAAACTGCAGCTTCCAGGATCACAGTCGAGGGAGCACGCTATCCCGAAGCCATCGAGAAGATGACGGGGTTATGAAATACCGCTTCTCCATCGAGATGGCCTCTCTCAAATCTGCGTAGATTTTCTGATGAGGCTCGACCAGGCCTGATCAAAAAGGAGAAAGAACCCATGCGAATCGGCATTCTAGGTTCGGGATTGATGGGAGCCAAGCTCGGAACAATCTTTGCGCGCGCTGGACACGAAGTCGTGTTCAGCTACGCCCGAAGTCAGGACAAACTGAAGCAGCTAGCGCGCGATGCCGGTGCAAAGGCGAGCGCCGGCACTCCGCGCGAAGCCGCGCAGGACGCTGAGGCCGTCCTCCTCGCGGTTCACTGGTCGCGATTCGACGAAGTTCTGCAGCAGGCCGGTGATCTCTCGGGCAAGGTGATTGTGACCTGCTCGCTGCCGATGAATAACGACAACACCGAACTCGTCATCGGTACGACGTCCTCCGGCGCCGAAGAGCTGGCAAACAAAGTCCCGCGCGCCCGTGTCGTTTGCGCGTTTAACACCGTGCCGAGCGAAGTACTGTTCGACGTGTTTGAAGCCAGGCACAAGGTGAGCCGGCCGAGTCTCGTGTACTGCGGCGACGACGAGCCGGCAAAAAAGTTAACCGCGAAATTGATTCGCGACGTGGGTTTCGATCCCGTCGACGCTGGCCCGCTGCGAATCGCGCGCTACACCGAGCCATTCGCCTTGCTCATCGGCCAGCTTGCGTATGAAGGCGACGGAGGCCCAGAATTGGCCTACCGCTTCGAGCGGTTCGGAGAATGAACCAATCATGTCAGAGCTCGCCAAGTGGGACAACTTCTACGTCATCGTCGGATCGGCCGCCGGCGCACTCATCGGATTGCAGTTCGTCGTGCTTACTCTGATTGCCGTGAGGCCGCCCACAGGCGCCGCCGAGGCGGGTGCCGCATTTGGCAGTCCCACGATTGTTCATTTCGGAGTCGTTTTGTTTTTGTCTGCGCTTTTGCATGCTCCGTGGCAAACCATTAGCATCGCCGCGTTTGTCTGGGGACTGGTGGGCTTCGCCGGAATTGTGTACACCCTGATCGTTTCCCGCCGTATGCGGAAGCAAGCCTCATATCAACCGGTGTTCGAGGATTGGCTGTTTCATGTTGCGCTGCCTTTGGCCGCGTACGCACTCCTCGCGCTGTCAGCGTTCGCTCCTCCCTACCTGACGCGCGAGGCGCTGTTCTGTGTCGGAGGCGCGGCGCTCCTGTTGCTCTTCACCAGCATCCACAACGCATGGGACAGCGTTGCCTACCACGTCCTTGTAAACGTGGCAGGCGCACACAGCAATCGTCGAGAGGAAGAATAACAACCGAGGAATCGACAGATGGACATCAAACGAATCGGCACGCAACCCTCCGCCAAAGGTCCCGCCGAATGGTTCACCGGCACCGTTCGCATCGATCCACTTTTTCAGGCGCCCGATCCAGCGCTTGTTTCCGGCGCCAGTGTAACCTTCGAGCCCGGCGCGCGCACGGCCTGGCATACGCATCCACTCGGTCAGACTCTTATCGTCACGGCCGGTTGCGGGCGGGCCCAACGCGCAGGCGGACCCATTGAAGAGATCCGACCGGGCGATGTGGTCTGGTTCTCGCCCGGCGAAAAACACTGGCACGGCGCCGCGCCAACAACAGCGATGACGCACATCGCCATCCAAGAGAAGAAGGACGGCAAGGTCGTCGACTGGATGGAACACGTCAGCGACGAACAATACCGCTCCGCAAAATAGAGGAGGATATTGGCATGAGCCCTAAGGCAACGCATGGCGACACTCTCAAAGATCGCCTCGCGCGATATCGCGAAATTAACATCAGTGTCACTGGCAGAAAGTCTGGACGCACCATCTCAAACCCAGTCTGGTTTGTGCTCGACGAAGACAAGCTTTACCTTCTGCCGGTGAAGGGCTCGGAGACGCAGTGGTACAAGAACATACTCAAGAATCCGAAGATGCGCATCGATGCCCGCGGCGAGGGCAGTGAATTCAACGCCGTTCCTCTCACCGACGCAAAGCAGGTGTCGTCGGTGGTCGAGAAATTCCGCGACAAATATGGAGCCGGCGACGTGAAGAAGTACTATGCAAAGTTCGATGTCGCAGTCCTCGTCCACATACATTGAGGGCATTGACGATTCCAAAAGAGGTATTCTCGAAGACGTGAAGACCAACGGCAAAATTGCACTCCTCAGCCAGGCAGGCGTGGCTGCGGAAAGAGAGCAGCCCGATACAGCACGCCTGGCGCGCCTCATCGCGGCTTATGCGCCGCACGACGGAAGTTTCGATCTGCGCGTCCCGGGCGTGTTCGCCAGTCGCTTCTCACGCGTCAACAACGAATGCGTGCATGCTCTGCGCGTGTCGTCGTTGTGCATCGTCGCGCAAGGAGCGAAGACCGTCATCGTGGGCGACGAAGTCTACGACTACGACGCGTCGCGCATGATCGTCTTCTCGGTTGCACTGCCGGTCGCGGCCCAGGTCACGCGCGCCAGCCATTCCGAACCCTACCTCTCGCTCCGCTTCGATCTCGATCCGCACAAGATCGCCGAGTTGGTCTTGAAGGTCTATCCGCATGGAGTGCCTGCTGTGCAAGAGAGAAGCGCGGTCTATATCACTCCCATCGACCCCAACATCGTCAGCGCCGCGACAAGGCTCATGGAGTGTTTGCCGCAGGCGGCCGACGCGGAGTTGCTCGCGCCGCTCGTGATCGACGAAATTCTGATTCGGCTATTGCGCAGTCCCATCGGGCTGCGCGTCGCGCAAATGGGATTCGCGGAGTCGAGCGTGCATCGCGTGGCGAAGGCCATTTCGTGGCTGCGAGATAATTTCGCTCAACCGATGAAGGTCGAAGAGTTAGCGGAACTCGTGCACATGAGTGTGTCGTCGTTTCACGAGCACTTTAAATCCGTCACATCGATGAGCCCGCTGCACTATCAAAAAGTGCTGCGTCTCCAGGAGGCGAGACGTCTCATGCTGTCGACCATGACGGACGCAGGCACCGCGAGCCAGCGCGTCGGCTATCTGAGCGCGTCCCAGTTCAGCCGCGAATACAGCCGCTTCTTCGGCAGCGCTCCAACGAAGGACATCGCCAGATTGCGGCAAGAGTCGACTATGGCTGCGAGCCTCTAAAAAAAACTTGCGAAGACAGTGCGGAAGGGCATTTTTTTGGCAAGCCCGTTTCGGGAAACCGTACGTTTTAGAGGTATCCCCCCTCCCCCCACCCCTCTGAATGCCGCGACTGGCGCGGCGTTTACAAAAATGGTCTGCAAAATCTTGAGCCCCAAGGGTTTAGAGGTCAAAATCTTGAGAACAAAGGAGTTAGACCTCAGCTCGGGAGTTCCGGGTGCACCGCCTCCGCCTTGACGATGATCTGCTCATTAAATTTCAGGGTCAAGGTTAGATGTCACAGTGGGGTGTGGAAAACTTAGAGGGGGTCTCACGCGAATCCCACGCTTTCGCAGAAAGCGCGAAAGGATAGGTCACCCGCTGACCCTCGATGTACCGTTCAGGAGAAATGAGAATATGGCGACTCGTAGAAGGGAATCCTGTAAACGACGGAGTCGTATTTTGGATTCGTGCGGTTGCCAATGATTTCGCCGTGAAGACTCTCAGCGATGCGCCGGCTGGGGACGTTTTGGACGGCCACTGGATAGATGAAACTTTCCTTGCCGAGAGTTGTGTGTCCCCACTCAACAAGTGCGGCCACGACTTCCCGGCCAAAACCATGGCGATGGGCGCTTTCCTTGAGCCAGAGGCCGACTTCGGGCGAAACAGAATCGGCACCTTCGAACGAGGCCATGCCTAAGCATTCGTTGTTATTGCGTCGCCGGATGACGAAAGAAAAATTGTTTGGTTCCGGAGCCTGCGCTCTCTTCTCGCATCGCGTCACGTACTCGATCCACGATGGCGGCTCCCATGGCATGAATCTGGCGATGGCGGGCGTGATGCATCCAAAAACCTCCTGTGCGTCCGTCATCTGGAACTGGCTGAGCTGCAATCTTGGGGACTGGATGACAATCATTGTGCCAGCGTATCAAATAGCCGGAAACGCGAGCTTTAATGAAAGTTCTCCACCAACATCAAATCGCTGGCCGTCTCATCGATTCGTGAATATAGCAGCCACTTGCCATCGGGCGAGACCGAAAGGCCGCCCAGCCAGGGTGCAGGAGGTTTATCGAGTGTGTAGATTCGGCGGATTCGCGAGGTGGCCAGATCAAGGAAATCAATCTCTGCGCGACCCTCTTTGTATGCGTAAAAATAAATGCCGGATTCAAAAGGCCACCATTCGTACCCGTCAGACTTTAGGGGTGGCATTGCCTTCACGATAGTTTCTCCGGAGCCGTCCGGCCGCATGCGCCATAACCGGAACGTTCCTTCGGTGAAGCGGACGAAATAAACATATCCGTCGGGCGACTCGACGGGCATGATGGAGGGAGTCTTGGTCAATTGTTGTGCACGTCCACCTGTCGCAGCCACCCGCCAGACCGTGAGTTTCGAATGGGTCAAACCACTCGCGAAATAAATCCACTTCCCGTCACGGGACCAATTGGGTAAGGAATTCATCCGGGTTGCGGTTTCTACTTTCCTGGGGACCCCGCCGTTCGCGTCGATGACATAGACATTGGCTTCTCCTCCAGCCCGCGAGTCAAAGACGATCTGCTTGCCATCTGGCGACCAGCGGGGTGTTCCCGTCAGCGCGCCGCCAAACGAGGTTAGCTGCTGAGTGTTGGAGCCATCGCTGTCGCATACCCATATTTCGTCACTACCGGAACGGTTCGACCTGAAGACGATCCTTCGGCCATCCGGCGAAATAATCGGGTCATATTGCTCGCGCGTTGAGGTCACGAGGATGCGGGTTCTAGCCTTTGGACCGTCCAAGTCTACCCGCCAGATATTTCCGTTGATCTGAGTCTGCACGTAAGCCAGCCGATTGCCGGTTGAGCTGACAATTGCGGAAGTGGCATCGTGCCCGAACGGCATTTTCTCCCGAGATTCAGTACGTCCAGGCGTAACCTGCCACAGATTCCCGCCTGCGCCTGCGAAAGGAGTGGAACCGATACCGTAAGAGAAAATAACGCGCGCGCCATCGCGGGTCCACGTGGGGCCCTGAATCCTCAGGACTCCGGCGAAAAGTCGTGTGTTCTTGCCTTCTCGAAGGTCTCGCGAATTCAAAGAGTAGTCCCCATCATCTCGGAGACAGAGATAGACGAGCGAGTCTCCAAGCGGGGAAAAGGCCGGCCCAAAGGTCCAATCACAATCGGTTTCCACCCGCTTCCGCTGCAACGTATCCAGCGAGAGCAAGAAGATTTGCGTCGAGTATCCCACCAAAGGAAAGTGATCTGTGAAGGCGAGTTGTTTTCCGTCGGGTGACCAGGAAAGGGCAGCGTCGGCGGCCCAAATGGCGTTCCAGTTATTTGTGGAAGCCAGCTTTCGTTCTGGCCCGCCCAGCGCCGGAACAAGAAAAATGCCCCGGTCCTCTGTGTCCAGCCGGTTCACGGCAATCGAACGCCCGTCGGGGGACCACGCTACACCGAGCCATGGAGCCGGATGATTCGTCAACCGCAGTGGCTTATCCGTGCCGATGACTTTGACATACAGGTCGAAGCCAACCCCGTTGTCTTCGCCGTTCCATCCAAATGCCACCTGGCTGCCATCGGGTGAAAAGCTGGGAGAGATCTCCTGACCGGGCAGAGCAGTTAAGGGGACTGCTTCAAGTAGCTGTGCCTGACGGTGACGGAAACGGCGGGCAATGAGAGGAAACAAGAAACCCAAGGCCGCTAGCAGAATCACTAATCCGGTCGCGATTCCAATCTTCCTACCGCGGCGCGGGACTGCGGTTCGCTCGTTGTCCACAAGCGGCTGGGATTGGGTGGAATTCTCTGGTGGGGGTTTCTCCACCTGCCCGATGAAGCGGTAGCCGCGCTTGGGGAGGGTCTCAACAAATCGCGGGTTGTCCGCAGAATCTCCGAGCGCTTCGCGCACGCGGTTGACGGCAGCATTCAGCCCGCTATCGAAATCAACGAACGTGTCGCCCGGCCACAGGCGCTTCCGCAATTCTTCACGCGTGATCAGTTCGCCGGGGCGCTCCAGCAGGATAGCCAGAATTTGAAAAGGCTGGCCGGTGAGCCTTACCTTTAATCCATTCTTTCGAATTTCTCCCGAGCGTAGATCCACCTCGTAGGTGCCAAACCGTACCACCTTCGGTGTGGAGACTGCGTCCATCACCCGCGCACCTCGAATGTCGTACGCCAGTCTAGCACTCGACGCTATGGCAGTGAGTACAGGAGAGCCGACGGTGGCTTCTAACGCTCCTACTTAAGGCTAATATTTTCAATGAATTGCCGACTTATCTTTTTCCAATCTTTCTTTGACCATCAATCAACTCTCCAGACATTGAGGTAGCCAGCGTTCCGGCACAATCTGTCCTCACCGCGGCGGACTGCGGAGGAGGATGGCATGAAAACAAACCGCAGCACGGGAGGATCCAAGGCTGTCGGAAGCTGCAGTTCTACTGGCCGTCAGTTCAAACTAGGCCTCTTACTCGTGGGCATGTCAACGCTGATAGGCGCGACTCTTTCTTCAACTGCCGTTGCGTCGGAAACTGACCAAGGCCCTTCCATTACCGTGCTGGTCTTCAACTTCAGGAAGGCCCCGGCTGAAACACTGGTGAAGGCAGAGAAGGAAGCTGGCAGAATCCTTGAACAAGTTGGGGTGCCGGTAATCTGGCGAGATTGTCCGACGGGAGATGAACCTTGCCTTAAAGGGCCCGGCCGTGTGTTTATGCTGGCGATGATGACAGGCCCGGCTCAAAACAAGTTTGAGGATACGATTTCCGGCTATGCCATTCTTCATGATCATCTCGCCGCGGTCTACTACGACTACCTGCCTCGCATGCCTGGTGGCGAGAGCAACAAGAACGACACGGCCTTGGTCCTGGGCTGCGTCATAGCTCACGAATTAGGTCACTTACTGCTTGGCGCCCACGCGCATTCAATCGCAGGAATCATGCAAGCGCATTGGGGAATCGAACAGACGCGGCTTGCACTCATGTCACAGCTATCGTTTCTGCCTGAGGAAGCAAGACTCATGCACGCCGATGCCCATTCATTGGCGCCAGAAACAAAGAAGAATTCGTTGTACGCCCTCACTTCTCACTAGTCGTGGACCATCCGAGTGGCTGTTGTTAACGGGACTACTAGTCTGACCGACTAGCGGCCGCCGGTAAACTTTTCTCCGATCAGCGAAACACGGACACACGCAAACTCTCCGGTACTGGGTGCTGCCCCGGCCCTTAGTGAGTGATTTCGAGGACCTTAACGTTCGATGCCTCGGGCTTCCGGCTTACATATCCAATTGCCCCCGCTGTCGCGGCAACATATTCGAGCAGCGCGGCCTCGGATACGAACTCCTTCAACATCGATCCTTCGCCCGTAAAGGCCATTTTTCGCCAGCGGTTGCGGAATTCGTCGGGCGAATCGCCCACATGATTTCTCAGAAACACCTCATGGACTGGACCGCCCTTCAGTACAACCGGGAGCGCGTGCGAGCCGTCGCCAAACCGCGACCGCGTCCCCGTAAACAAATCGTGGAGTTGAGCCTGGCTAATCTGAGAAACCTTGACTTCCTTGTTCGCTACAATTGTGACGTCTTGCGCCCACACCCGCGCGCATCCCAAGAGCACAAGCAGGATGAAAACGCGAGTTGCAGTTTTGCTTCTCATGCTTCTCATGTTTCCTCCTTAGAATGTGAACCCGATGCGCGCTGCCATTATTGCGGTGTTTGGCTTAAGCCCATCCGGATTGACGCTTTCGAAGTAGCCGATCGCGTTGCCGTGCAGGAAGTGCCCTTCAACCTTGCCGTAGAAGTTGGGGTTGAAGTTATAGCGGCCCGACATCACCCAGTCTTTCGAATAGTTCTGCGGCTGCGCCGTGTTGCCCGCTTTGTTGACCTCGTGGGCGTAGTACGTTCCCAATTGCAGTTTCCTGGTCAGCTGATAGCTGATCATCGGATACCACGACCGCGGATCGACTGATTGCGCGATCGGGACCGTTTCGACCTGCGCCAAGATGGTCATGGGCATTCGCCAGTATTCTCCGGCAAAATACCACCTCCCTTTTTTCCACTCCGCGTAGTAGCCCGTCAGGAGGACCGGCGAAATGTGGATGGTCCCCTGCGGACCGCTCCCATCTAAACCCTGCCTCTGTATACTCGCGCCGATGGACAGGCCTTGCACGGGTGTGAGCCAGCGCAAATCCCCTCCAACGACTTTCCCGCTCGGAGGACTGGGAAAGGTGAGGCCATATTGTGAAAGCTGAAGTACGTAGCCACCATTCGCATCCAGCCGGTTTTCTCCGACGTATCCTCCGTACTGCACGCGCCCGTAGTGGCCGAGGCTCGGCCGCCCGTAAACCATGCCTCCCAACAGCGCCAGGTTGAAGTCACGGTTGTCGTCGGGATAGTTACACTGGGGCAGAAGGACCCACAGAAACAACGTGTCCACATCCTGCGAGTCGTTAAACAGTCCAAACGGCAGTTTGACCTTACCGACGCGAAGGCCCAGGCTGTCGTTGACTTTGTAATCACCGGACGCCCAATCGACCAACACTTGGGGACCACCAATCTGCCCCATCTGGTACATATGAACCTGAATGCCAACGCGAAGTTTGTTAGTAACCGCGTCATTCAGGCTGATGGCACCCTCGGTCCACTGCAAACTGACATCGCTCGACTTCATCGTCAGATAGTTGTTGTTGGTGCTGTAGAGAAACCCTTGTGTCGCAAATCCATGGATTTGCAGGCTCTCCAGATCTTGTGCTTCCAGTCCGGCGGCGCACAAACACAGAAGGGTTAGCAAGAGTGCTTTTCGAGGCATGTTTTCTCCCTCAGAAAACAATCGGATTTCTATCGATGAAACTGGAGAAACGAAAGTATTAGGGTGCCGGTGGGGAATTGATCTGCAGGAGGAACAGCCGGACGAAACGGAACGGCCGCTCATAATCTCGGCAAGCGGCAGCAACCGCAGAGTGAGCTTCAGCACGAACGGTGGCGGGTGTTCCGCCAGCGGCGCCTTTGCCGGAATCGGGTTCGAGAACGATACGGATTACTTCGGCTTCAACGGCAGTGTGGCTGGAACCTATTTGTACGCGGACATCCTGGCAGCGTCGAATACGTTTGTCCTCGAGATCTTCTCCGAATGCAAAAGATGCTGAGGGCGGCGATGCTTGACTCGCAGTGGAGTGAACTCGGCAAGCCCTGATTGACACGGTTTCGCGCCCCACCTAGACTGCCTGTGTAGGCGCTTGGCGAGCACCGAACAGACCGAGGACGACCAACCGAGGACCAAACATGGGCTGGCTGCAGAATAAGTTCGAAAAGAATTTCATGATCAGCACGGTTGACTACGTGTTCAACTGGGCACGCAAGTCGGCGGTGTGGCCGATGACGTTTGGCCTGGCCTGCTGCGCAATCGAGATGATCGCGTCGTCCACGGCGCGATTCGACATCGCGCGCTTCGGTTCGGAAGTGTTTCGTCCCAGCCCGCGGCAGAGCGATCTGATGATCGTCGCCGGCACGGTCACGCTGAAGATGGCTCCGGTGTTGAAGCGCATCTACGACCAGATGCCCGACCCGAAGTGGGTGATCTCCATGGGCGCGTGCTCGTCGGTCGGCGGTCCGTTCAATACATATGCGGTGTTGCAGGGTGTTGACAAGGTTGTTCCGGTCGACGTGTACGTTACCGGATGCCCGCCGCGCCCGGAGAATCTTTTCTATGCGCTGCTGAAGTTGCAGGACAAGATCGACACCATGACGCTGGCGAAGAAGCCGACGGAAGTCCGGCTCGATCCCAATATGGTGGAGAACTTCAAGCGCCAGGTCATGATCGCGCAAACGCTGCAGCCGAAGTAGCTGTCAGCTCTCAGCCATCCGCTGTCAGCGAAAGAATCTTGGACGCCTGTCCGGCCACGGCTTGCTCAAGTCATCCCGCGGACGCAACCTGCGACTCCCGTTCATTCCTCCCAAACCAAACACTCGTCCTCGCGTCTAAGTCAATGCGTGCTCGGCGTGCGCTGTCGTGCCTCCTCGAATGAAAGGTGGTTCCACAATGCGGCTCAAGAGTGTCTTGTTGTGCGCGGGCTGGCTCTGCGTTTCCTTTGCTGCCGTCTCGCAGGATGCCTCGCTCTTCCGCGGGAACCTCGAACACAGCGGCGTCTACAGCAGCGCGCCATTGACTACGCTTCCGACGGTGAAGTGGAAGTTCCACACGGGCGGGTTCGTCATCGGCTCTCCGGCAGTGGCGGGCGGAGTGGTTTACATCGGTAGCACGGACGGGAGTCTCTACGCGGTCGATGTTCAATCGGGAACATCGAAGTGGAAGTTCGATGCCAAGAGCCGCGTCGTCTCGTCGCCGGCAGTGATCAACGGTGTGGTCTACTTCACCGCCTACGATGGCAACTTCTACGCAGTCGATGCCGCGTCGGGACAGTTGAAGTGGAAGTTTCAGACCGGCGGGGAACGCCGGTTCGCAGGCACGCATCTGCACGGCTCGCAGCCGGCGGCGGAGAATATGCCCGATCCGTTCGATTTCTATCTTTCCTCGCCCGCAGTGTGGAATGGCGCCGTGTTCTTTGGAAGCGGCGACGGCAATGTGTACTCGCTGAATGCCGCGTCGGGAGCGCTCAACTGGAAGTTCAAGACTGGCGACGTGGTTCACGCATCCCCGGCAATTGCGGGTGGCGTGGTCTTCATTGGCAGTTGGGATAGCTACTTCTACGCGATCGACGCGGCAACAGGAAAGCAACGATGGCGCTTCAAGACTGGAGAGGACCCCGACACTCACAATCAGGTGGGCATTCAAGCGTCGGCGGCGGTGGCTAATGGGATCGTGTACTTCGGATGTCGCGACTCAAACTTCTACGCACTCGACGCCGCCACTGGCGAGAAGAAGTGGGTCTTTCCCAACAAGGGCTCGTGGGTCATCGGGTCTGCCGCAGTAAGAGATGGCAAGGTCTACTTCGCGACCTCCGATTCAGGATTGTTTCACGCCGTCGACGCCAAGAGCGGAGCGCCAATTTTCTCGCTGAGCTTTCAGAAGTGGCCCATGTTTTCTTCTCCTGCGATTGCGGGCGACATGCTGTACGTGGGCACGAACAATGGAAAGCTGATCGCCATTGATCTCGCGAATCAGAAGACTGCGTGGACGTTCGAAACCGATGGCGCGAAACAACATGGCGCCGAGTACACGAAGGCCGATGGAACTCCGAATTATGAACTGGCGTTCGCGTCCGACTTCTACGACGACATCGTCACCGGCGTTACGAAGATGATGGCTGTGGGCACTGTTCTGTCGTCCCCGGTGGTGGTCGATTCGGTTATCTACGTTGGTAGTGCGGATGGAAATCTTTACGCCCTCAGGTAGGCGATGTCTTTGGGATCGCGGTTCGCTGGTGAAACTGAAACGAGTGTCGCGAATGCGGTATGCTGTTTTCCTACGCCATGGCCTTCCTCAAACTCACGACTGAATCTGAATTGCCCGCTGTCGATTCCGCGAAGGAATTTCCTTGCGGCGCGAAGACCATCTGCGTCGCCAACGTGAACGGCGCGGTCAGCGCGATGGATAACGTCTGCCTGCACCGTGGCGGCCCGCTGGGGCAGGGAATGATCGAGAAGGGCAAAGTCGTCTGCCCTTGGCACGGCTGGCAGTGGGATCCTACGACGGGCGAGGCCGCGCACAACGCTGGCGCCAAGGTTGAGGTCTATCCAGTGAAGATTGAAGGCGGGGATGTTCTGGTGGAAATTTAGGAAACTTGCGTCTCGACCACAATATTCCAGCTCCCATCCCGTCCTCATCTGTAGCGGTTTTCGCAACGATGGGGCAATGTCTATGTCTGTATCGAAACGGGCCAGTCGCATGCTCTGGTTCGCAGTTATCTTCCTCGTCTTAATCGGCATGGCCGCTGTGGCCCGCCGCAGCTTGGTCCTGCTTTGGCCTCAGAGCTTCGGAAGCCGCAGTTCGAATCCCGCAGCGCCGCTCGATGCCGGGTTTGCACACCACTCTGCTTTGACTTTCATTCACATTCTGCCGGGAGCGCTGTTCCTTGGTCTCGCCCTATTGCAGTTCGCTCCGGGGTTCCGACAAAGACACCTGCAGTTTCATCGCTGGACGGGAAGAATCCTCGTCGTCTGCGGGCTGATCATTGGAGTCTCAGCGCTGATCATGAGCTACAAGATGAATATCGGCGGACCGAACGAGACCGCGGCAACGACACTATTCGCGATCATCTTTCTGATTTGTCTCATCAAGGCCTACCGGAACATTCGTCGGAAAGAAGTGGAGCGTCATCGGGAATGGATGATCCGAGCGTACGGCGTTGGTCTGGGTGTGGCCACAACGCGGCCGATCGTGGGAATGTTCTTTGCGTTCCGTCGGCTTACGCCCCACGAATTCTTCGGGATTGCGTTCTGGCTTGGATTCACGATTACTTTTCTTGCCGCTGAGGCCTGGGTCGATTACACGCGCTATTTAAATCCATCGGGAGCGGCGATGAATAACGGGCGGGAGCAATCGGTGGCGGCTTAGTCGGTGCGTTGCTGTGTCGACGCGGAAGACTCATCCGAGATAGCGGAGGAAGTTCGAGGGCTGGTTCGCGTAGCCGGGAAAGACTTCCTTCAGATTTTTGTTGCCCATGTGGCGATCGACGGCTTCGCCAATCACCTGGCGGAAGTCCGTCGTCAGGGCCAGGTCGCGACCTTCGTAGAGTTGCGACTGGTCGAGACCGGGCCAGCGGCCATAGACCTTGCCACCCTTGACCGGTCCGCCGAGAACGAACATGACATTGGCGTGGCCATGGTCCGTGCCGCGGTTGCCGTTCTCGCGCGCGGTACGGCCAAACTCTGACATGGTGACGACCACCGTGTCTTCTCCAAGATCGCCGAGATCATTCCAGAATGCGGCAATGGATTGCGAGAAGTCTGAGAGGACGTTCGCGAGCTGGCCTTCGGTCGAGCCTTCGTTGACGTGATGATCCCATCCGCCGATGTCGGCGAAGGCGACCTGTACTCCGAGATTGGCTTTGATGAGTTGAGCGAGCTGGCGCAGGCTGTCGCTAAAGCGTCCTTTGGGATAGTTGGCGTTTGCGGCGGGCTTGTATTTTCCGGGATCGGCGGCCTTCAGCATCTTTACGGCGTCGAATGTTTCTTCGCCGGTGCCGTGGAGCACGGAGTCCGATGAGTGATCGTACATGGCTTCGAAGGCATTGGCAGCGAGAGATGGCTTGGCGCTGCGACCTCCAACCGAGAAGTCGTTGATGTTATTCATTGCGACGGTGGGCTCGGAGCCGCTCAGGATGCGGGGGACGGAGGGGCCGAGGGCAATGGCGCGAAATGGCGAAGAGGATGCCGGCGTGTTGTGAAGCGAACGGTTGAGCCATCCGTCATCAGTGGACTTCACGCCGGGAGTTCCGGTCTCCATGAAATCCTGCGCATCGAAGTGAGAGCGTGTGGTGTCGGGCGATCCAGCGGCGTGAACGATAGCGAGGTGACGCTGTTGCCAGAGGGGTTGAAATGCCGCGAGCGATGGATGCAGGCCGAAGTGGCCGTCGAGGTCGAGCACCGATTTTCGGGGAATATTGATGCTGGGGCGCATGGAATAGTACTGCGGCTCGGCGTGCGGGACGACAATGTTCAGGCCATCGGCCGCGCCGCGCTGGAAGATGACGACGAGGCGCTTGTTGCCGATACCTGCGTCAACCGCGCCAAACGCGGCGCGCGTGAGAAAGCTTGGGACTGCAGCGGTGCCGACGACGGCGAGTGCGCTGTTGCGAAGAAAGATGCGACGCGTGATCGACATGGTAACCCGCTCCTGGCCCTTGGCTCTTAGCTTTTGGCTTCCGGCTTCGATTGATCGCGATGAGACTCGTGCCGAAGGTCGACAGCCAAAGACGAGATTTATCTCCTCTGAAACTCGGGCGAGCCCAACAGCAGACCGGCGATTGTGCTGGCGTCGGGTGGCTTGGGCTGGGCTTTCTTGTCTTTACTTTGACTTTGCAGATTTTGCAGGTCTTTATTTTGCTGACTTTTGTTCTGCGAATCCTTTACCGGCGTAGTCGCGGGTGCTTCGATCTGTGCGACGATTGAATCGTGCGTCTGTTTCGACACGTCGGCCACTAGCAGCTTTCCTTCGAGCGCCGAGAGCGTGAGAGCCGCATCCGCTGGTGGCGGAGATCCTCCCGCCAGCTGGGTCACGTCCACTTTGATGCCGCGGACTTTCCCACTCGTCAACGCCAGCGCGAAGTTCATGCGGTTCAGCAGCGCTGACGAACTCACCCACGCGTCGGCCTTCATCGAGTAGCCGGTAGGCGGTTGCGCTCCATAGAGAGGCATGCCCATGGTGTTCAACTGGCGGGCCAGCGGCATGGCGTCATCGACATCGGCGCCGGTGGCGCGAACCGCGGAGGCGACAAACTCGAGCGGCGTTTTCACCTTTGCGCGATAGGCATCCTCCGCCCAGAACTCAGGTGAATGAAACAGCGTCGATAGAACTTCACGAATGTCACCCTTCTTCTTCTGAAAGGTTTTCGCCATGCGATCGACCAACGCAGGCGGTGGATCGTCAGAGACGAAACGTTGAGCGAGCTTCAGCGAGATGAAGTGCGCCGTCTGTGGACTTGTGGCGAGGCGGTGCAACACCTCGCGGCCTTCGTCTTCGCCTTTGAACTTGATGCGGTGACCGAGAACAAATTTCGGACCCGGCTCGTGCATGCGCGGGTCATAGCGGAAGGTGGCGCCCTCATAGGGTTTGTCGATCGTCCATCCGGTGAAAACCTTGGCGACCTCGGTGACGTCGCGTTGCGAATATCCGCCATTGACGCTGAGCGTGTGCAATTCGAGCAACTCGCGGCCATAATTTTCGTTCAGGCCGCTCTTGCGTTTGGCATTTTGTTTCGGAGGAAAGCGACGCGGGCGACCGTACGGTCCATACGGACCCATCGGGCGCGCGGGGATGCCGAGGGCCTGCATCGACTCCGGTCCCACGCTCAACCAGTTGTCGAGGTAGAACAGCATCGCCGGACTCTTGGCCGTGGCCACGAGAAGATCTTCGAACTTTCCCAGCGCGTGCGGCCGGATCACATCCTGCTCGTAGTTCGTCAGCAGCATGCGATCGGCGCCTTTGTTGACGAATACGTTGAAGTGGTTGAACCAGAAGTCGGTCATGACCTCTTCGAGTTGGCGATCGCTGTAGACGGCCCGCAGCAGTTTCGCCTCGACGAGTTCGTCCACGACGACGGCCTGCGGGTTATTCATGGCCTGCAGTGTTTCTTTCTGTTTGGGATCGAGGCCGGTGAGAAACTCCTGACTCTGGCCGCCCCGCAGGGCATCGGCGAAGGCGAGTTGCTCGACCGGAGTCATCGTGATGACGGTCTTATAACGCTGCGCGGGAGGAACATCGATCAATCCCTGAACCTTAAGGTCGGCGTAGAGGCGCTCTTCGCGGAGGCGCGCCTCGGGATC
>Ga0209168_10001621_pt1 | contig 17297 bp, 13 predicted proteins | sample Coa_R1_FD_187156 | JGI IMG/M metagenome (GOLD analysis project Ga0209168, IMG submission 187156) | Surface soil microbial communities from Centralia Pennsylvania, which are recovering from an underground coalmine fire - Coalmine... | ecosystem: Environmental > Terrestrial > Soil > Unclassified ... | reverse complement strand
TGCGGCGCTGGGAATTCCGGTGGTGGGCATTTACGGTCCCACGGACCCCGCGCGAAACGGACCTTACGGAACCCGCAACATTGTGATGCGCAGCGCAGATAGCGTCACCACGCATAAGCGTCACGCTTTACCGGATGAGGGCATGTTGGGCATATCAACCGATGAGGTAATGGCTGCCGCGGAGCGGCTGCTCGGTGGATGCAGTGAGTGATTGGTCCAGGACTGCGCGGCGCATTCGCGTTCCGTTAGGATTCGTTTTCGCCGTGGTGTATTTCTGGCTGGCCCAGCCCACATGGCAGTCTATGCTGGTCGGATTGCTTGGCATTGTACCGGGCCTCTTAGTGCGCGCGCTGGCTTCCGGGCATGTGCGTAAGAACGAATCGCTCGCGACGTCCGGACCCTATGCCTACACGCGCAATCCTCTCTATCTAGGATCGCTGCTGATTGGCATCGGATTTGCGGTTGTCGCGCGCAGTTGGTGGTTTGGATTAGCATTGGTCGCGATGTTCTTCGCGATCTACATTCCCGTGATTCGCGATGAGGAAGTATTTCTGAGGCAGAACTTTTCGGAATTCGATGATTATGCGTTGCAAGTGCCGAGAATATTTCCGCGGCTTACCAGCCCAGGCGGTCGCAACTCAACTGCATTTTCTCTGGATCTGTATATCAAACATCGTGAGTACAACGCTCTGCTGGGAGCAGCGGGCATGATTCTTTTGCTGCTTGGAAAAATGCTAATTCACGGAAGATTTTCCAAATGATGGGCGATTCGCGAGTGACTCACAACCGTTAGCGCAGCGAGTCCACCGGATGTCGCTTTCGCAGGCCGAACAACTTCGCAATCGATTACGGCTCTCCGAGCTAGCGTGACACAATCAAGATTCAACTGAAGGAGGTCAGCCCGGATGTTCAATCGGCGGGAATTCTTGCTGGGATCTCTTTTGCTAGGAAGCGGTAATATCTATTCGCCCGCAATCAAACGCTCTTCTGAACGTGGCCCCCAATGCCCGCCTGAACCGGAGCCCGATACAAGCAGTGCACGGTTTCCAGATGGCTTCTTGTGGGGCATGGCGACGGCTGCCTACCAGGTTGAAGGCGCATGGAACGAAGATGGCAAGGGCGAGTCCATCTGGGACCGCTTTGCTCATAGCACGGGCAAAATCAAAGGTGCCGCTACTGGCGACGTCGCCTGCGACCACTACCACCTCTATCCTCAGGACATCGCCATCCTCAAGCGGCTCAATCAGAAGAGCTATCGCTTCTCGATTTCGTGGCCGCGCATCCAACCTTCAGGCACCGGCGCTCCGAATCAAAAGGGCCTCGACCACTATAGCCGTGTGGTCGATGCCGTGCTCGAAGCCGGCATTCGTCCCTTCTGCACTCTCTATCACTGGGATCTCCCGCAGGCGCTGGAACAGCGCGGTGGATGGCCGAACCGCGACTTGGCCGGTTACTTTGCGGACTATGCGGGCATCGTTGTCAAACATCTCGGCGACCGGATCACCGTCTGGGCACCGTTCAACATGCCTTGGACGGTCGCCTATCTCGGCTACGGAACCGGCGTATTCCCGCCCGGTCGCGCCAGCTACGTCGATTTTCTCAAAGCCGCGCACACCATCAATCTGGCTCAGGGTAAGGCCTTCCGGTCCATCAAGTCAGCCTCGTCGAAAGCGACTGTGGGCAGTGCCTGTGGTATGTCGCCTGCGTATCCGAAAACTGACAGCGAAGCCGACCGCGCCGCCACTGAGCGATACCACGCAATGAACAACGTCTACTTTCTGGAAACCGCTCTCCACGGGCGCTACCCAAAAGCCTTCGTGGGCGAAATTCCATACGCGGCTATGGGTTTCCGTCCCGGCGATGAGAAAGTGATGCTCGCTCCGCTCGATTGGATCGGGTTTCATTACTACACGCGCCGCATAGTTTCTGACTCCCGCGTTGCTCATCGTGCGAGCGGCAGTCTCGCTACCGAAACCCAAGACACCGCGAACGGCGGCGATGCCTGGACACAACTGAATGCGGTGATGCCCACCGAAGGCCCTCTGACAGATGGTGGGCTCGAAGTCTGGCCGCGCGGGATCTATGACCTCGTAGCGCGCATAAGCAGGGACTATGACTACCCCGTTATCGAGATCACGGAAAGCGGTTGCAGTTATCTCGATTCGCCATTTGGGAAGGAGAATGGTCGAGTACCCGACCAGCGCCGCATTGACTTCTTCCGCAAAGAACTCATTGAGCTTGCACGCGCGATTGCGGATGGCGCTCGGGTGCGGGCTTTTCATGCCTGGAGTCTGCTCGACAACTTCGAATGGGCCGACGGCTATGCCGAACGCTACGGGCTTACCTACGTCGATTTTCGCGACCAGACGCGCACGGTGAAGGATTCTGGTCTGTGGTATGGACGTGTAGCCGAAGAGAACCGTGTTGTAACCTAATCCTCCGCCGCCCGGCCGGCAATGGAGTCAGCAGTTTCAAAGTCCCTTGCCTTTGGGCAGAAAACAAACTGCGCCAGCTACCTGAGGGCTTCGCTGTGCGACTGCGCCTGAAGTTCTTTTGCTCGGGTTAATTCGGGGCGAGTTGATTTCGATCCGTCGCATACTTTCAGCAACATCGCATAGTACTCATTCGCATCGTTGGGCTTTCCGGCGGCTTCGGCGGCACGGGCTGCGCCGTAGAGGCCATCGAAGCGGTTGGGGTTCAATTTCAAGTCAGTTTGGTATTCCGCCAGCGCCTGCTGCGGGCGCTTGGCCTCGAGAAGAATATCGGCGATCATCTCTCGCGCGGGAATGCCTTCAGGTTCGTCGCCGAGCGAATCTTCTTTGTCTGCGATCGGACGCAGGGCTTCCACGGCGTCGTCATATTTGCCATCGGCGAACGCGAGCCAGGCTTGAGCTTCTTTGCGGTCGCCATCGATAACATCAGTGAACTCGGATTTTTCCTTTACATTCTTTTGATAAATGATCTCGATCGCCGCGATATCCTTACGAACATCTTCGGGTTTATGAAGATGTGCGGAGCCGATGGCGCGGGCCCAGTAGATCATGGAATTCTCTGCCGTGCTGTCGACTTCCATCGGTTGGAGCGCCGCGGCTGCCGGCCAGTCGTTCATCTCGATGGGATAAAGAGCGGTCAAGTGCGCCAGGGCGGCCATGTGCGGATCATAGCCCTTGCCATACATGTCGTCTTTCTTGTCAGGCATGGCGCGGATTTCTTCGATGAGCGCTCTGGCATCGGCATCGCGTCCGCTTTGCATGTAGGCGTAAAAGAGAAAATCCATGGCGTGAAATTGGTGGCCTTCGCCGCCCATGCCCATGGCGGCAGCCTTGCGGGAAGCGGCGATGGAGGCCAGGTTGGAGTTGATGTCATCCTGCCACAGGCCGACGCGGGCAAAGATGTGCGAGGGCATATGGAGAGCATGGGGCGCTGCAGGCGCGATTTGAGCATAGCGGCGGGCGGCGGGCAGGCCAAGCTGCGCCAGTTGAGGCTTGTCATAGCTGTGGATGAGATAGTGAGCCACGCCCGGATGATCCGGTTCAACGGCGAAGAGCTTTTCCAGGATCGCGGCGGCCTGCTTTCGGTTGGCGAACGTCGCGTCGTTTGGAGGCTCGGAGGCTAAGAGAGAAAGCGCGTAGAAGACGGCCGCTTCGTGATCGTCGGGATACGATTCATAGACCTTCTTCATCGCGTCGGAGTAGGCTTTGGCGCGCGCATGATGATCGAGCTTTTTCGAGTTCGTGTAGAAGGCAGAGATGGCCGTTATGTAGGCTTGCTCGCGCGGAGTGGTTTGACCGCCCGTGTTCTTTGCCTCGTGGACTTCGTCGAGGCCTTTTCCGATGACTTGGGGATCGGGATTGTTCCAGAGTTGATGCCACAGGCTCATGGCTACTCCCCAATGAGCCATAGCGCAAGTCGGATCGTCGGCTGCGATTTGCTGAAATTCTTTCTCCGCTTCTTCATACCAAAAAGAATGAAGCAGAGCTACGCCGCGCTCGAAGGGCTTCTGCACGTTGGGCGCGCAAGAGACGGGAAAAGTCACCGTGCCTAATTGGGCAGTGGTCAGATCTTCGTGATGTTGGTGATGTTCGTCGTCGGCAAAAGCAACGCAGAAGAGCGCACAGAGCAGAAAAAAGCAGATACTCGTTTTCATGGAAACCCCGCTGAGAGAGGAGTTTAGAACGGCGGGAGAGTGAGGTCAAACGACGCGAGCAACCACGGCTTGCCCTACTCTCGCAAAATGAATCCGACGGAAGATCTCCACGGATGGCGTCGCCGAATAGCCATAGCATTGCTCTAGGGCACAGCAGCGGCACGGTTCTGAGGAAAGCGGAGTGGGGGATGTCGGTAACTTTCCAAACTCCAAAGGCTGGATGCATCATCTGATCGAGCAGTAGCCCTCGGAAAAGGGTATTCTTCTGCAATGACCCCACGTTTTTGGCGGATCCTCGAAGCGGCACTATGGTTCGTCGCTGGCTATGTAACTCATCTCCTGCTTCACCACTATCACCATGTTGGCTGACGTAACTCCACCAAAAAAGAAAACCCTTCGCTCATGCGAAGGGTTTCTTGGGGAAGGACGAAGGACGAGCCGGAAGACCCGATCCCAATAACGCTATTTCGGTTGCTGTTGCTGATCTGAAGTAGGGGTCGGCGATCCAGTTGACGCCAGTTGCTCCAAATCATTCTTCAGTAGGCTGATTTCCACCCGCCCGCCGCTCATATGCCGGGTTTTGCCGTTTTCATCAGCGGCAACCGGGGCATTGCCCATGCCGACCAGATAGATGCGGTAGACCGGAATTTCATTGTTGAGGACGAGGTAGCGGACCACGGACTCAGCTACTTTTTGTGAGTTCGCAATGGCAACCTGCCCCTTCCCGGAAGAAAATCCTTGCACCTCGATGATGTATCCGCGCTGGCCCTTGACGCCATTAGCCATTTCATCAAGTGCATCCTTAGCGTTCTTGCTTAGCACGGTCTGGCCGGGGCGGAAGCGAATCTCGGTCTGATTCGAGGTCTTGTATTGATCGATGTTGCTGACAACCGTCTCCACCGATTGAATGCGTGTAGTAGCCTGCTGCGCGGATTGCTGCGCCATCGTCGCCTTGTTGCCGGCATCGATTGCGTGCTGGTCGGCTTCATTGGCTTTATCGGAGGCAAGCTTGATACCCGCTTGTGCGCGAGAATCGGTATCGCGAATCGCCTTGCTGTTGGCGGCAGTGAGGTCATCAAGCTCATTTACTCGGTCGCGAATCGGTTCGGTTTGACGCTTCACATAATTCTTGCGGGCGAAAGGATTTACACGTCCCCAAAAGCCCTCCCGGCTGGGCGGCTGCAGAGGCTGTTTGCCGGTCCCGGTAGCATTGTCGGTAGATTGTGTCGTTTGGGCCGGCGGGTTGGACTGATCTTGCGGGGATGAAGACGGAGTCTGGGCAAAAGCCGGAAAAGCCAAAACTGCAGCTAACGGCAAAGCAGCGAGCAAGTGACGGTTCATAACTTACTTCCTCCAATTTGGGGGAGCGTTTTTGGGGCTCCGCTCCAGCACGCCAAGACGCGCGTGTTGCGTGATTTTTTAATTGCGTCCCCTAAACAATCGGCCATGCGGTGACGCAACGCATGCCAAAAAACCGGAAAGTCGGGCAACGAAACTGCCGTGCCCTCCATCTTTCCATACAGGTCTGATGCCAAAATCCACTTTCGGGTTGAGCCGCTAAATAATTGATACTTAAGTAATTGTACGCCTTGGGTGGAGGTAAAAGTAATAGGCACCCTCTTGCGCATGGTAATTTTGGCAAAACTGATATAAAAACTGCGTGCACGGCAGGTCGTCCCCCCGACCACCATAAGCCGATAGATCGTTCACAGAAAAGTAACGGAGAGAGCACAAATTGCAAAAATCATCGCTGTTGCTAGGGATCGGACTGGCAGCATTAACCTCCCTGCTGTCGACTTCATCTCTTGCGCTGGCTGAAACACCCGCACCGCCGATGGCTTCATCCCACATTCCTGGCGATCACTTGCAACAATATTCAGACTTGGCCGTGACGTGGATGCAGCAATACCTTCGCATTGACACGACCAATCCGCCCGGACACGAGATGCGCGCCGTCGCTTTTTACAAAAATATTCTCGATGATGAAGGGATCGAAAACGCCACGTTCGAATACTCTCCCGGACGCGGCGACCTCTGGGCGCGCGTACCCCACACCGTCGAACCGGCACGGCGGCCGATCATTCTTCTAAACCACATGGATGTGGTCACCAGCGATGCCGCCGATTGGAAAGTCCCTCCCTTTAGCGGCGAAATCAAGGATGGCTGGGTTTGGGGGCGGGGAGCCCAGGACATGAAGGACGAAGGGCTGGCACAACTCGTGGTGATGGTGATGCTGAAGCGCGAAAAAGTTCCCCTCGACCGCGATGTGATTTTTCTCGCTGTGGCTGACGAGGAAGCAGAGGGAACGGGCACCGACTGGTTCATTTCCCATCAACGAAACTTGCTGGAGAATGCCGAATTTCTGATTAATGAAGGCGGAGAGAATCTTCTTGACGACGGCAAAGTGAAGTACGTCGGAGTCGATGTGGGGGAAAAGACCACTTTCTGGTTGCACGTGGTAGCTCACGGACGCGCGGGGCATGCCTCGCGCCCAATTCCGGACTCCGCTCCAGATCGCCTGGTGAACGCGCTTGACCGCATTCTGGCTTATCGAACACCGCTGAGAGTTCTTCCGGTGGTGGAAGAATTCCTGAGTGAAATGGCGCCATATGTACCCGCTGAGCAGGCGAGTCAATATAGAAATATTCGCAAGGTGGTCGAGGATAAGAGATTTCAGCAGAATGTGGAAAAAGATGAGTCGTTGAACTTCTTGCTGCGCGACACGATTTCCTTAACCATGATGGGCGGCTCCGAACAAACCAACGTCATTCCGCCCGAAGCCTGGGCGAATTTAGACGTCCGCATTTTGCCGGGAGGAGATCCCGAGGCCCTTCTGGCGCAGATTCGTAGAATCGTCAATGACCCTAACGTAACAATTGAGCCAATCAACGCCGAATTTCGCCAGGCAAATTATTCCCCAACCGATACCGCCTTGTACGAAGCCATTCGCAAGGTCTCGGCGAAATATTTTCCCGGAGCGCCTGTGGTTCCTCACATCACCAGCGGGTATACGGAGAACCAGCGCTATCGGCCGTTGGGCATCGACGCCTATGGATTCTGTCCGTACACGGCGACGGAACAGGAAGGCAACACCGAGCATGGCAACGACGAAAGAATCCGGGTGGAAGAAGTCCGGCGGGGGCCGCGGGTTCTCTTCGATGTCGTCGCCGCTGTCGCGAGCGCGAAATAAGAATCGCTAACTCCTCTGGAGATATCCTTCGGAACTGCAGTATCGATCATATTGTTCAATGATGAAGTGGTCGGTCATGCCCGCGATATAGTCACACACCACTCGCGGCAGGGATTCTTCACCGGCCTTCTGCTCGTACTGATGGGGCAGCCTGGATGGATTCTCGACCCAGAAGCGAAACAATTGGCTCACGATGCGCTCTGCATCGTTCTTCTCTTCGGCAAGCGAGGGACTGTAATAGACATTTTCGTAGAGGAAATCCTTCAGGCCTTTGCGTTCGGCCTCCACTTCGGGGCTGAATGCCGCGAGACGCTCTTTATGCGCTCTCACATCCGAGAGGCATCGAATTCCGGCGTGCTCGATTCTCTTCTCTGTATTGGCAATCAAATCGCCGACCATCCGATCGAGTACGCGTTTCAGAGCCTCGTTGAATTTCAGTTTCCTTGGAGCGTCCGGATATATTTTCTCGACTTCGCGAAAAAAACAGTCGAATACCGGTATGGCGTGCCGGATTTGATCGAGAGTCACGAGATGCGCTTCATAGCCATCGTCAAGGTCAGCTGTGCTGTAACCGATTTCATCGGTCAAGTCGATCAGTTGAGCTTCGAGCGGAGGCCGCTGATTGAGGAGGTATTCGGCAAGCTCTGGATGGGTAGCTGCGTCATAATCGCGAGAATGTTTGATGATTCCTTCGCGCACTTCGAAAGTGAGATTCAGTCCGCGGAAGGCGGCATATCGCTGTTCGAAATCTTCCACGATGCGTAATGCATGCAGATTGTGATCGAAGAACAAACCGTGAGCGCGCATGGCCGCATCCAGAGTCTTTTCGCCTGCGTGGCCGAATGGAGGGTGGCCAAGGTCGTGAACTAACGCGAGAGCCTCGGCCAAATCGACGTTCAGACGCAGTGCGGCCGCGACGGTTCGTGTAATCTGCGCCACTTCAATAGAGTGCGTCAGTCGATTTCGAAAGTGATCAGAGTAGCGGCGACTGAAGACCTGTGTCTTGGCTTCCAGACGGCGGAATGCGCGCGAGTGGATAACCCGGTCGCGATCCCTTTGGAAATCATTGCGGTAAGGATGCACCGGCTCTGGAAAACGGCGTCCAAGCGACTCTTCCACATGCACGGCATAGGAAGCCAGCATAGGCAGAGTCTAGCATTCGCGCGAGGCCTACTGGTTGTGCGAATCTTCCCGGGCCAGTCGCACACGCGCAGCGTCCAGCTTCTTTTGTGCGGCTACGAGCAGATCGGTGTCAACTTCTGCGGGCACGGTTTTGTTCCACTCTTCCACCGCACGCTCCCAATGGGCGGCAGCCTGCTTCAGGCGTCCGGTTTTCTGGAAAAGATCTCCAAGGTGATCCTGCACGGTCGGGTCGGAAGCCATACGCAGGGAGGCCTTGTTGAGATTGTCCTCGGCCAGATCGTATTTGCCGAGCTTGAAGTACGCCCACCCCAAAGAATCGAGGTAAGCTCCGTTGGTCGGATCGAGACTGACGGCCTGTTTGATCTGATTCAACGATTCCTCAAGCTCCACCCCGCGATCGGCGTTCATATAACCCAGATAATTCAGAGTCACAGCACTCTGCGGATTCGAGGCCAGAATTTTCTTAAACTCCGCTTCGGCCTCCGTGTACTTCTTCTGGTGCTCGTACAGATCCCCGCGCAAAAAGAACACGTACTCTTTGTCCTCAGCTTTTGTTGAGAGCTGTTCGGCCTTATTAAGAGCATTGTCGGCATCATCCCACCGCTTCAGGCGCGTGTACATGATCGCCAACCGCACGTAAACATCTCGGTCATCGGACCTGCCATTAAGTAAAGAGCGAACATCAGCCAGAGGCTTTTCGGGATCGCCGGTATCGGCGAGTTGTGCGTCCAGCACCATGCGAAGCTCGCGATCGTCGGGCATCTTCTGCAATGCTTCCCTGGCGGCCGCAGTCGCCAGCGGCCACTCTTTGGCTTCACGATAGGTATCGATCACATCTTGATAGCCAGTCTTGGCATTGTCGTCGCCGAGCGGAATCATTTTGCGGAAAGCTTCCACGGCGGCGGAATAGTTTTCCTGGTCGCGGTAGACCATGCCCAGGCGCTCGATGAAAATTCCGCGATTGTTGCGATCTGCCTGCGAGTAGCTGTTGTCGGCTTTCTCGGTTTTCTTCAGCAGGTCCTGCAGAATTTTGACTGCGTCATCGTAGCGACCCTGCGCTTCGTATACGACGGCTATGTTGTATGGAACTTCCAGGGCATCCGGCACCATGGCTTGCGCTTTTTTCAGGCTCTCGAGCGCCTCATCATATTTTCCCTGCCGCCGGTAGATCTCCGACATGCGCAGGTAAGTTTGTGCGTCTTCTGGATTGGCATCGGCGATCACTTTGTACTGATCGAGCGCCTTGTCAATCTGGCCGTCATTCAGGTAATTCTCAGCCAATCCACGGATTGCATCGAGATTATCCCGGTCCAACTCAATAGCGTGCTGGTAAGCGTCAATCGCGCCCTTGTAGTCTTTTCGCTGCTCGTACGTCGCTCCCAAAGCGGCGTACAGTTTGGCGGAACGGCCGGCATCCGGAACAGAACTGAGTACCTGTAGCGCTCGCGAAGTATCGCCCTCGTCGGTATACAACATCGCGAGCGTCGTGATCGCCTCTTCGGAACTTGGATCCAGCTTTACTGCGGTCTTGAGTTCTGCCTCGGCCTTCTGAGCATCGTTATCGAATCGATACAGGCGTCCGAGCAGAAGGTGATCGTCCACATTGCTGGGCTCGATCTTCACGATCTCTTCGTACTGTTCGATGGCCAGCTTCAGTACATTCTCGGAGCCGCTGCCGCCGCTCGGCATATCGCCGAGAGAGCGGAGATAAATCCGGCCAAGCAATTTGTGCGCTTCAAGATTGTTAGGATCGCGCTTGATGATGTCCTGCGCTTCCAGCACGGCGTCGCGGATGCGCCCGGTCTTTACATAAAGCTCCGCGAGGCCGGAGGTGAGAAACTCGCTCGACGGGTCGGCGTCAATCGCCAACCGGTACTCTTCCATCGCTTTATTCGCCAGTTCGCTGCGGCCGTATGCGGTGACCTGTTCTTCGTAAAGATGCGCCAGCGTGTAGTGATAATAGGCAGCGGCGTGATCGACCTTGTGTGTCGCGATCGGGGCCGTTTTGGAGTCGCTGGCCTTGGGCTGGTCTGCTTTGGGCCGGTCGGGCTTAGGCTGACTCGGGACCGATTGGCCGTTCTGTGCAAAGGCAACCGCCGCGAGAAAAGCCGCTAAGAAAATTGCGCTAAGAATTCGATTCATGCCTGACCTGACGACGCCAAAATTTACTTGCGCGTTGTTGGAAACCATATCCATTGGATGCTCGACCGCCGAGGGTGGGGTGCTCTAATTCTATCCTCTTCGACGCTGGATTGCGAAAAACAGTGTGACTGAATATCTCTTCCCTCGCCTCGGAAGTACAGGGACTCTGGAGATTTGTCAACTTTGGTAAAGCAAATCGCGGCCGCTTTCGGGGAATTCGCCAATGCCCTTTGCACAACCTGTTTCAGGCAAGCCACATCAGGACGGCTGTGTTGTCGCGAAACGTCGCAAAGGCGCGATTCCTCATTTGCACCCAAGCCTTCAATGAAGAAAGGAAAAAACGGGCCGTCGGATTGATTACGAATTGAGAGACGAAGTGGCGTGCTGGAACTGGTTCCTGGTTAAGTTATTTTAGGGGTTGCCTTGCGTCAGCTGCACCTTGGCGGACAGCTGTACACCGTCGGGCACCCGTTGCAGGTTTGGCGAGCTTCCGTAGGAATGATTACGGGCGGCTTTCCGGCAGCGGCTGGAATGGTGAGTTCCGACTCATCGAGGTTGCGGAGTGTGACTTTCCTGATACTGAGTTGCTTCTTCATAAAACCTCCACAGAATTAACTGCAATTAGTGAAGCAGTACTCCAACGCGACGGCCAAGGTCAAGGCTAAAAACACCCGACTTAATAAGTGACGGGTGAATCCGTGAATTTGAATGAACGAGATGAGCCTACGCCCTGCGAACGCCTCGTGAACGCGGTAGAAAAAACGCGACAATTAGCGCCGCTTTAGGTTGCAGAAGGAAAAGTCTCACTGCGGCGGTCAGCAAATACTTAGTGGCGGAAGTGGCGCACGCCGGTGAACAGCATCGCCAGTCCCAGACGGTCGGCCGCGGCGATGACTTCGGGGTCTCGCTGCGAGCCCCCAGGCTGGATAATGGCAGTCGCGCCGGCATTGGCGATTTCCTCCACTCCATCGGGAAACGGAAAGAATGCGTCGGACGCTGCAACGGTTCCCTTCAGCGGCAGTTGGGCTTTCATCGCCCCGATCTTCGCGGAGTCGACCCGGCTCATCTGTCCCGCCCCCACGCCCACAGTCTGGCCATCGCGCGCATAGACGATGGCGTTCGATTTCACGTGCTTGCACACCTTCCATGCAAACAGAAGCGCACGCGTTTCTTCGCGCGTAGGCGGACGCTTGGTGACTACCTTCAAATCTGCATCGTGCAGAGGACGAGAGTCCATATCCTGCAGGAGAATCCCTCCCGAGATATTTTTTAAGACCCACTTCTGCGGCGCGTTTTGGACTTCGACCAGGCGGAGATTTCTCTTGGTGGCGAAACGAGCTTTGGCGGCTTCGTCGAACGCGGGAGCCGCAATGACTTCGAGAAACAGCTTGTGCATCTCCTCAGCGGCCTCAAGATCTATTGCTCGATTCATGCCGATTACACCACCGAATGCCGAGACCGGATCGCACTCGAGCGCTCGTTTATAGGCTTCAGCCATCGTCTTACCAGTTGCGGTGCCGCATGGATTGGTGTGCTTGATAATCGCGCACACCGGTTCGTCGAATTCCTGTGCCAAATCCCAGGCGGCCTGCAGGTCAACAATATTGTTGTAGGAAAGCTCCTTGCCCTGAATCTGGAGCGCGTTGGCTACTCCCAAGCCGGATCCGTCGGAATACATCGCGGCTTTCTGGTGAGGATTTTCACCGTAACGAAGATCGAGAGTCTTGGTAAATGCGAGGCGCAGGGTTTGAGGGAAAGATTGATCGGCGACCCCCTGAAATGTTTCGGCGGACGGGATGCGCTCGAGCGTAGATGCGATCGCGGTGTCATATGCGGCCGTCGTGGCAAAGGCCTTTTGCGCGAGCTTCCATTTTGTTTCCAGCGAAAGCGTGCCGGTGTTGCGGGTCAGCTCCTCAGCGATTGCCGGATAGTCGGAGGGTGAGGTCACAACTGCGACATCGTTAAAATTCTTCGCTGCGGAGCGAATCATGGATGGTCCGCCGATATCGATGTTTTCGATCAGCTCTTCGAAAGCCACGCCCGGCTTCGCCGCGGTTTTTTCGAAGGCGTAGAGATTTACGACGACCATATCGATCGGCTGAATGCTGTGCTCGGCAACGGCAGCCATGTGCGCGGGATTATCGCGGCGATGGAGAATGCCGCCGTGAACTTTGGGGTGCAGCGTCTTCACGCGGCCATCGAGCATTTCGGGAAAACCAGTGAACTCGGAGATATCCTGAACGGCGATGTTCGCCTCGCGCAGGAGCTTGGCTGTGCCTCCGGTGGAGATGATTTCGATGCCGAAGCTGGCTAGCTGGCGGGCGAAATCGACCAGGCCGGTTTTGTCGGTGACGCTGAGAATGGCGCGCGAGATTTTATGATTGCTGTGGGTCATGGTCGGCTTGAGAAGATGGCGACCGAAAATTCTATCAGCAATCGCAGTTGCTATCGGGCGGAAGCTGACCTACGTTATCTTCGGTGATCTTGTGGATGCAAGTTTTGGCCCGCGAGTTTGACTGCAGCCGAGACAAGAAAACCGAATACGGTGGCAGAGAGGGTCACAGAGGAATTCGGGCGGGTACTGGCGAAAGGTCCTTATGCCTTGGCTTTAGCCTTCAACTTAACCTGGCCGTTCGCGACCTCAACGGAGAATTCCACGTCCTGGCAATTGTATTGCTTGCGAATTTGCTCGCTCTTTTTTTGCACGAAGGTGGCGAACGAATCCAAAGTGCCGGAAACATTCTCTCCGGCCTCCTTCTTAGCCGCGACCAGTGTGTTATAGAGGCGCTCCAGTTGCTCGCGGCCGGCTTCATTTTCGTTCATGGTGAAGGGCTGCGGAGCCGCGCCGGCTGCGACCGCGGCGGCCGCCTTGCTTACGCCATATACCTTGTGCTGCGGCTTGTGTTCCTCTTCGCCGCGGACGCCCTGCACCGATAGGAGCGCGTCCTGGGGGCGGCGGTAGCCCTCTTCGCGAATGCGGGACTTTTTGCGCCAGAGGTCGCTGTAGACGGCGTAGCGCTGCGCCATTTCGTTGTAGCGGTAACGTTGGGAAAAGCTCATGCGGCCGCCATCGGAGAACTTGCGCAGGAGGGACAGCACCTTCCACTCGACATCGGTGGGAGGCCGCTTGGTGGGATTGCTGAAGTAAACCTCGTACTCGATCTTCAGGCGGCGCAACTGAGTTTCGAGCACGCCCAATTCTTCGTCTGTGGTCACGCGTCCCTCTTCTGCTCAACAGTGTAGTGAGAAGAGAGGGCGCGGGCGAGGTACCCGGCGGTCACCAGAGGTCATGGTACGAAAGTAAGCTCTCAGCTATCGGCTTCTCATTGAGAGTCGGGAGCTATTGGCAGCGCAGGCGTGGTTGGGAGGGGCGGATTCCTCGTCGCTTTCCAGGAATGACAAGACGTTTGGGTGTCTGGGAGCTGAGAGCTACTTCGAATTCGCCGCCATTTTCTTGACCATGGCGAGGACAAGCTTGCGGTCGCTTTCGTTCAGATTGACGGCGTAGCGGCGGACCTGGCTTAGGAACCGCACCTCATCGTCGGAGAGCTGCGGCAGTCCTTTAGAGCCGTTGCTATGGCCGGAATCGGAGAAAAATTGCGAGAGTGCAATCTCCATGGCTCCGGCAATCTTGGAAAGCGTGTCGAGCGAAGGGATCGTGTGCCCATTTTCTACGCGGGAAAGATAGCAGCGGAGCAATCCGGTACGCTTTTCGATGTCTCCCTGAGACATCCCTTTTTGCAGCCGGTAGTTTCTTATGGTCTCGCCGATGTTGATCTGGGGGAGCATTGCAGATGCGACATAGTAACCAGATCGGGATTTTCTGGCAAGGGGAAATTCGTGCCATATGGAAGTCCTTGGAAATCAGGGGTTGACAACGAATGACCGAGGATCGTTGCACGCTGTACAAGCAACGGCCGCGTGCGGCCATCCAAGTTATTTTTTTAGATTGCGGCAGCGCAAATTTACTTTTTCAAGTTGTCGGCAAGGAATGTAACTGTGCGACTCCAGGCGTCGGCGGCGTCTGCGGCGCGGTAGCCATCCTTGTTGTTGGGATTTTCAAAGGCGTGTCCGGCATCGTCGTAAATTTTTACTTCGATTTTTTTATCCGCCTTCTTCATTGAAGTTTCGAATTTGTGGACATCGTCGGGCGTAATGCCGCGATCCTGGCCGCCGAATAATCCGAGAATCGGCGCGTGGATTTTTGCAATTGCTTCCGGATCGGTCGCTAAATGGCCGTAGTTAATTACGTCGGCGGCGAGCGTGGGCTCCTGCAAGGCAACGTCGAGAGAATAGCCGCCACCCATGCACCAGCCGATAGCGCCGATGCGATCTTTCTTGACGTCTGACTGCGACGAGAGATATTGAAAAGCCGCGTCGAGATCGCGCTTGGCGCGATCTTCGGGAACTCCGCGCATGATTTCGTGAGCCTGATCCGGCGTGGTCGCGATCCTGCCGCGGTATAAATCGATGGCCAGCGCTTCATAGCCCTGGTCGGCCAGCTTTGAGGCTTGCTCCTTTACCCAGTCGTTCAACCCCCACCATTCATGGATCACGATAATGCCGGGAAACGGCCCTTTGCCGTGCGGCGTGTAAAGCACGGCCTGAACAGTTTCGTCCCCGCTTTTGTAAGAAACGGATTTGCCGTCTGCGGCGAAGCTAGTGGAAATGAGCAAACCGCCCACAAGCAGAGGAAGTAATTTCTTAATCACTTCAGCCCTCCCAGTCACGCTTAGAGTTCCAATTCCATGTACATTGCGCCTGCCACAGGATTGGTGCAATAAGGAGCAATCTCGCGAAACCCCAACCGGCGATACATGGCGACCGCATCTTTCATCACCGGCTCAACGGTGTCAAGGCGCATGTGCTTGTAACCCATCTCGCGAGCCTCGGCGATGATGCGCTCAGCCAGAATGCGTCCCAGGCCTTTGCCGCGGAATCGCGGGCGCAAATAGAGACGCTTCATCTCGCAAATTTCGGATTGCAACGGATGCAGCGCAACGCAGCCTACCGGTTCGCCTTCAACTTCCGCGAGGAGCAACCGGCCTCGCGGAGGCGCGTAATCGCCAGGAAGCGCGGCGAGTTCGCTATCGAAGTTCTGAAAACAGAGACTGAAGCCGAGCGACTTTGCGTACTCGAGAAAGAGTTCGCGGGCCTGCGTAATTTGTGCGGATGATTCAGCCTGAAGAAATTTAATTGCCGAAGAGGCACAGCGCGCAGAGGAATTGGAATCGACCGTCACAGATTTTCTTTGCAGTTAATCCCCTCAGCCCATCAACATTCCGCCGTTCACGTTCAGCACGTGGCCGGTAATGTATGCCGCTTCGTCGGATGCAAGAAAAGCGACGGCGTTCGCGACATCATCTACGGTACCGACGCGGCCGAGAGGAATCTGTTTGGCTGCACCTTGTTTGAACTCTTCGCCAAGCACTTCTGTCATGGCGGTTTCGATGAAGCCCGGGGCAACGGCGTTGCAAGTTATGTTGCGCGATCCGAGTTCGCGGGCAATGGCCATTGTCAGGCCGATCAGACCGGCTTTCGAGGCCGCATAATTCGCCTGGCCTGCTTGTCCCATTTGTCCGAAAACGCTCGTGATGTTGATGATTCGCCCCCAGCGCTGCTTGAGCATGGAACTGGTAACTTGCTGCGTGCAGAGATATGCGGAGGTGAGATTTGTCTGCAGGACGGCGTCCCAGTCGGCCCGCTTCATGCGCAGGATGAGTTGGTCGCGGGTGATGCCTGCATTGTTGACCAGAATATCGATTTTGCCGAATTCAGTGATGGCGGCTTTGATGGTGGACTTGACCTGCTCTTCGTCGGTCACATCGAGAGGAAAAGATGAGGCCCGGCCGCCATTTGCAGTGACCTCATTGACCACTTCATTCAGCTTCTCATAATTGCGCGCGGCTACGGCGACTGCGGCGCCGGCTTTGGCGAGTCTGAGGGCGCAGGCGCGGCCAATACCCTGGGATGCTCCTGTAACAAACGCCACACGCTCTGAAAGCGACATGCAATCCTTTCCACCCACGATCATTCTGCACTTCAGAACGCTGAATTATACCCGTTGCCCGTGTTTTCATTTAATAACGATTGCGCTCCGCTCATTCGCAGAATTACCATGCCAACACTCCCATGTCACAACCTCTGACGAATGATGTGAGCGTTATGCCCGAGTCTTCCGAAAAGAAAACCGCCAATATCGTTTCGATAACCTCGCCCGGGCATCGATCCACGCAGCGGGCTACGATGGAGAATTCAAATGTCGATGCGCATCCATCTGCGATGAGCGTTGGCGAGAATAATAGCGCCGCATCCGCCGAACCTTCTACCGACGTCTTCGCCGTCTATGGAGTCGAGCCCGAAATTCAGGCTTACGCCATGGCGAAATATTCCCGTTCGGCGCTGTCGATGAAGGAATCGCTCCGCGAGATCAATTCGCAGAAAGCCGAGAAATTCCTTAATACTTTCTATTTTCAGTATGGCCATCGCTCGATTGCCGATCTGGCGCACATTGCACTGGCAATCGAAAGACTGTCCATTCTTGCAGCAATTGAATTGGCGGATGAACAACGCTGGGATGGCCAGGAACGCTCCACGCGCTACCAGGATTTCAAGAAAAGCGGCTATTACACGCCCGATTTCGGAACTGACAATGAAGTGCGGAAACTTTATCGC
>Ga0209168_10001610_pt1 | contig 17346 bp, 15 predicted proteins | sample Coa_R1_FD_187156 | JGI IMG/M metagenome (GOLD analysis project Ga0209168, IMG submission 187156) | Surface soil microbial communities from Centralia Pennsylvania, which are recovering from an underground coalmine fire - Coalmine... | ecosystem: Environmental > Terrestrial > Soil > Unclassified ... | reverse complement strand
CGACTTCGTCCTTCCCAATATTCGCACCGAAACAATTCGCGCAGGGAATTACTGGTTCTCCAGCCTGACGACGGTCACCCCGATCACGCGCAACCAGTGCCGCATCGATGTAGTCGCCGCGTGGAATCTCTTCCGCTGGATCCCGTTCGTCCCAGATTTATTGAAATTCGTTTTCGGAAAGTTCGTCGAACAGGACCGCCGCACCATGGAACTCCAGGCCGAAGGCTTGAAGCATAACCCGCACCTCATGCTGATCGACGATGCCGACCGTCCGGCCAAATGGTATTTCCAATTGAAGGCCGCACACCTGGAATCGAAACGCACCGGCCAGCCCATGAAGCACCCGATATCCGGCCCCGTCACGCTGAAGTGGAGGAGTTGAGGCTTGTGTGGCGCGGGCGCCCCGCCCGCGAAAAGCCCGCGCCTGGTAGGACCGCTGAGACTAGATCGAAACCTGGAAGTCCTACTCCGCCACCAGCCAGTCCATCGCTTCTTCCCGCGTCTCAAAGGTTGGAAAATCCCGTTGCGAGAAGCTTTTGAAATTTTCGTAGAACACATGCGGCAGACTGTCCGTCCCCACCCATGCCGACTTCTTCACATACGGACGGTCCAACACCAGCACTTCTTTAATCTTCGTGGAGACTGCCTTGTCAATCTTCGCGCCGCTGAAGTCCGCGAGCGTCAGCACCGATCCCGGTGCATGTGCGGACACATCGGCCCGCACCTGGTCGAGCAGCACCAACATCTCTTTCCCCTGACAGTGACTGAAATCGATGAGGAAGATCGCCTGCCCTTTGTGTTTCACAAATCGCAGCCGTTTTTTAACATCGTCATCAGAGATCATGCCAGCAATCCTTCCACTACGCCGTACGCCCCGTCCAGCGCAGCATCCAGTGCGGACGCATCTTTTCCTCCAGCTTCCGCCAGATCCGGACGCCCGCCGCCCTTGCCGCCCACCTTTTGCGCCACCGGGCCAATCACTTTGCCAGCCTGCACCCGCGAAGTCAAATCTTTCGTCACGCCCACAATCAACGCGACATTCCCATTCGAAGCCGATCCCAGCACCACCACGCCTGATCCGATCTTATCTCGCAGTTGATCGACCAGCGTTCGTAACTGTGCTCGCTCCACATTGTCCACGCGATGCGCCAGCACCTTCACGCCCTTCACTTCCTTTATCTTCTCGCCGACGTTAGCCGTTGACGACGACGCCGACTTCATTCGCGCCGAATCCAGCTCCCGCGCCAGTCGCTTGATCTCCGCGTCCTTCTTTTCAAGTTCCAGTTTCAGCGCTTCAGCCGGAGACAACGCAGCCTCTTCCCCGTGTACACCATCCTCCACGTCGGGCGCCCCATCCTTTCGCGCCTTTTGCGAAACGGTGGGCTTGGCAAGGGTGGGAGACACGAATGCTGAAACCACATTCTCCAATTGATGATCTTTGCGAAAGTGTTTGAGCGATTCTTCCCCTGTGATCGCTTCCACGCGCCGCACGCCCGACGACACGCTGCCTTCTTTCAGAATCTTGATCAGCCCAATCTCGCCGGTCGCGCCCGTGTGCGTCCCACCGCAAAGCTCCGTCGAGAAGTCTCCGATCTTGATCACGCGCACCTTGTCGCCGTACTTCTCCCCGAACAACGCCATCGCATGATATTCGTTTACCGCGACATCGATCGGCACATCCGCGATCGTCTGCACCGTCCGGTTTCGCAGCACCTCTTTATTAATGATGTCTTCAATATCCTGCAGCTCTTCATCCGCCACCGCGGTGAAGTGCGAGAAATCAAATCGCAGATGACCCGGCGATACCAGCGATCCTGCCTGCTTCACATGCTTGCCCAGCACCTCGCGCAGTCCGGCGTGCAACAAATGCGTCGCCGTATGATTCCGCATGGTCGCCTCGCGGATATCCGTGTTCACCACCGCATCAACCTTATCCCCAACCTTCAGGGTGGCCCACCCTACGCGGTTTTCGTAGGGTGGGATTTCTGACGTCGATTTCATCACGACCTGATGCGCCCGCACTCCCTGGATCGGGTAATAACACCCCGTCACTTCAGCTACGACGGTGTTGTGATCGTCGGAATACAGCCATCCCCGATCGCCAACCTGCCCGCCAGCCTCCGCGTAAAACGGCGTGTGATCCAGAATGACCTCGCCCTGTTCGCCAGCTTTCAGTTCCTTCACGCCTTGGCCGTTGTGCCCGTCTGCTTTAGAAATGATCGCCAGCACTTCGCAGCCGTTCGACCGCGTCTGCCGATATCCTTCGAACTCTGATTTTGGAAGTTGCTGGTACGCCGGATTCGCCGTCTGCTTCGCCGCACCCTTCCACGAGGCCCGCGCGCGCGTCTTCTGCTCTTCCATCGCATGATCGAAGCCAGCTTTATCGAACGCAATGCCCTGATCGCGCGCCGCATCCTGCATGAAGTCGAGCGGCATCCCAAACGTGTCGTAGAGCTTGAACGCATCTTCGCCCGCAAGCTTCTCTGGTGAATGCTTCAGCAGCGTTTCCAGTTTTTCTAAACCCACATCCATGGTGTGAGCAAACCGTTGTTCCTCGCTCAGCACCGCTTTCGACACCCGATCCGCCGTCTCATTCAACTCCGGATACGCATCGTTCATCAGATCGCGCACCGCAAATACCATCTGATAGAGAAAAGGTTTCGTCTGCCCCAGCAGTCGCCCGTGCGTGATCGCGCGCCGGATGATCTTCCGCAACACATACCCGCGCCCCTCATTCGAAGGCAGCACGCCGTCCGAAATAAGAAAAGTAACCGCACGCGAATGGTCTGCAATCACCCGCAGCGAAGCCGCCGACTTATGACTTGATTCTGTGGGGACAGCTGCCCCCGGCTGTCCGGCCGAGCGAAGCTCGGCTCTCTCCGTTCCCGTCAATTCCGCCGCGCGCTTGATCAGCGGCGTAAATAAATCCGTATCGTAGTTCGAAATCACGCCCTGCAGCGCCGCCGTCGTTCGCTCCAGTCCCATGCCGGTGTCAATCGACGGCTTCGGCAAAGGCGTCAGCTTACCCGACGCGTCCCGGTCAAACTGCATGAACACTAGATTCCAGATTTCTACATAGCGTCCACAATCGCACGGGAAAGCACAGTCTGCATGTCCTTGATCGGACGACGCCGCTCCCATATCAAAGTAAATTTCGCTACACGGGCCGCACGGCCCTGTATCGCCCATCTGCCAGAAGTTGTCTTTCAACCCCATCTCGAAGATGCGATCCTTGGGCACACCCTGCGCCGCCCACAAGTCGTACGCCTCGGCGTCGCGCTGCAATCCGCCTTCCCCGTTAAAGACCGTGGCATACAACTTTTCTTTCGCAATCCCAAACCACGCCGGAGACGTGATCAACTCCCAGGCGTAGGAAATCGCATCCTTCTTGAAGTAGTCGCCGAACGAAAAATTCCCCAGCATCTCGAAGAAGGTGTGATGCCGGTTCGTGAACCCGACGTTCTCGAGATCGTTATGCTTGCCGCCTGCCCGCACGCACTTTTGCGATGTTGTCGCCCGCACGTAATCGCGTTTTTCCAGCCCAAGAAACACGTCTTTGAACTGGTTCATCCCCGCATTGGTGAATAGCAGCGTGGGATCGTTAGCCGGGACAAGGGACGACGAGTGCACTTCCTTGTGTCCCTTTTCCACAAAGAAGTCCAGGAATTTTCGGCGAACTTCAGAGCCTGTCAGCATGAACTTTAATTTTAAACGAAACCGGAGGGTACCCACTTCTGGTGCGCTTTTGTGCCGCGGAAGACGTGGACTTGGCGGATGGATTTTTTCAAACAGTCGTCCCAACACGAGACAACAGAATTCGAGATCGCAGGAATTTCCCCTGTGATCCCCCTGCGCCTTCTGCGGTGAGTCGTGGCTTTCGTTACTTCACGGCATCGACCGTTTTATCGGCCCCCTTCTTCACACCGTGCCCCACATCCTTCACGCCTTTCTTCACGGCGCTGCCTGTCTTGGTGGCGGTTTTTTCCGTGTCCTTGGTAGCGGTCTTTGTGCCCTTCTCGGTGTCTTTCGCCGCGGTCTTCGTGCCCTTCTCCGTATCCTTCGCCGCGGTCTTGGTGGCGTGCCCCGTCTTCTTCGCGGCCGTCTCCGTATCTTTACCTGCGGTTTTGGCCCCTTTTTCTGTGTCCTTGCCGGCCGTCTTGGCCGCACTCTTCATTTCACTGCCAGTCGACTTGTCAGTGCTGTTGGCATCCTGAGCAACAACAAGTGTTGTCGCGCAGATCAGAGCGAACATAACCATTACGGCCCACTTCATTTTCATGGGATTTCTCCTCGCTGAATGCTGGATATCGTTGGAGCAGTCGCCTGAGTATGCTCCACTGGGCGGCAGCGAATCAAATCGAAGTGTGATGATCCCGAATTTCAAGAAAGACGTCATCCTGAGCGTAGCCGCTTTTCAGGCGGAGAGAAGGATCTCCCGGAAATTCGCGACAACCAGCAACTCAGACCCTACCGATTCCCATCCCGGACGGTATTCATTGCTCTGTCTCCCCTTCCAGCGCCATCAGCGTCTCCTCATCCACATCCCATTTCTTCAAAATCGCAAAGATCGTCTTCATGCGGAACCCTGCCCGAATCATCTGCCGAAAAACCCGCGCCGTTTCCTTCTGGTCGTTTGGCTTCTTCAACCTCTTCTTGTGGAGATACTCGCGCGCCTGCTTCTCTTCACTCACAGCTCCATACGCAGCATCCACTGCCTTCTCGATGACCGACCCGTGCACTCCTCGCGTCTTCAACTCGGTAATCACTCGCCCGCGCCCGAATTTCTGATTGTCGCGCCGCATCGAGGAGTAATACGCCGCGTACTGTGAATCGTTCAGATATCCCTGATCCTTCAATCGCCGGATCACCAGCTCGACCAGCGTTTCCGCGTACTCCGATTCCGGATCCTCGACTCGCGCGCGCATCAGCCGCTTCAACTCCGCGACCGTCCGCATCCGCCGCGCCAATGCTCCCACGGCGTATTCGTACATCTCCTCTTCGGAATACTGCCGCCGCTTCGGACGAGAGAATGCCATGCGCTAACGATAACGCAAAACAGACATCAGGGTTAAAGCATTGAATATTGCAGATGTCATCCTGAACGGCGGCCGAGCATCGTCCTGAACATCGCGGGATATCATCCTGAACGGCGGCGGAGCCGTCGTGAGGGACCTTACGACGGCAGACGGCATTGATGGTGTAAATGGGACCGCGCTTGGCGTTGTAGTTGTGAGTTAAGTTGTTCCGAACCACATTATCGGAATTGCATAGCTACGTCGGGTCCGTCGGACGGCTGCGCCCTCCTCAGGATGACATCGCCTGAAGCCGGGTCTATCTTCCTCCAAACCCTGCAGTCTGCATCGATTGCCGCGAGATGTCCGCCGTTGACGCGATACCCTGCATGCGCAGTTTGAAGTCGTCAGCATTCGAAGCGTTTTCCAGAGCCGTTTCGTAATTCACCAGCCCGGCCTGGAACAGATCCCACAGTGATTGGTCAAACGTCTGCATACCGTACTGCGAAGTTCCGGCCGCAATCGCGTCGCGGATCGACCGGGTCTTTTCCGGCACCAGCACGCATTCCCGGATGAACGCCGTATTGATCATCACTTCCACGGCGGGTACTCGTCCTTCAGAATCGCAACGCCGCACCAGTCGCTGACTGACGATCGCTCGCAGCACTGCCGCCAACTGCATACGAATCTGCTTCTGCTCCGGCGGAGGGAAAATCGAAATCACGCGGTTGACGGTTTCCACGGCATCCAACGTGTGCAACGTCGAGAACACCATGTGACCGGTTTCAGCCGCATGCAGTGCAGTCTGGATCGTCTCCAAATCTCGCATTTCGCCCACCAGGATCACGTCCGGATCCTGACGTAACGAGGCTCGGAGCGCCGCTCCGAACGAGGGCGTATCCACGCCCACTTCGCGCTGGTTCACATATCCTTTTTTGTCGCGGTGCAGAAATTCGATCGGGTCTTCAATCGTGACGATATGTTCCGCTCGTGATGAGTTCACACGGTCCACCATCGCGGCCAGAGTCGTCGACTTACCAGAACCCGTTACGCCCGTGACCAGCACCAGCCCCCGAGGCATGTCGCAGATCTGTTCCACCACTTTCGGCAGGAACAACTCGTCCAGCGCACGAATCTTGGTCGGAATGACACGAAGCACCAGCCCTACGTTGCCGCGCTGCTGAAAAATGTTCACACGGAAGCGTCCCAGGCCGGCCACGCCATACGCCATATCGATTTCCGTGGTCTCTTTGAATTTCTGCTTCTGCCGCGCCGACATCATGCTGAAAGCCATATTCAGCATGTCTTCCGCGCTGATTCTGGGCTGATCAGTCAACGGGGCCAATTCTCCGTCAACGCGCAGGTGTGGATAGTTCCCCACCTTCAAGTGCAAGTCGCTGGCTTTTCGTTCCGTCGCGATTCGTAGCAGATCGTCAATATTCATGCGGAGATCTTCCCATCGAAGCCTCGGCTCCGAAGCTTCTCAAACCTGGACGTTCTCCAGCATCATCGCCCGAATCGTCACCTTCCCCAAGATGACCTAGGTAATGGACCAATCGCGGATCCCGAACTATGTCTTAAGTTTCTCGAGTCTTTTTAGTTCCCGTAGCCTTATATTTTGTGATGTATGCAGTGGGACTTTGTGATTATGCAGGGATTTTGATTCTGAATCTGTGTGTGGACAGCCGCCCTTGGCTGTCCGGCGGCCCGAAGATTTTCGGGCGCAACGTTCTTATTCACCAGTAGACCAATTCTCCGGGGTTTCCGTCCACGAGAATCCCCTCGGCTATAATGGCGCGGTCCATGCCCCTGACCTCCGGCAATAAACTAGGCCCCTACGAGATCCAGTCCCAACTTGGCGCCGGCGGCATGGGAGAGGTTGAGCCGCATTGCGGGCGTGAGCTGAGCCGGGGTCCCCAGCACGCGCGGGTTTTGCGGGATGGGGTGGCAAGCGCGAGCCCGCAGGCGAAATCCCGAGCCAAGCGAGGGATCTCATGTTGAGTCCAGGCACTAAACTAGGCCCCTACGAGATCCAGTCCCAACTTGGCGCCGGCGGCATGGGAGAGGTCTACCGCGCTCTCGACACCCGCCTGAATCGCACAGTGGCCGTCAAAGTCCTGGCTTCGCATCTATCGAATTCGCCAGAGCTCAGGCAGCGCATGGAGCGCGAGGCGCGCGCCATCTCTTCCCTGAATCATCCCCACATTTGCCAGCTCTACGACATCGGCTCGCAAGAAGGCACCGACTTTCTGGTAATGGAGTTCCTCGAAGGCGAAACTCTGGGCGAGCGCTTGCGGCGAGGACCACTCCCCCTCCCTGAAATCTATAGGATCGGAATCGCCGTCGCCGAAGCCTTAGCCATCGCACACCGTCAAGGAATCGTCCATCGCGACTTGAAACCCGGCAACATCATGCTGACCCAGAGTGGCGCCAAACTCATGGACTTCGGTCTCGCCAAGCCATTCGGGCTCACGAACGCCCCCACGTCCGCGGCGTCTCCTCCGTCTTTCACCGCCGCAGCCACGCTCAGCGGCCCCAGTCCCCTCAGCCCCCTGACGACAGCGGGAACGATCGTCGGCACCATTCAGTACATGTCCCCCGAGCAGATTGAAGGCAAAGAGGCCGATGCCCGCTCCGACATCTTCGCGTTCGGCGCCGTGCTCTACGAGATGGCAGCAGGCAAGCGCCCTTTCGAAGGCAAGAGCCAGCTCTCCCTTGCTTCGTCGATTCTAGAAAAAGATCCCGACCCGGTCAGCACGTTCAAGCCGCAAACTCCGCTCGCCTTTGAGCATGTCATCGCCACCTGTCTGCAAAAAAATCCTGAGGATCGCTACCTCGCGGCCCACGACATCAAGCTCGAATTGCAATGGATCTCTGCCGATAAAACGGCTCTCGCTGCGCCTCCAACCGTAGCTACCGCTGCCCCTGCTAAACAGCCGCGCCTTCCTTGGATCGCTGCACTCGTCGCTGCTCTCCTCCTCGGTGCCGCTGCCGGTCTCCTGCTGCATCGGTCTGCTCCGAGTCCGCAATCCATCCGCACCGTCATCAATCCGCCCGAGGGCAACAGCCTCAATCTCACCGGTGATAGCGCGGGACCTCCGGTGCTCTCGCCCGATGGCGCTTCCATCGCCTTTGCGGCTACCGATTCCTCTGGCAAGAGTGCCCTCTGGCTGCGGCCCATGAACTTGCTCGAGGCGCAGAAGCTTCCCGATACCGAAGGAGCGGTTTTTCCCTTCTGGTCTCCCGACAGCCGCTCTGTTGGATTCTTTGCTGAAGGCAAGCTGAAAACCATTGAGCTCAACGGCGGCGCCGTCACTACTGTCTGTGACGCTTCCCTCGGACGCGGGGGCGCCTGGAGTGCCGACGGCCAGATCATTTTCTCTCCCGTTGCTACCGCCGCCCTCTTTCGCGTAAACGCCCTCGGAGGAACTCCGGCTCCCCTCACGCAAATCGATAACGTTCAATTCACTTCTAACCGCTGGCCGTTTTTCCTGCCCGATGGCAAACACTTCCTTTACCTTGCCATGCACCACGATCCTTCCAAGGCGTCCAACAACGCGATCTTCTATGCATCGCTCGATGGCCGGGAGAATCGTCCTCTGTTCCGTTCGCAATCCAACGCGGTATATGCCGCCGGATACATTTTGTTTGCCCGCGGCGACCAGTTGATGGCCCAGCCTTTCGATCCCGGCAAAGGAACTCTCAGCGGCGAGCCCCGCAACGTTGCCAAAGGCGTGATGAACGATGTCTCCACCTGGCACATGGACGCCTCCGCATCGGACAGTGGAACGCTGATTATTGGCAGCGGCGGAATCGGCGTCGTGCAACTCATCTGGATGGATCGTGCCACCAAGCAGACCAGTATCGTGGCTGACAATCTTTCGGAGCTGCAGCTGGCTCGCGTCTCTCCGCAGGGCGATCGTGTCGCCCTCCAGATCGATTCGGGGATCAATGACATCTGGGTGCTTGACCTGGCCCGTGGAGTCCGCACCCGGTTGACCTTTGGCCCGGTCGCCAACACGCGGCCAGTCTGGTCGCCCGACGGTAAATGGATCGCCTACGCTTCCGCACGCGGTGGCAAGTACGAACTTCTCCGCAAACCATCGGACGGAAGCGGCGCCGAAGAAATCCTGTTCACCCAGGACAAGCAACTCTTTGCCTCCGATTGGTCACGCGATGGCAAGTCGATCCTCTATGGTTCGCTCAGTTCCGATGGCTTTCACTCGGAGATCTGGAGCTTGCCGCTTGACGGCGAACGCACGCCTCGCCTTCTCTCACCCCATGGCTCGCAGGCTCACCTGTCTCCGGACGGCCGCTGGATGGCCTACCAATCGTCCGAGTCCGGATCCCTCGAAGTCTATGTGACAGCTCTCGTAGGCCAGGGCAAGTGGCAAGTCTCCGCCAGTGGAGGCCAGGCCCCGCAATGGAGCAACGACGGCAACGAACTCTACTTCTTCGACGCGACTCTGAACCTGTTCGCCGTCCCCGTAAAAGACACCGGCAGCGCTCTTCAATTCGGCGCCCCACAAACCCTCGTCAGCCACTGGACCACCACCGGCGTCCTCATTTACGACATCTCCCCCGACCGGAAAAAGATCCTCCTCGAAAACGTCTCCCAGCACGTCAACCAGTCCGTCACCGTCGTTACCAACTTCCCTGCCGCACTCAAAAAATAAGCAGTGGCGTCTCCACTGCGTCTCTTCGGGATCAAAGAAAAAGCCGCCCCCATAAGGGCGGCTTGTCCACCACGAAACCAAACTTACGCCGCGGCCTCCGCCGGCACGGGCGGAACGAACGGCTCATCGTAGCTGCCACCGTAAATCGATGGCACCTTCGATCCCATTGGACGCAGATAGGTCGTCAACTCCCCACGATGATGGATGCTGTGATTGTTCAGGAATCCCAGATAGAGCACCGCCGGCAGATTGAACACGCCGAAAAATTCCACCGGCGTCATCAACTGCTCCGCCGACATCTGCGTGATGCGTTCGATACCACGCTTCATGTTTTCGTCGTACCACGCCACCACTTCCGCGGACGTCTGCGGCTTGTGCTCCGGGGTTTCCATGTTGAACTTCATGTCAGCGATTCCATCCAGAAATTGGATGTCGCTATTTGCGATGTGCCACGCCAGTTCTTTCGCCGTACGCGCGTTCGGATCCGGACGATAGTCCGAATTCGCATCGGGAACGGCTGCGATAACCTTCTTCGTGCATTCTGCTTCGCGCGCAATGCCATCGAGCATCATCGCGCGATAGCCGAGGACAAACTCCGGACTCATACCATGGGACATAGTTGTTCTCCTTCGTGACGAACGTTATGTTTCTTTCGGGCAGAGAAGCCAAAGGGGCGCCGGTCGTCTGAAAACGCCGCGCCCCAAGGTTCGAATTGACCAGCGAATTATACCCCGACCGGCTGTTTGCTGCGCACCGGAACCGGAGTCAGCCAGCCATGGCGGTCACTCTTCTCGCCCCGCACGATGGCGTAGAACTCCTTCTGCAGCGCCTTCGTGATCGGACCCATGCCGCCGCCCTTGCCCACCTTGATCTTGTCGATCGACCGGATCGGCGTCACCTCGGCGGCCGTGCCCGTGAAGAACACTTCATCGGCGATGTAAAGCATTTCCCGCGGAATGGACTGTTCCACAATCCCAACATTCAGGTCGCGCGCAATCTGCAGAATCGAGTCGCGCGTGATGCCCGGCAGCACCGAGTTGCCGAGCGGCGCCGTGATCAGCTTGTCGCGATGCACGATGAAAAGATTCTCGCCCGATCCTTCGCTGACGAATCCATTTTTGTCGAGCGCGATGCCTTCCACATATCCATTGGCCAGCGCTTCCATCTTGATCAGCTGCGAGTTCATGTAGTTCGCGCCAGCCTTCGCCATCGCGGGCAGCGTGTTCGGCGCAAGCCGCGTCCACGAAGAAACGCAGACGTCGACGCCTTCGCCGTCCCCGCTCAGATATTTGCCCCACGGATAATTCACGATGTAGACCTCGACCGGGCAGTTCAGCGGATTCACGCCCGCGTCGCCGTATCCGCGCAGCACCACCGGCCGTATGTAGCACGGCCATGCCCCGTTATGCCCAACCGTCTCCACCATCGCGCGGACCAGTTCGTCGCGCGTGAATGCCAGCTCCATGCGATAGACCTTCGCCGAATCGACCAGCCGCTGCATGTGTTCGACGGCGCGAAAAATGGCCGGCCCACTGGGCAATTCGTAGCACCGAATGCCTTCGAAAACCGAAGAGCCGTAATGGACAACGTGCGACATCACGTGCAGTGTCGCGTCATCCCAGTCAATCATTTTTCCGTTGTGCCAGATCTTGTCGGTCTTCTGGATGGGCATCGAAACTCCTGTCAGTTTGAAAGTAGCAACGAGGCGGAGCCATTCCTCCGGCAGGGGACGACTGAGGCGCGAACCCAACCCACGTTACAGACCATTATATCTGAGCAGGTTTGGACCTCCGGCCCGTCTGGCGGGACCTCAGACCTAGGATCCTCAGACCATGGACCCTCGACGTTGGACCACGGACGAATGTGAAGTGCCGTATGCAGTCCGTGTGGAGCGGGCGCTCCCGCCCGCTGCGCTGTCGAACCATCCCTACCCCTCAACGTGGTTTTCTTTCGGCGCCACGAGGTTTGTCATTCCGAGCATCGCGAGGAATCTGCTTTTCCAGAAACGGATGCCTTCGCTCGCTGCCCTTAGGTTCTGTCATGCTGAGCGCAGGGACGAGAGGCGCGTAGCCCCGCTCATCCCGCAGTCGAAGCATCCCTACCCGCACAACGTTGTCCTCCTTCGGCGCCACGAGGTTTGTCATTCCCAGCATCGCGAGGAATCTGCTTTTCCAGAAACGGATGCCTTCGCCCGCTGCCCTTGGTTTTTGTCATGCTGAGCGAAGCGTCGGGTTTGTGCTCGTGTGGAGCGGGCGCCCTCGCCCGCTGCCGTTAGGTTTTGTCATGCTGAGCGCAGGGACGAGAGGCGCGTAGCCCCGCTCATCCCGCACTCGAAGCATCCCTACCCGCACAAAGTTGTTCTCCTTCGGCCCCCACGAGGTTTGTCATTCCGAGCATCGCGAGGAATCTGCTTTTCCAGAAACGGATGCCTTCGCCCGCTGCCGTTAGGTTTTGTCATGCTGAGCGAAGCTGAGGATAGAGGAAACCTCCGCCGCGAACTTCCCCGCATCCCGTACGTGACCACAGGGGCTAAAGCCCTCGATAATCTCCCGCCAGACGCCGGGCTGAAGCCCGGCTCTTCCACGGAACTTACGAGCGGCACTGCTCGCGAGGTCGCCGCGGTCGCTGGAACCGCCGTGGAAGAGCGGCCCTTCAAGGGCCGCGCCAAGAATCGCAAAAAAGAAAACAACTCCACTCTGCCGAAGGCCGCGGTTGCCCGATCCTTGTCGCGGGTCATCCGACAGGATGGGATCACGACTCTAATTCGTCATCCCGGGCGAGCCCCACAATGGGCGCTTGGCTCGCATCATGACGAGCCCTCCTAAGTGCCACCTATCTACCACTTATGTGCCCTTTGCATTCTTCTTACTTAAAGCGTACAAAGGACTCGTCAGGACGGGGGTCCCGCGGCCAAAATGCCGTAGGACCCCCTTTTTACGCGATAGGAGAAAGGTATGCGCAAGTTGGGTACCGTAGTCCTTCTGCTGGGCATCTCGACGGTGCTCGTCGCCAAGACCAAAAAGGACATTCCAGCCGCACCGCTTCCCGCGATTGTGGTCAACGCGCAGAATGCGTTTTTGACAAATGGAGGTGGGAGCGACCTAGCGTACGACGCCTTCTACGCAAAGATGAGGGAATGGGGGAAATACAATATCGTCGGCTCTCCAGAAGAGGCTGACCTCATAATCGAACTCGCCTATCGCGTCGAGCATGGCGGAACGCGCGTCTGGAGTTCGACGAACACCTATAACGGCACAACACAAGTTCATAGCGCACAGATCGTTGATCCACAACTTGTCCTCACAATTTACGATGCGAAGTCGAAGAACTCACTGTGGTCGACAATCGACCATCGGAGGTTGGCGCGAAGAGAAAAGAACCGCGAGAAGGAAACGATAAATTCCGCAGAACGGATCGCCGACGAACTGAAAGAAAGAGCAACACTAGCGCAGTGAAGGGGCAGTCGATGGGAGGAAATAATGGCAAAAAAGTCGAAACGAGTTAGCTACATGAAGACCGGAAAAGCAGAAGTTAGAATCCACTTTCACGGAAAGCGCATGGAACTTACGATCGCACTTCCTAGAGAGATCGAAAAGCAACTCACGAAACGACTCACAAGCCCTAAGCGTTTTGGAGCGAAGACTTAAAAAGCTAATTTAGTCAGACCGCCGGAGCCGCAACCTTTCCTCGACCTCCGCAATCATCCCAGTGAATCCTCGACGGAAAGCGCGCTAGCATTAGACCTTGAGGTCGCTGAGTATCTTCCGTCGGCGCTCTTCCTCCTGAACGCTCCGTCGAAGCTGCTCTCGTTGATCCTCCACTCTCTTTTTATGCTGTGCAATCACGCGCTCAGAGTAAAGCCTGTTCGCCATGTCAACGTAAGACTTCACATGATTAACGAGTTGCTGGGGCTGAACGGCCGAGCGCGGCGTCACGATCGCTTTATCGCCATTAAAGCTGAAATACTCCGGTCCCGCCCCCAAGAAACCGCCCCAACTGCCTGCCCTAGGATTCTGAAAGCTCTGTATCCACAAATGTGGCGGAACAGCACTGAGGGTAAAGAAAAATGTGCCGTCATGATAGTCCACGCTCTGCAAAACGACTGGGTTACGGATGATTGAATCATCCACTTCGCTATCCAGAATGACCGTGCGCTTTAGATCGTCGAGACGTTGAAGTGACAAGAACTCATTGCCTCTCGCAATCAATTCGCGTTTGACATCTCCAACCGAAGGCCGAGCAAGTGGATTTTGCCTAAGCATCTCGTCGACCAGACCATCAAGATAAGAGTGGCTGGTGGACAGTTCTGAGATTCTCCGGAACATCGTGCCCTGAGGCACCGACCCGGTAAACATTTCGTTCAGAATCAGCCCCAGGGCGTAAACGTCCGCCTTGCCGTCGACCTTCTGGCCGCGGACTCGCTGTTCTGGCGCGGAATACAAGAAATTTGCAAGCCGATCGATGTTTCGAGTCTCGACAGCCGTGAGCAGTTCTTCCTCCTCGAAATGGGCTATCCCAAAGTCCCCGACCACAAGACTATCTGTGCTCGGAGAAAACAGAACGTTTTCCGGCTTAATGTCACGATGCCACACGCCGAGCAGATGTGCAGCCTCTATACCATCCAATATTTGTCCGAAGTACCTCAACACGCTCTCCGGTGCAATGTGCTTCGACATCTGCTCGCGGAGGGTACCGGGATACAGCGGCATCACGTAGAACGTAGAGCCATCTGCTGAGACCCCTCTGTCCTGGACCAGAATGACGTTTGCATGTGTACCTTTGCTGCAGAAGAAAATCTCGTTCTTGAACCGCTTAAGGCGAGCGGTGGTCGATTTTGCTGAATCCAAGACCTTTACCGCGTGCCTAGATCCATCCGTATCACGGACCTCGTATACTTCGCCCGAGCCTCCAACTCCGATCTGCCTTTCAACCACATAACTCTCGAATGCTGTTCGGAATTCCTCACCCTTTTTGTAACCCATAAGTTGTCAGTCCTTGAGAATTAGGCCTTAGGCACGCGCGTCCCAGCCAAACAGAATCCCACACCGAAACCGGAGAAGCAAAGTTTTCCACAGCCCAGCCCAAAATAAATCCAATTCTTGTGACATCTGACCTTTACTGAGGAATCTCATCGTTCAGAATTGGGACTATGCCCCACCAAAGTCCCAACCATTCAGTAGCACCGGACGCCCTCATCTGCCCCAATCCCCGGGCGACCGCGCAGCCCGTCGCACAACCCGAAGTTCCTCTGTGCTCCCCTGTGCCCTCTGTGGTGAATGAATTCCCAAAACAGGAAAAATCAGGCGCGCACAACGATCTCGCAACCCTGCGCGCCAACCTTAAATCCCTTGTTATCAAGAATTTACTCGCAAGCCCTTTCCTTTTAAGATTTTACGTCGATTCCGTCATCTCCAATTCTCCTAACTCCAATGCGGCCAAGATTTTAGCTCGCAACTACCAAAAAATCATGAACAGGATCTCTATGCCAAATCCAAAATCGTGCACTCATATCAAAGTCACCGGAGTCCGCTGCAAGTCTCCCGCTCTCCGCGGAGAGCAATTCTGCTACTTCCACCAGCACGCCTATCGCGGCGTCCGCCGTCCGCCACTCTCGCGGCTGCATCCCGTCGCGATGATCGAAAGCCAGGAGTCGATCCAGGCCTCGCTGATGGAGGTCATCAACGGCCTGCTGCGCAACACTCTCGACGCCAAGCGCGCTGAATTGATCCTGCGCGCACTGCACATCGCCGTAAAAAACGCGCGCAACGTGAGGTTCGATAGCGATGTTTATCCCAAGGTGAGAGACGTCCCGGAATACGCTGAGCCGGAAACCGACAATGTGGACACAGTGAGCCATGTAGGGACGGGCGCCATCGCCCGTCCAGCGAGCACGACAGTAGCTGACATTGCCGACGAATACCTGCCTGCGGTAGCCGCCGTCCCCTACAAACCGGTCGACCCGCGCGACCCACACTTCATGGAGCGCATGGAAGAGGGTGGACGCGTCCTCGCCCGCCAGGCCGCCGAACGCCAAGCCGCCGAAGCGCGCTCCGCACAGATAGCCGTTACCGCTGCTGGCTCGGCCCATGTGGGGACAGCCGCCCCCGGCTGTCCGGGTCGCGCAGCGACCGCGACATCTGCGACGGTCAGCGCAGGCAAAGTTCCTGTGGGGACGGCCGCTCCCGGCTGTCCGGATCGCGAAGCGACCGTGACCCGCACCTCCTCCGCCGAGGCGCAAAGGCTGCCCCACCCTTCGCGTCTTTCGAAGGGTGGGGATTCAGAAGCAGAACGGCTGCAACGCAAGCCGCCGCTCGGTGTGAAAGTGGATGCCAAGGCAACTCCAGGTCCGCAGACGCGGAAGAATGCAGCGCGGAGCGCCGGTTAGAACTTTTGGAACTGCTGACTTACGCGTGAACGTCGAGCTCGACTGCATCGATCAAGGGTACGAGCCATGCCAGCAGCGCTTGATGGGCTGGATGTTGAAAGTACGCGTTCAGGGAGGCGTCGTCCTTGAACAGCATGATGCCTCCGAAGGTGTAGCCCTTTCCTCGCGGAGAGATATTCGGTCCCACATGGGTCTGAAGCAGTCCGGGAATTACGCCCTGGAAGGCGCTGATGTCTTTTCGGGCCCGGTCCTTCTGGGCTTCCGTGGCCGCAGGCTTCCATTGAAACGCGAACACGTGAAAGACTTCAGCGGACTCGCTTTGTCCTCTGGCTAGTTGCGGCGATTGGAGAGGCAGGAGGGAGGCTCCGACAGCGGCACCAGCATTGCGCGACACAGAACGGCGGGTTGAGTTTGCCATGACGATACCCTTTCTCAGCAGGCTGTCGATTTTAGCGCTTCGCGCCTTTCGAAGGGTGGAGATCCAGAAAGGAAAAGTTTGACTCGCAGGTAGGGATGCTTCGACTGCGCTCAGAATGACAATACGAACGGCAGCGGGCGAGGGCGCCCGCTCCACACAGGCACGGGCTGCGCTCAACATGACAATACGAAACGCAGCGGGCGAGGGCGCCCGCTCCACACAAGCACACGGCAGCGGGCGGGAGCGCCCGCTCCACACAAAGAATCAAGCCCCACTTCTCACGCATAGCGCACGCGAGAAATGGGGACCCGATTCGGAGAGGTTTTAGTGAGTGGCCGACGACGGGACCGGGTTCAGAGCAGCCTGGACCGTGGCGCCGGGCAGTTCGTCGCCGCGGAAGTAGCGCGGATCCTTCGATCCTTGTTTCGAGTTCGCCGACTTCATTTCGGGCATGGCCGTGAATGGCTTCGAGTAGTCGTTGGCGGCATTCCAGAACAGGAATCCGATGCCGCCTTTTTCGCGGGCAGTTTCCACCTGAATTTTTATGTACTCGGGTGAATAAGTTTTCGTCCGCCAGTGGAAAGCCTGCAGCCAGGGACGGATCACGACTCCGCTGCCCTTGGTGATCAGCTCGAAGCGGTCCATGGATTCGCCGATGAAGTGCGCGGGCTCGTCCCCGGGATGCGGGATGTTGTCCATGCCGAAGAAGTGCGACGGATAGATCATCGGCGAGAGCACGTCGCAATAGCGGGCCATCTGCACGATGTCTTGTCCGGTATGCGAAAGGTCGATGGGGCGTTGCCAGGCCATCACGCCAAAAACGTCGAGCGAGAGCAGGACGCCGGTGGGGTGAAG
>Ga0209168_10001609_pt1 | contig 17361 bp, 18 predicted proteins | sample Coa_R1_FD_187156 | JGI IMG/M metagenome (GOLD analysis project Ga0209168, IMG submission 187156) | Surface soil microbial communities from Centralia Pennsylvania, which are recovering from an underground coalmine fire - Coalmine... | ecosystem: Environmental > Terrestrial > Soil > Unclassified ... | reverse complement strand
ACGGAAAATTTCACCAGCCAAAGCACCATCGACTTAGATGATCCGGGCGGCTTTGTAAATGCCGAGTACCTTCACCTGGTCAGCCACTTCTTTCAAGTTCTTCAGCGCTCTTCGGGCTACTTTGTCGTCTCCGCGCATGAAGTCCGCGAAGAAGACGTACTCCCAAGGCCGGCCTTGGATCGGTCGAGACTCGATTTTGGTGAGACTGATGCCATAAGCTGCAAAAACTCCCAAAGCTTTGTGCAGTATCCCAGGCTCATTTCTTAAGCCGAAGGCGAGAGACGTTTTATTGGCCTCAGGAAGTATTCGATAAGCACGCTGCAGCAGAAAGAACCGGGTGTAGTTTTGCTTGTTATCTTCGATGCCTGTCAACAGAACCCGTCCGCCATACGCGGTTGCGGCCTTGCGCCCTGCAATCCCTGCGGCATCCGGCACCTTGTCTTTAATCACGTGTCTCACACTGCCGGCCGTGTCATAGAAAGGAATGCTCTCGATCTTGGGATTTTGGCGAAAAAAAATTCGGCATTGCTCAAGGGCCACCGGATGAGAGAAGACTCGACGAATATCCTCCAATGCCGTGCCCGGCGCGGCAATCAGATTGTGCACGATCCGCAGGTAAAACTCGCGTTGGATGAATAGTTTGGAAGCCAGGAGCAGGTCGTAGTGTTCGGCCACCGATCCGGCAAGTGAATTTTCGATCGGGATGACAGCGGCTCCTACCGAGCCCCGTATTACTCGCTCGAAAACCTCGGCCGATCGTGTGCACGGAACAATCGTGCTCCCCGGAACTATGCGCCCGGCCGCCTGGTGACTGAAGCAACCCACTTCGCCCTGAATCGCAACTTTCATGAGGGACCCGGCTCAGTCTGCTGAGTGTTGCAACGAGGCGAGACGCTTCCCTAGCACAAACGCGTCAATGCCGTTCGAGTAGTAGCGTGGAGAGGTCTTCAAAATGTCGTATCCTCGTCGCTTATAGAACGACAAGGCACCTGTGTTGTCGACCGCCGTCTCCAGAACAACCGTATGGCAATTCGCGGTTTTCAAGCGTGCTTCGGCGGAGGCCAGAAGAGTTGAACCCAAGCCAAAACGGCGATTAGTGGGCAACACATCAATGCTTATGATATGACCCACTCCGCGTCGGTTCGCCTCAGCCACTATAAATCCAGCGACCCCTGAACCCTTCACCCCGGCCGCTGCCTCAGATTCTGCAATTATGGTGAACGCTCCCCGCCGTCGAATGTAAATTGACAATTCCCGTCGCGAATAAGCAATGCCGGGTGCAAAGCATTGCTGATCAATGGCCCACAGGACCTCGAAGTCCCGGTCCTGATAGTCTCTTAGACGGAATTCCACAGGCTCATTGTAGCCTCTGCGCCGAGGCGAAAATTTTCCCCCCGGAAAAGGTTGCCAGACTGCACCCCAAGACTTACTATTCGCATCTGAGATGGTTGTGGGGCGCTTGTTCCTCATCGATGTTGCCGTGGCGGCTGTCGCGGTCGCCTTGTGGTACTTTCTTTTTTTCCGCTACAACCGCCGCAAAGGGAAAAACGCACTACTTTGGGTTGAGGCAGCTTGCCTGAATCGCGCGCGTATCGTCGAGACGCGGTGGATTGGCGCATCTCGTCTGCAGGCGCATTTGCGGTTTGCCGCACACTGGTTCGAGAACGCCCGAGTCACCATCCGTTTGATCCCGCGTCCACTTCCCATTCAATGGCTAATTAGCCGTGTACACAAGCAGCGCGAGACCCTGACCTTTGAAGCTGATTTGGGTTATGCGCCCGCTTTGCATCTTGAAGTGATCCGCCATCATTGGCTCACGCACAGTAACAAGAAGGTGTTGAGTAATTCGCGAGATTGGACCGTGTCGCGCCCCGGCCCCGTTGTGCTAACCACCTCCACGGAATGGCGGCAAGAACTTCCACCGATCGTGAACACGCTGATGACTTCTGGTGGGCACAGCCTGCTTAACGTTCGCCTGAATCCTGACTCGCCGCACCTCGCCGCTACGATCGATCTGAACTCTCTCTCCGATGAAAAGTCCGCTGCGGGATTTTTAGGCGTGCTCCGCGACTTGGCGTCTGGCGCTACGCGGTCCAGGCAGTAAGTTCCTGATCGCTGCAACCACTTGTTATTCGACCCGAGTGAGTTGACCATTCTGGACTGAGGCAATCGCCGTGAGGGTTTTTGTCTGCCTACAAAATCAAGTCTGCAAGACGGCTTGATCCAGTGCGGATTAGGAGGATCGCACTCATCGAGCAAAACCTTCATCGAAATTCGCTCAAGACGAACGACTTGGCGTGCTCGAGAGCGCGAATGGCCGCCTCGCGAGATACAGTCGGAAAATCTTCTAGAACTCCTGCAATCTCTGATCGCCCTCCAGGTAATGCAAAAGCGCTTGAAACAGCACCAGCCATTAACAGTTCGCGAATGATCATTTCTTATCCGGCTCCGGCTGAAAGCGATACCCGACCCCTCGTACTGTCAACAAATGTTTCGGTTTGGATGGATCGTCTTCGATATACCGCCGCAGCCGCACCATGAAATTGTCGATTGCGCGCGTGTCGGTGTCTTCCCGCAACCCCCAGACTTCTTCGAGGATCGATTTGCGGGAAACAACGCTGCCACGATTTCGCACCAAGTGGCGCAACAACTCGACTTCCATGACTGTGAGTTGAATGGTGCTGCCATTGACTCGCAATTCCAGCTTGCCGAAGTCAATCGTGCGCCCATCAAACGAAAAGGAGTCGGTTAGCGGCTTGGCTGGAGGTGCACCGGAACCGGTCTGACTTTGAAGCCACTCTTTACGCCGCAGCAGTCCTTGCAGGCGGGCTAGCAATATCGGCAGCTCGAATGGCTTGGGAAGGTAATCGTCCGCGCCGGAAGCAAAGCCCTTCAGTACATCTTCGGGTCGGCCGCGTGCGGTCAACATCAGCACCGGAACGAAGTTTTTGGCTGCACGGAGTTCAGCCGCCACAGCAAAGCCGTCCTTACCGGGCAGCATAACGTCAAGCACGACCGCATCGAATGGTTTGCCCGAGCCGCCGAGTAACTGTTGTAGCGCGCTCTCGCCGTCACCCGCAACATCAACCGAGTGCCCCTCAGCCTCGAGGTTAAACCGGAGTCCCTTGGCCAGATGTGCTTCGTCCTCGACAATCAGCACATGGCTCATGCCGTGCTCCGTGGCAGTTCGAGAATTAAGGTGGTTCCATGCCCCTCGCCCTTGCTTTGGGCGAACACACGTCCCCCGTGCTTCTTGGCAATCGAGCGCACGATAAACAGCCCAAGGCCGGTACCCTTTACATGAGACAACGAGCGCATGGGAACCCGATAGAAGCGCTTGAAAACCCGTTTCAACTCTGCTGGCGGGATCCCGACTCCCTGGTCTTGGACGCTTAGGCTTACCCGCTGGTCGTTGAGCAGGTCGAGTCGGACCGCCACATCCACGTGTTCCCCTGAATACTTAATAGCGTTATCGAGGAGGTTTGACACGGCGGTCTTCAGTTCCTCCGGATCTCCTCGGACGGTCACGTTATTGCCATTAATAGCCGACTCGAACCGCAACGCTTCAGGCAGGAGATGACGACCGCTTCGTGCAACCTCAATGCACTCCTGAACCATGGCAGGAAAATCAACCGATACATATTGGGCCCCACTACGTTTGTGACCGGCAGCGCTTGCCTTCAACACTTGTTCAACGGTCCCTTGCAGACGATCCGTATCGTCCAGCATCAGTCGATAGAACTCACGGCGCTGGGGCTCATCCACTTCGCGGCGTTGTAGGGTCTGCAGGTAAAGCCGGATGGATGTAATGGGGGTCTTCAGTTCGTGAGTGACTGCGTTAATGAAGCTGTCGTGCTGCTCATTGCGTCGAATCTCACGCAGCAGAAAGATGGTATTGAGCACGAGCCCGGCACTGATCGCCCCAAAAAAGATCACGCCCAGGAAGACCTTGATGCCTTCGCGCCAGTTGACGATGATCCAACCGAAACCAACAGCGGCTGCGATGCCCGCAAGGCTGACTCCGAGCACCAAGAATGTGATGGTCGCTTTGCGCCGGCTGGTGATGCGCATAGCAGAATTCTAGCGCGTGAGGGGGAGGCTGCGCTGTTTCGCAGCGTGATTCTGCTTCCAATGGAATTGTTTAATCAGCCGACGCAGTCGAGGACGTCGCGGCCGCAAGATCCAGGGTCGTGAACTCTGAAACCAGCGCCGGCGTCGGCGGCAGTTTTTCAAGCCCTATGCGATAAACGTGCCGGGCCAACCCCAGCTTCTGCAATGCCCAGATGCCGTACCAATTGAAGTCGATTTCGTACCATGCTATGCCATGGCGAGCCGAAACCGGGTGTGCATGGTGATTGTTGTGCCAGCCTTCGCCCCAGGTAAGGAGACTTCCTACTATCCAGTTGTTCGTGGACAGGTCACGCGTGGCAAAGCGCCGTGACCCCCATGTATGAGTCACCGAGTTCACCATCCAAGTCGCGTGCAGACCAAGAGTCGTTCTTACGAACAAACCCCACATCAAGAATGGCAGACCGCCCAACGCCAACAAAACCACGCCAACAACGATGACAGGAACGTAGTGATATTTGGTGATCCAGACATGAAATTTATCTTTGGCAAGATCAGGCACGTAGCGGGCGAGCGTCGTCGTGTCGTGATGCATCGACTTGCCCATCAGAATCCAGCCCATGTGCGCCCACCACTTACCGTCAACCGGCGAATGTGGATCACCATCGACATCCGAATACTGGTGATGAATACGGTGGGTCGCAACCCAGAAAATCGGTCCGCCCTCAAGCGCTGTCGTCGCACATAACGTCAGGAAATACTCCACCCATTTCGGCGTCCTGTAACCGCGATGCGTGAGCAGGCGGTGATAGCCCATTCCAATGCCAAGGCTCCCCGATACCCACCAGAGGAAGCAGGCTACAAAGAAGGCCTTCCAAGTGAAGAAGAAGATAGCCGCGAGGGCTCCGAGATGAAAAACAGCCATAAAGGAGGCTGTGATCCAGTTGATCTCGCCGTTGGCGGCAGCTTTGCGATTGAGCGCTTCGAGTTCCATAGATGTTAGTGGCTTACTAGACGGATAGACTACCGGTAAGCTATCAGGCTCAACCCCTTCTTTGTGTAATAGTTATGTAATAGAGCGGGTTACGGGAGTACAGGGCTCGCGGGTTACTTTTCCTGACTCCTGGTGTGAATGCTCAGCTAGTCGGCTGCCGCACCCTTGACTTCAATGCCCGCCCACTTTTCAAGCAGGGTGAGAGTGGCGGCGTAATCGAGATCCTGATGACCGTCTTCAGTTGCCAAATCGTAGATCTCTTCTACGGTTTCAAGCCCCGGCAGTTTGACCCGTGCCTCTTTCGCCGCTTCAAGCGCCAGACGAATGTCTTTTCGCATAAGGCGCAGCGGAAAGTTCGGAGAAAAATCGCGCTTCAGCACAAACGGCGCTTTGTAATCCACAACTCCGGATCGAACCATGGAAGCTTCGATCAAGGGCAGCAACGTCTCCGCATCAACGCCTAACTTCGTGGCGAGCGTAAGAGCTTCGGCAAAGCCCTCGTAAATGAGCGCGATTTGCAGATTCATGACCAGCTTGGCCGCTTCGCCTTTTCCCGTCTCGCCCATGCGGAAAAACTTCTTCCCCATCGCCGCGAACAATGGCTTGATCTTCTCGATAGCGGGGTCGGAACCGCCCACAATGAAAATCAACGTTCCATTTTCTGCTCCGGTTTTGGATCCAGTAACGGGTGCATCGACGTACTCGACGCCCTTGGCGCGTACGCGCTCGGCAAACTGGCGCGTTGCCGACGGCGCGATCGTGCTCGAATCCACGATGATCTGGCCCTGCGACAGTGCCTCATTCGCGCCTTGCGGACCGAACAGGATGCTCTCTACCGCTTTCGTGTCGGATACGCAGATCCAAACGATTTCGGCGTTGCTCACCGCGTCGGCAGGAGAAGCGGCAGTGCGCGCTCCCTCCACGTTCTTAGGTGTACGGTTCCACACCGACACGTCGTGACCACCTTTTACTAAATTGGACGCCATGGGGCGTCCCATAATTCCGAGACCTAAGAAAGCCACACGCATACTCGCTCCCATTTAAAAAACTGTGAACAAAGATTAGAAATGACGGCGAACAGACGGTCAAGCAATCTGTGTTTGATTGTCTTAGAATGAAGACAACCGAGCCCCGTTGTAAGCCATCGCAAGTAGGTGGGAATGGGAAACATTCCCCGAACTCGGACTTTTGGGAATTGCTTTTTGACCACAAATACAGGGATGTTAAAGTCCAGCCTCCAAAACCCAGCACTTCGCAAGCGAGCCCGGGCGTTCGGACGGCTGGTGCGTCATTCGGCTGTCACGCCGCGCACTGGAGAAACACACAAGCCAAGACTGATCACAAACGGCCAACTCGGACTCACCTTCATCGGACACGCCAGCTTTTTTATCCAGATCGGTAGCCAGAACGTCATCATCGATCCCAATTTTGCGCGCTGGCTCTTTGTCCTGAAGCGGATTCGGAAACCGGGCGTGCAACTCAGGGATCTTCCCGCTCTCGACCTCGTCTTGGTCACACATGCTCACTTTGATCATTTGCATCGGCCATCACTTCGGGCCATTGTTCAACAGGCACGACGCCGAGGGCTGGAACCGCCTGCGATCGTGGTTCCCCATCACGTTCTGGACCTGGTCGCAGACCTTGGTTTCAGCGACATCGTTGAACTCGATTGGTGGAAGAGCTATCGCCATCGTGGCCTATCTGTGACGCACGTACCCTCCCGCCACTGGGGTGCGCGCATTTTGAAAGATTCGCATCGCGGCTACGGCGGATATGTTTTGAAATCGGGCAAGCACTCCGTCTATCACGCTGGCGATACGGCGTATTTTCCAGGCTTCCGCGAAATCGGCCGAAGGCTCTCGCCTGAACTTGCTCTACTTCCGATTGGCGCTTATAACCCTCCTTCATTTCGCAACGTCCACGCCGATCCCTCTGACGCTACACGGGCCTTCCTCGACCTGAAAGCGCGCTGGATGGTTCCCATGCACTACGGCACCTTTCGCCTTTCCCACGAGCCAATCGAAGAACCGCTTCAACTTCTTAACAAAGAAGCACGCAAGGCTGGAATTGAAGATCGTGTTGTGGTCATGGAAGAAGGCGTGACGCAACTGTTCTGATCGTCAGTAGGCGAGCAGAATGCGCAGATCCCTTAGATTGTTGCCGGTTGGCCCAGTAATGACATCGTCCCCGAGAACCTGGAAGAGCGTATAAGCATTGCAGCCACTCAGGTGAGCCGCGACGTCGAGTCCATGAACTTTAGCACGAGTTAGAGTCGTACCATCCACCAGCGCGCCTGCGGCTTGACTGTTCCCGTCAATTCCATCGCTGCCAGCGCTAAGAACCGTGATGTTCCCACCGGCGATCTCTAGAGCACACCCCAGCGCAAACTGCTGATTGCGACCGCCGACGCCTCCATTTGTAACTTTGACGGTTACCTCGCCACCTGAGATCAAACAAACACGTTCGGACAGCTTTCTTAACTCCCGCAACCGCCCAAGTAGATACTCCGCAGCTCGGGCATAGTCCCAATCATCGCAAGTGTTATCGACTTCGACTCTAAATCCGTTGCGCAGAGCTTCGATTTTGCATTGCTCGAGCAACCATGTGTTCGACAGCACCGTCCACCAACGAGAGTGGATGAAAGCGGGATCATCGGACTTCGGCGTCTCATCCAACGCGTGCCGCTCGAAGAGCTCGCGCACCGATGCCGGAAAATCTTTCTTCATGCCGTATTTCGCGGCAACGGCATGGCAATCAGAAACAGTTGTCGAGTCCGGCATGGTCGGGCCTGAGGCCAACGCGTCGAGCGTTTTGTCGGGAACATCTGAGACAAAGATCGAGACCTGCTGCGCGGGATATGCCGCTTGCGCAAGCCTCCCACCCTTGACTGCCGAGATGTTTCCGAATTGCATTGATCTCGGCGATCGGCGCGCCTGAATGAACCAAGACTCGATACGTTGCAATCAGATCGGGCAGGCTAATCTCGCCATCGATCGGTTTTTCCGCCATCGATGAACCGCCGCCGCTGATCATGAAGACCACAAGCGAGGCAGCGTTTTGAGCGCTGAGAGACTTGAGAATGGCCTCGGCGGCACGGATCGACTCCTCGTTAGGCGTCGGGTGGCCACTAAGAAAGTAACGGAAGCCACGAGCTTGTGCAGTAGTTTCGAGCGAGCTCGCGACAATGCCTTCGAACCGCTCGCCTCCTTGCATCTGCAAGGCATTCACCATGGTGTGTGCAGCTTTGCCGATCGAGACCACGAAGACCCGGCCATAAGAATTGAGATCGTGCAGATCCTCGCAGATTCTCAGCACACCTCGCTCGCAAACGATGTGACGCTGGAAAGCTCTTTCGATGCTGGATTCGATCAAGGCGTGACTGAAAAGATGCCGGGCCAAAGCGCGCATCTCAACCGCTACATTGTCGTTAGCCGGTGCCGGCATGCGGAGAATTATAGGTTTTTTTATTTGCCAAGCACTTGTCTGACCCACTCTTCGATTGTTTCTCGCAGCTCACGCAGCCGGCCTGCAAAGAAATGATCCCCACCCTCGATGAGCACCAGTTTCTTTGGTTCAGGCAATGATTGAATCACTTGCTCCAGCTTCTGTCTCGGGCCGAATTCATCGCGCGCGCCGCTTACAAAGAGCTTGGGCTTGGGACAATTTTGTAGAAAATCAAAGTTGTACGTGCGTTCATCCGCTGGGACCACCGGGATTCCCAGACCAACTAAAGCTTTCACACGTGAATCGGGACATGCGGCCCGCAACCCAACTGCGGCACCAAACGAAAAGCCTGCCAAAATCAAAGGCAGGTGGAACTCGCTATCCAGCCAATCCAGCGCAACTCGAACGTCGTCAACCTCCCCGACTCCGCCATTGTGCTCACCCAGGCTCAATCCCGCCCCGCGGAAATTGAACCGCAACACAGGAAATCCAAAGCTGTTGAGCGCCTTCATCGTGTGAAAGACGACCTTGTTGTGCAATGTCCCGCCATAGAGTGGATGCGGATGGCAAACCAACGCCGCGTAAGTCGCCTGCTCGGATCCCTGGTTTAACAAAGCTTCGAGACGACCGGCAGGGCCCTCGAGGAAAAACGAACGGATTGTGGAATTCGACGCGGAGAGCATCGATCTCAAGCTACCAGAAACGCGTCGCCCTTCGCGCGGTGAGTTATGCTTTCGTCCATGGATGTCGTCGCCTTTACCCGTCAGCTCGTCGATATTGAATCAATCACCGGCAATGAAGCCCGCGTCGGACAAGTCCTTCAAGCCGAACTGGATCACCTCGGATTTCGCACTGAGAGGATTTCAGTAGGCACCAGCTTCAACGTCTTCGCCACCAGTTCGGAGCAGCCGAAACCTGCGGTCGTTTTCTCGACGCACATGGACACTGTGCCACCGTTCATTCCTTCCTCCGAAGACGACACGAAGGTTTACGGGCGCGGCTCCTGCGATGCCAAGGGCATCATTGCCGCCCAGATCGCGGCTGCCTTGCGCTTGCGAAGCGAGAACATTTACACAGGCTTGCTTTTTCTCGTGGGTGAAGAGAAGGACAGCCACGGCGCAAAGGTCGCGAACCAACAACCGCGTGGCAGCAGGTTCCTGGTGAACGGCGAGCCGACGGAAAACCGGATTGCAAGCGCGTCAAAGGGGACATTGCGAGTGGAGATCATCGCTGACGGGCGGATGGCTCATTCGGCTTATCCCGAACTCGGAGACTCAGCCATCGATAAACTGCTCGATGCATTAAATCACCTTCGTGCGATTAACCTGCCCGGTGACGACGGCTTCGGGCCTTGCACCCTTAACATCGGCATGATCGAAGGTGGACGCGCTCCTAACGTGATCCCTGACAGAGCAAAAGCGCACCTGCTGTATCGCTTGGTAGGCCCAACCGACAAACTGAGGCGCGATATTGAGCAGGCTGTCGCCGGTCTGGCGAAAGCCGACTTTGTTTTGGAGATCCCATTCGTGAAGCTACGTACGCTCGACGGCGTGCCCACGATGCTTGCCGCTTTTACTACCGATATCCCCGCGCTAACAAATTGGGGAGATCCCTTATTACTCGGTCCCGGATCGATCCACGTCGCGCACACCGAAGGCGAGTATGTCGAGAAAAACCAATTGCATGAAGCCGTCGACCTCTACTGCCGCATCGCCAAGCAATTAGGCTCCTGACCCGCGGCTCTCAAATCATCCTATAAACTTGAGAGATGACCACCACCACGCTGAACTCGCTATCCCGAGCATCCTCCGCGTATCTGCGCTCTGCCATGCACCAGCCCGTTCAGTGGCATGAGTGGAGTGAAGAAGCCTTTGCTGCGGCCCAGCGTGAGAACAAACCCGTGCTGCTCGACATCGGCGCAGTCTGGTGTCATTGGTGTCACGTAATGGACCGGGAGTCTTACGATAATCCTGAAATCGCTCAGATCGTGAACGAGCGCTTCATCGCGGTGAAAGTCGATCGCGACGAGCGCCCCGACATCGACAGCCGCTATCAAGTTGCAGTCAGTTCAATCAGTGGACAAGGGGGGTGGCCGCTGACCGCATTCCTCACTCCCGACGGAAAGCCTTTTTACGGCGGCACGTACTTTCCTCCTGACGACCACTACGGCCGCCCGAGTTTCAAACGCGTTTTGCTGGCCATCTCAGACGCGTTTCACGAGAAAAATACCGATGTCACCGATCAGGCCAAAATGGTCGAAACTGCCATGGCGCAAGCCGAGGGATTTGCCGGCAAGAGCGCCGACTTTTCGCCAAAAGTGATCGATTCCATCCTGACATCGGCATTACGGATGTTCGACGAGGATAATGGCGGCTTCGGCAGCGCTCCCAAATTTCCCCATTCTTCGGCTCTCGACCTGCTGATCGACCGCTACGCGCGCACAGGAGACGAAAAGCTTCGCCACGTCTTCGTGACAACGCTCGAAAAAATGGCCCGAGGCGGCGTCTACGACCAACTGGCCGGAGGATTCCATCGCTATTCTGTCGATGAACGCTGGGTGGTTCCGCACTTCGAGAAGATGTGCTATGACAACTCCGAACTGCTCAAGAACTACGTGCATGGGTACCAGGCGACCGGGTCAGAGTTCTTCGCTTCCGTAGCCCGCGACATCATTCGCTGGATGGACGAATGGTTGAGCGACCGCGAACAAGGCGGCTTCTATGCTTCGCAGGACGCCGACTACTCGATGGATGACGACGGTGATTACTTCACATGGACCCTACAGGAAGTTCGAGCGGTGCTCACCGACGAAGAGGCCCGTGTGGCGTCCCTGTACTATGACATCCACGAAATTGGCGAGATGCACCACAATCCCGCCAAGAACGTGCTGTTTGTGAGGGCTTCGGTAGAAGAGATCAGCAAACGGCTGAACTTGGACGTTCCTCAGGTGCAGTCACTGCTCGAGTCCGCACGGAAGAAGATGTACGCAGCTCGACTGAAACGTCCCACCCCTTACGTAGATAAAACCGTTTACACGGGCTGGAATGCTTTATGCATCTCGGCTTACCTCGAAGCTGCGCGAGTGCTTGAATTAAACGACGTACGCGACTTCGCATTGCGTTCATTAGATCGCCTTCTTAGGGAAGCCTGGTCGTTAAACGGCAACTTGCTGCATGTGTTGGCGTACTCAGACCCGCAAGCCGAACGGCGAGATGTACCAGGCGTGCTCGATGATTATGCTTTCAGCGCCATCGCTTGCCTTGACGCCTACGAGGCCACGTCGGATATGCGATATTTCAACTTCGCGCGAAAGATCGTGGACGCGATGAACGAACGCTTCTTCGATCCCACTTCGGGCGGCTTCTTCGATACAGCGCAGTCCGGAAGCACATCTCTAGGCGTCCTCGCGACACGACGCAAGCCTTTTCAGGATTCACCGACACCAGCGGGAAATTCGGTGGCTGCGATTGTGTTGCTTCGCCTGCATGAGTACACCAACGACGCCAGTTACCATGACAAGGCCGAGCGAACACTGGAAGTGCTTGGAGGCGTGGCCGGTCAGTATGGGTTATTTGTGGCTACTTACGCGATCTCCGGCGTGCACTTTTCTGAGGGTCACACGCAGGTCGTGGTAATTGGAAACAACAAACTCGCCGACGAACTCTATCGCGCATCTTTGTCGCCCTACAGCGCCGGCAAAAGTGTTCTGAGGTTTACGGACGCAGGTGCGCTGGCGGCAAAGCTTCCGCCTTCGCTCGCTGAAACAATCCCCGCGCTTGCTGCAGTCAAGGAAAGAAAGAGTGCCGCAGTTCTCTGCTCCGGATTCTCATGCCAGCCTCCGATCTTCGATCCAGAGCAACTTCGCAGACAATTAAGCCTTCGGAAATAAAATGAGGCTGGCATCGCTACCACGCGAATGCCAGCCTATCGAGACTTTGATTGCCAATCTTCAAACTACTCGGCAACTACACCTGCTACGTACTACCGGCAGTGGCCGCCAGAACCGGGCGGGCACATCGGTGGCGGCGCACTCTCTTCCGCGAAGGAAGCGATGGGCGTCACCATCGCAGTGTACGTGCAAAACAAACCTACCATCAGGAATAGCATCCTGAGCGCACGTTTCATTGACTTTCTCCTTGTGCGGGTCCCCTGGGAGCGGAAACCCTTCTTGGGCAGGAATTATACAGACCCGTGTCAAGTAGTCTGTGTGCGCAGGAGCACAAGAGCCTCAACTCAGACCAGCAGTTAAAGGTTCAATTTTAAGTTTAGTTCTTTGTTTCTGGGTACTTACAATGTGCAATCAAAATGGGATTTCGTCTTTTTTGAGCTGCCAATCAAGCGTCTAAATTTGAGAAACAGGTTATCGTCGCGACCGCACCTGCGGAAGAGCAATTGTTGTACTGAATTTTTGCGTGGAGGCGTTCTCCGCGATCTTCTCCGCACCTTCGGTATCGGGTTCAGCCGACGAACGTGAGAAAGCTCGTTCGACCATACCTTCGAACATTGGTATGAGTGAGTCCGGCGCAGTCGGTCTCTGCAAGTCGCTCAGGCTGCGCTCCCAGCGCTGCGAAGGTAACAACGAAGTAGCGGCTTCCTTGGCTGGAACCTTCAAGAGCGCATAACCACCCCAGGTTATGACCGCGCCGAGATGCGCCACCGGAAAAACAATTGCCAGTACGGCAGAATTGACCTGCTCCCCGGCATACAAGGCATTTCCCAACAGTTGGACGCTGGCATACATGCCGAAGCCAAGCGCGATCCCAAAACTCAACTGGCGGCGAGATACTCCCAAGTACTTTGAAAAGAACAGCAGGAATAGAACCAAGCCGCACTGGATAACCTTCACGCACCTCTGGACCGTGGTAACGGCTTGTACCAACGGAGACTGCTCGGCCGGGCTAGCCGCAGCCACAACGATGGCAACAAACAACATAACCAGAGCGGCCCACTTGAAAAGGACAGTTCCTAGATCTTTCAACGTGTAATAAGGCCGAAAGACATCGAGGAACACTTCGTGGATTACCTTAAAACCGAGGCCCAGCGTCACCATCGCCCCGATCCAGTAGCTGTAGAAGTACAAGTCGTAGTTCCCGCGCTGGTGGATCGGGAAGAGGATTGCAAAATTTACGATCTGAAAAACTATGTAGGAGAAGAAGATTGGGAATTTGCGGTGCAGTTTGCGCCAAACCATGATCCCCGCAAGCGGCAACTCCAGTACGGGGTTGGCAATCCATAGCAGGAGTTGGAGTTTGGCATGCATGGGGTAACGTGCCGCGGCAAGGAGTCTTACCCCCTTGCTAGGGTAACGTTAACAGGTCTGGTTCGGGGGTCAATGTACTAAAGTAACTTCACGGTAATGGTTACTTCTGGACAGGAAGATTCTCACATGTCAGGCGTCGATTGGATGTAAGCACGCATCATTCGCACCTCATGATCTTTCTCAGTGAGGTCGTGCAACAGGATATCCCGCAGCGAAACCACCCCGAGCAACCGCTGACCATCGCAAATCAGAAGGTGGCGAAACCCATGGCGGCGCATCAGGATCATGCAGTTTTCCACGCTGTCAGTGGGCATCACCGTCAGAGGGTCCTTGGTCATAACCTCATTGACACGCGTGCTGCTGGGATCAAGGCTTTCCGCGACGACGCGGCTCATCAAATCGCGCTCGGAAAAAACACCCTCCAACACCCCGTCACGCAGAACTGGTACTGCGCCAATGTTTCTTGCCACCATGGCTTTGGCCACTTCCAGCACAGTTTGGTTTACATCAGCTCGGTATGTGTTTTGGTTGTTAATCAAATCGTAAATGTTCATGGCCGCATCCCCGGCGACTGGGCGCCATATACAAACTGGCGGAGTATATGACGAAAACATAGCAAAGATAAAGGGGGAAAAGCCTGTACCGTGTGCGGGCCTAAGGTTTGAGGAACGTTGTCAAGAATTTGCCCCCATAAACATGAAATACGAGGACGTCCAAAGTGCGGTCGGAATTGTGCCTCGAGGACGTGTCGTAAAGATGATGTTATAGGCGTCGGAGGAGTCAAGATTCTCGATAATTGACGTGTGGGCCTTGGGCTCAAGCAGTGCCAGGTAGGACAGAAAGCGATAGATATCTGCCGCTCCTTCGTACTCCTGACCTACGAATGAAAGGTCGGTGTTCTCGCCCATAAAATGCCAACTCAATGAGGCCGCCAGAGCGATCGCGTCTTCGTAAGCTTTTTCTGAAATCACACCAGGAGCGGGATTGTCGAACACAACCCGTAGTTTCCGTTCGTCTTCGCGGCTGAATTCCCGCACTTTCAGGGAGCCCGACTTGGCTGTCGCCTTCCAGTCCACATGGCGCGCCGAGTCTTCGGGCATGTACTCGCGAATCCGGTAAAGATCGTAACCTCGGCCTCTCACAAAAGCTTCGAACTCGCCAGTGATCATCGGTAGCACTTCGAAGAACTCATCGGTCGGTTCCACGTGAGGGTAAACAATGATTTCGCGGGTCAGCGCCACACGCCGACTCTTCTGCAAGAACGCAAATGGAAACCTTGTGGCTAAAGCGAAGCCATCCTGCTGATAACGACCTCTGCGATCGAACCGTAGCTCCAGTTCCGTTTTTACCTCTCGTCCACTCGGGATGTATGGGAAATAGACGGGACTCTTAAGAATGTCGCTGGCGGCAGATTTCGCAGGCAGGCGCTGAAGTTTGCGGTCCGGCAATTTGAGCCATTGCCTTTCGGGTGGCCGTCCCGGTGGAAAAGCAAAGGTCGCAGAGATCCATCGCCAACGCGCTCCGGCAGATTGTTCTTTCTTGGGAGATACCACACTTACAGAGAACGAAGTCAACCAGCGACGTCGGTTGCGCAGCACGATCCTTCCCAGGGCTGCTTTGCCAGCAAAAACGTGTTCCGGCAGATTTACGTCCAACTCAAGCTCGCGAAGAACAAATGCGGAAGTGAAACCAGAAACCAGAATCGCCGCGAGCATCGCAGCAACAATGATGTAGAGCAGGTTATTGCCGGTGTTCAAGGCTGCGATGGCAATGACGACGATCGTAACCACGTAGATGATCCCCACGCGCGTGACGTCGTAATCGAAAGCATCCCGCACCCGTGCTGCCGCGACCCGGTGGGCGAGATATGGCACTGTCGTAAGACCCACGATCACGGCCAACAGCAATGCCGCAGAAGCCAAAATCAGAGTAGCCCACAAATTGCCGGATTCTCTCGATACGGTTGAAAACAGTGCCGCCGCAAAAGCCAGCGCCAAGCCCACGATCGCCAGAAAGAAACGTACCCAAATCTCAGGGATGTTCACATGCAGGCGGTGCGCGATCCTCTGGATCGCGGAGGGTTGGGGTGTGGCGAGTTTGGCCGGGGAATGCATCCGAAATTCGAGGTTAGCATTGCTCGAAAGCAACCACCAACTCGCATCGGTAACGTCCTCGCCTCAGAGACCAGCCGATTCAACGTTTCATGAGAAATGCTTCAACTGTTCGATTGAACTCCTCCGGCTCCTCTTCATACGGCAGATGCCCGACTCCCTCGAGCATCACAAGTTGGACGTTGCGGAATTCTTGGGCGAGTCGCGCAGCGGAGGCGGGGTACACTGCTCCATCCAGACTGCCCCACACCAGCAAAGCTGGAATATCAGCAATCTTGTGGAGCATTAACCTCAACTCTCTTAGATCGTGATTCCAACTGCGCAAAATCCTTAGACCGTAGTCGAATGCCCCCCGTCGGCGCAATGGCTCCATATATCCCTCTAGAGTTCCTGGCCGAATGCGGCTTGGATCACCGAAGAGCCGGCGGAAATAGAACTCATGCAGGATCGATAATCCTGGTGCAAATTTCGAAAATGCGGGTGCTATCGGAGGGTGGCTTAAGAAGATGCTCAAGAATGTCCCCCGTCCGGACCACGGATTGACAGGAGCAACCAGTATCAGCCGCCGAACGCGGGACGGCGCCAGCGCTGCAGCAAACATCGCGACTCCGCCGCCGTGCGATGTTCCCAATAAGTCACAAGAATCGATTCCCACTGAGTCCATGAAGCGCAAGATTCGTTCTGCGCTCGCACGCAACGAACAATCTAAGCCAGGAGGGTACTCTGAAAACCCCGCTCCTGGCAGGTCAACCGCCAATACATGCGAATGATTTCCCCATACCGGCATTGCGTTCCGCCAAGAAAACGAGTAGCCGAGCAGCCCGTGGATGAGAAGCAATGCGGGTCCCGAACCCGTCGACTGATAATGCCAACGAATGCCATCGATCGTGATCTGTTGGTCCTCGACTGGGCTTCTTACCGTGGCGTTGTAATCCGAAATCGAATTTGCAGTTAGTCCGCTCTTACTCAATTCATTCTCTTCCAATTATTCTCTTGCAGAGTGCTAAGTTTCAGTTCGCTTTCTTTTTCCCAATTAATTTCTTCAGCACGCGAATGCCTTTGTCAACATGCTTTTCCTGAAGCAGAAAAGGGGGAAGAAATCGCAATACCGTATCTTGCGTGCTATTAAACAACAGCCCTGCTTCGAGCGCCTGTTCAACGATCGGACGAGCGGGAACATCAAGTTCTACTCCCTGGATAAAGCCTCGCCCGCGCACTTCCCGCACCGCCGGATGCCGTTTCGCGAGACCTTGTAACTGCTCGTTCAGATAGGCGCCTACGCGGGCGACGTTCTCAAGCAACTTCTCCTCCTCCAGAATCGCGAGATACTCCAAAGCAACCCGGCAGGCGAGCGGGCCACCGCCGAACGTGGTTCCATGTTGGCCAACGGAAATAGCAGTCGCGAATTCCTCTTTCGCGAGAAATGCTCCGAGGGGAAACCCAGCAGCAATCGGCTTCGCAATCGCGACAATGTCGGGTGTGAC
>Ga0209168_10001608_pt1 | contig 17368 bp, 9 predicted proteins | sample Coa_R1_FD_187156 | JGI IMG/M metagenome (GOLD analysis project Ga0209168, IMG submission 187156) | Surface soil microbial communities from Centralia Pennsylvania, which are recovering from an underground coalmine fire - Coalmine... | ecosystem: Environmental > Terrestrial > Soil > Unclassified ... | reverse complement strand
GGTGGAGATTCTGGACCGGGCCAGCGGCAAAGTTCTCTCCAGTTTTGGGCGCGTGGGGAGGTATCCCGGCGAGTTTACTTACATTCATTTTCTGGCGGTGGATTCCAAGGGCAATATTTATGCGGCGGAAGTGGGCACTGGGAAGCGGGTTCAGAAGTTCAAGATGGTTAGTGGGAATTGAATTTGGTTTTTTGCTGGTGGTTCAATCGAAGAGGGATTCTTCGCCTCGGCGCGAGTCCTCGGCGCGAGCGCTCAGAATGACAAGCGTTGATGCCGTTCTGCCGCTTGTTAGACCTGCGGCCTTTTCCACAATTCTGGGATGGACTTGTGGAACCCCAGAGGCTGAAGCCTGTGCCACTTAAAGCTGTGCCAGCTGCGCTTGTGCCACTTTTTACAGATGGAGCAGCTTTACCGCGTTGCCCTTCAGGATCGCTTCGCGCTCGGCGGCGGGGTAGCCGAACTGGTCTAGGACCAGGCTGGGATACTCGACGTCCCTTGCGGCAAAAATGTCCGTGCCTACCACGATGCGGTCCGGGCCCACCATCGTTACCAGGAACTGAAACGCCTCCGGGTAGTAGATCAGATAGTCGTAATAAAATCGCCGCAGGTAATCCCGAAAAGGCCGCGCCAATTCGATGTGTTGATTCGGGAAGTGCGAGAAGAAATGCTCGATCCTTCCGGCGAGATACGGGAAAGTGCCGCCGGCGTGCGGCAACACCATTTCCAGTTTCGGATATTTGTCGAGGATTCCCGACATCATCAGCTTGGTGGCCAGCACGGTGTGATCCGTGGGCGCGTCGAGGCCGGCGGCCAGATTCGGCGGCCCGGAAACGCGATCGGCGCCGTAGTTGTTGGCCACGCCGTCCATCTGGTGAAAAATAATCGGCAGGTTCAGCTCTTCGATTCGCGCCAGCACCGGTGCGAAATTGGGGTCGATGATATAGTCGTGCCGGTCCATCGAGTCTGGCAAATGCACGGCGCGCACGCCGGGCTTGCCGGCGACGCGATTCAGTTCCTTGAGCGCCATTTGCGGATCGCGGATGGGCATCTCAATGCCGATGACGAAGCGGTCGGGATGTTTCTGGTGTATTGCGATGCCCTCGTCGTTGATGATCTGCGCGAGCTGCGCGCCCTGTGCCGCCGAAGTCCACTGCCAAGGCATGGAGCCTGACAGCGTCAGGCAATGCATCAGCACGCCGTGCTCGTCCATCCATTGAATGCGTTTTTCGAGATCGTAGTTCAGCGGATAATTATTTTCGATCGGCCGCCCCAGATCAGCGAGAGCCTTGTTGTAGGCGTTCGGAGACCAGTGCGCGTGGCAGTCGATGGCGATGGGCTTGCCCACTCCGTTCTTGCCGGGGCGCGCGTCCCACCAGTCCACGCCCTTTCCCTTCGTTTCCGCAGCCTGCACCGCCAGAGCTGCGGGAAACGCGGTTGCGGCGGCCGTTCCCGCCACGCCGATCTTTATGAAGTCGCGCCGGCCGAGGGCCGAATTTTTTTCCGGTTTGCCTGGGTTGCTCATGGTCCGTTCTCCTTAAAAAGTGCGGCGAGAATATTGTCCGCGGATTGCCTTCGCGTTAAGAAAACAAAGAGAGATTCTTCGCTTCGCCTCGGCGCGAGTCCTCGGTGCGAGCACTCAGAATGACAGCGTCGTGAGCTTGTTCTCACGCCGTGAAGCCGCGACCTACAAGCCACAGTGATGAGGGCGCGTGTACTAGTTGGAATATCCGTTGTGTCTTTATGATCGGGGGAAACATACACCCTGCTCGGGCCACATTCAAGCGGGAGAAAGATCACTTCACTGCGGACTCTCGAGCTGCGCGTACGGGCCGGCTGCGTAGACGATCTTGCCGCCGACCATGGTCAGAACAGATTCGATGCTCTCGAGCTGGTCCAGCGGCGCCGTCATATAGTCCTTGGAAAGCACGGCAATGTCGGCTAGTTTTCCGGGTTCGAGCGAGCCGCGCTTGTCTTCGTCGAACGCAAACCAGGCGCTGCCGATCGTGTAGGCGCGCAGGGCGTCCTCGCGCGTCGGCGTTTGTTCGGGGCCTCTGTGCGCGCCGCTCGCGTTCTTGCTGTCCACCAGCAGCCACTTGAGCGTGGTGAACGGATTGTAGGATGCGACGCGATGCGCGTCGGTGCCCGCGCCCATCTTCACGTCGAGTTCCTTGGCATTTTCCACCGCGGCGGCGCTGGGGCGCTGGATGGTCCAGCCGACGCCCATTGATTTCATGCGCCGCAGGTGGTCGGGCGAAGCTTCCGTTAGATGGGCGATGGACCAGCGCAAATCGGCGACGGGAAATTCCGCGTTGACGCGCTGGTAGAGGGAGAGCAGCGTGTCAGCCGATGAGTCATTCGGCCAGTGCATGGTGACGGTCATGTGCTGTTGCGCCGCCCATCGCAGGATCTGGTAGTACTTTTCCTGATTCTCCGCGGTTGGATGGTCGATGTTGTTCATGCCCCAGGTGATTCGCTCGCCGATGCCGTTGAACTTCAGCATTTCGTCGCCGAATCCCTGCGGCAGCATTTGCGTCAGGCTCTTCAATTCCTCAAATTCGTGTCCGGGAGTCGGACCGCACAGGCTGTATGCCACGCGGACCGTCATCTGGTGCTGCCGCCAGACCTTGAAGAGCGGCTGGTAGTTTTCGGGATTGAGATTGTTGCCGCCGGGGTCGCCGAAGCCGGTCACGCCCAGGCGGTTGAGCTCGCGGAAAAATTTTCGGGTGCCTTCGACCTGTTCATCGAAAGTCGGATGAGGAAGCTTGTCAAACAGGGCGATGGCCACGTCGAAACCGCCGCCGTCTTCAATCGCGCCCGTCGGTTTTCCATTGGCGTCTCTCTCAAATTTGCCGGGATGCGGCAGGTCGGATTCGCTCTGGATGCCCATGGCGGAAAATCCCGCGGGTGTCATCACTTCCCAGTCATATCCCAGCTGGATGTAAACGGGATTGTTGGGCGCGGCTGCGACCAGATCCGCCTGCGTGGGACGCCGCTTCTCTTTGAATTGATTTGCGTCCCATCCGCCCGTGACGATCAGCCACGAGCCGGGCTTTTTTGCCAGCGCCGCTTCGTGAATCCTGCGCATCGCTTCGGCGATGGAAGTTGCGCCGACCCAGTTCACTTCGGAGGTGAACGTCTGGCCCGCGCGAATTCCGTGAATGTGGGAATCGATGAGTCCCGGAATTACAGTGCGGCCTTGCAGATCGATCACACGGGTGTGAGCACCGGCCTGTTTGCGAATTTCGGCGTTGCCGCCCACCGCCGTGATTTTCCCGTCGCGAATCGCGAGAGCCTCGCGCGTCGAAAATTGCCGGTCGACGGTCAGAATCTTTCCGTTCACCAAAATGGTGTCCGCGCCCTGCGAAAACGCTGGAAGCGCGGCCGCTAGGACCGCGCAGGAAAGTATCATCGTGCGAACGAATTTGGCTGGGGGAATTCTCATCTCGCGGGCCTTCCATCCTGATTTAGTTCAAACGTTTTGGCGCGCCATCTTTTCCGTACCAGTCCAGCGTCTCGCCGCTGGTATTCACGGTAACGGCGCGCAGTTCGGTAAAGTCGTCGAAGGACTCGACGCCGGTCTCGCGCCCCACGCCGCTATCCTTAAAGCCGCCCCACGGCGAAGCGGGATCGAGGCGGTGATGGTCGTTCACCCAGACCATGCCGAAAATGAGCTGGCTCGCCACGCGGTGAGCGCGCGCGGCATCGCGAGTCCAAACGGAAGCCGCGAGGCCGAAGCGCGTATCGTTGGCGATGCGCACTGCGTCCGCCTCATCTTCAAATGGCATGACCACGGTTACCGGCCCAAAAACTTCGTCCTGCGCGATCTCCGAGCGCGGATCGGCATCATAGAGCACGGTGGGCTCGATAAAATAGCCAGCGGGAAGATTGGAGGAAGCGGCCTTTCCGCCGGTCAGCAATTTTGCGCCGTTAGTGGCGGCGCGATCGAGCATCGCGAGAATCCTGCGGCGCGATTTTTCCGAGATGACCGGGCCAAGTTGGGTCTGCGGATCGGCCGGATCGCCGAGGCGGATCGATGCGGCTTTGGCGCGAAACCGCTCGAGGAAATCGGAGTACATGGAGCGCTGCACCAGAATGCGCGAACCGCATACGCACGTCTGGCCCGCGGCAATAAAGGCGGCGAAGGAGGCGCCATTCACAGCGCGCTCCATATCCATGTCGTCGAATATGATCACCGCACCCTTGCCGCCCAGCTCCAGCGTGGCCGGCGCGAAATTTCGCGCGGCCGCGACTCCGATCGAGCGGCCAACTTCGGTGCTCCCGGTGAACGTGACTTTGCGAATTTTAGGATGCGCCGCAAGGGCCGCGCCGCACTCGGCGCCAGCGCCATTCACCACGTTGACGACGCCCTTGGGAATTCCGGCGCGATCCAGAAGTTCGACCAGCCGAACCGTGGTGAGCGGCGTCTGCTCGGACGGCTTGATGACCCCGCTGTTGCCGGTGGCCAGCGCGGGAGCCAAGCTCTTTGAGAGAATCATCAGCGGGTGATTGAACGACGTCATCAGCGCGACCACGCCCAACGGCACGCGCTGCGTGTAGCACAGGTACGACCCCTCGACGGGAATCACGTCGCTGCGCCGGGTGAGCGCTAGCGCTGCGAAATAGCGATAGAACTGCGGCAGGCGGGAAATTTGCGCGCGCGTTTCCACGATGGGACGCCCGTTGTTGAGCGTTTCCAGTTTGTAGAACGCTTCCAAATCGGCCTCGAAGAGATCGGCGAAGCGGTTGAGCACGCGGGCGCGTTCGTGGACCGACGCTTTGCTCCACGCGCCCTGATCGAAGGCCGCTTGCGCGGCATTGACCGCGCGATCCACGTCGCTTGCTGCGGCGTCGGCCAGGCGCCCGATCGCCTCACCGGTTGCCGGATTGACGATGTCCATAGTCTTGCCGCTCGCGGCTTCGGTGAATTCGCCGTTGATGAATAGCTGCGCGTCGTAGGTGATGGGCAGGACGCTCATGGATTTCTCACCTCGGCGGGAAATGTTGCGGCTACCGATGCCGATTCAATTTCCTCCAGGCGGCGCTTTTTCGGCTCCACGCCCAGCGCGAGGACGACGGCGATCTCGATGATGAGCAACGCGATCATGAAGGCCAGGACGCCTGCTACGCCATGCGAGCGGAACAGCGCGACCACGAGAAACGATGTGAAGATGACCGCGCCGCGCCCGAACGTATTGCAGATTCCCGCGGCGCGCAAACGCACTTCGGTCGGAAATAGCTCCGGGATGTAGATCGCGAAGAGCAGCGCGACGAGAACGTAGATCGGGATAATCAGCGCAAATCCCGCCAGCATCAACCGCGCGGGATTCTGGATGAACGGATAAAAACCGCCGATCCCGATGGTCAGCAGGCACGCGCCGATAATTGTCGGCTTGCGTCCCCAGGAATCCGCCGTGAATGCGCCGATGGCGGATCCGAGCGGCGCGCCCAGCGCCATCACCAGGGAATAGTTGAAGGATCGGACGATGCTCAATCCCTGCTGGACGAAAAATGTGGGCAGCCAGGTGACAAATCCGTAGAGCAGGCTGTTGATCACGATCAGGGAGACCGATCCTAAAATCAGGCGCGGGAGAATCGCGGGACTGAGGAGCGATGCAAGCTCGCGCGAATGTTTCGCGAGCGGCGCAAGCCGGGGTGGCGGCAACGGCGAATGTTCACGGGAGACTTCGCGTTCGATCGCCAGCAATAAGGATTCGGCTTCCTCCGCGCGGCCGATGGATTCGAGCCAGCGCGGCGATTCAGGCAGTTTCTTGCGCAGGTACCACACAACCAGCGCGCCCAGCCCACCTAGCAGAAACATCGCGCGCCATCCGACCGCCGGAATGATCAGCCGGCCGAGCAGCGCGGCGACGGGCAATCCGGTCACCACGAAGACGGTCATGAATCCCAGCCATTTGCCGCGCGACTGCGGCGGAACGAATTCCGTGAGCGTCGAATACCCAACCACATTTTCCGCACCGAGGCCGAATCCGATAATGAATTGGATGAGGATCAGGATTTGCATGGAGGGCGCGAACGCCGCGGCGATCGACGCGCATCCGAAGATGGCCAGATTGGCTTGATAGCTGAAGCGCCGGCCGTAGCGATCTCCGAGGAATCCAGTCACCAGCGAGCCGAGCATCATCCCCACAAACGTCGTAGAAACAAATTCCGCGTTCTGCCCGAGCGTGGAGAAGCCGCTCTTGACCGTCGCACCGAGAACGATTCCGGCCAGGTAAATATCGAACCCGTCAAAAAACATTCCCGCGCCGATCAGCCACATGATGCGGCGATGGAACGAGGAGAGCGGCAGGCGGTCGAGCCGCGCTCCGGCATTTACCGCCATGGCCGGCTCATTTCTTCTGCCTCGCCAGGACCGCGAGGCTGCCCACGGTCAGGGCTTCGGTGGCCAGGCGGCAGTTCTGGCTAAAGGAATTCTGCTGCGCCGTCTGGAAAAATTCCTTGCAGTTGCGCGCGGCGTTGGCATCGAGGGCCAGAATGCGCTCGATGAGCGCATCGACGTCCGCGGCCAGAGTGCTCGCCGGACTGACGTGCGAGATGAGGCCGATTTGCCGGGCCTGCTGCGGGGCGATGGGATCGCCGAACAGCACCAGCGGGAACGCGAAGCGCGGCAGCGCGTACTCGCCGAGATACGCCATGATGGCCGCCGGCGCGAGGCCGAAATGCATTTCCGGAAATCCGAGCGCGGCGCTTTCCGCCACGTAAACGAAATCGCACACTATCGCCAGGCCGAAACCGAAGCCAAAGGCGTCGCCCTGAACTTCAGCAACGGTGATGAGCGGGGAAACGCGAAGCGCGCGCTTGAATTCGATGAGCCGCGCGGATTCGTGGTGGATCGATGCCGCATCGCGGCCGGCGCGTTCGCGCCCGGTGCAGAAAACCGGGCCGCGGGCTCGCAGGCGCAACACTCGCGCCGCGGGCTGCGCCGTTTCGCGTCGCAACTCTGCGAGCATGGCGTCAAACATCGCGCCGGTCACTTCGTTCTGGTGCTCGGGATCATTCAGCGTGAAATTCAGGACATCGCCGGCGCGCTCAATCACCACTCCGGCGGCAGAAGCGCCGGACAACTCAGCAGGTTTCGAGGACATAACGACACGGTACACAGGGAGTGCAAGCCATGTCAACGGACAGATCGAAACTAGACAGGCTGAAGCCTGTCCCACCTCTTAGCTCTTCAGCCGCGGGAACAAGCGTTCTGCGTTTCCGCGATTGATGGCTTTCCAGTCGTCTTCGGAGAAGCCGGCGTACTGAACCAGCCAGTCGTCGGTGAGTTCGTAGTTGCGGATGGGCGCGTCGCTGCCGTACAGGATCTGCGAAACGGGAACGATGTCCTTCAGCGCGTCCAGGGCGGGAGCGCGGCCGGCGTGCGCGGTGTCGAAATATAACTTTTTGAATTCGTAGTCGACGCCGTTGGGGGCGTTCGCCGCGCGGTTCTTGGGAAAATCATCGATGATGCGCGCGGCCAGCACCGGGAATGCGCCGCCGGAATGCGAAAAGATGAAACGGATATTCGGATTCTTGGCCAGCGTTCCGTCCCACAGCAGGCTGTCGATGGCGCGGGCGGTATCGATGTCATATTCGATGATGCCGGATTGCCCGTTGAGATTGCGGCAACAGGACGCGCGCGCCGGATGCACGAACACCGCGGCGCCGCGGCGGTTTAATTCTTCGTAAACCGGCGCGAAGGATGGATCGCCCATCCACTTGTCCAGGTAGCTGGTCCACAGCGCGATGCCGTCGGCCTTCAGCACATCCAGCGAATAGGCGATTTCCTTCAGGCTGCCGTCGGTGTCCGGCAGCGGCAGGGTCGCGAAATGGCCGAAGCGGGTGGGAAAATCGCGGACCATCTGGGCGCCGTATTCGTTGTGCTTGCGCGCCAGGCTCCGGCCTTTTTCGTCGCGTCCGCTCATCGAGTCCATCACCAGCCGCTGCACCTGGGAGACGAACGCCGTGGCGATTCCGTGCTTATCCATCATGTCAATGGAAATGGCCGGCGACCACTGGCGGAGCGTGAAGCCGCTGGCGGCCAGCTGATCCTTCATCGCCTCGATGTAAAACGGCGGGAACATGTGATGGTGGACATCCACGCGGCCGCGCATCGGGCGCACGGAGGGAGAGATTGCCTGCGCGAAAAGTTCCCGCCCGGAAATCGCGGCGCCGGCGCCAGCAGCGGCGAGCATCTTTAGGAATATTCTGCGCGATGCAATGGAGTCGACGGGCATTTTCAGCGCATCGCCAGAATTTGCGGACTTCCGGCCAGCTGCGGGAACGCGTTCCGCCTTCTTCATCGATCGCTCCATAGTTTCCTCCATGATAAATAGACCGCTCTTCGCGATGTGGCGCACGATAGCACGTTCCGAGGGCGGCTGTCAGCGGCTCGGTTGAGGCGATTCGATAGTACTCAGGGGCTAAAGCTCGTTGTGTTCGGAAAGCTGGACGTCGCGGCTGAAGCCGCGACCCACAAACATTGATTATGAGCTGACTCGCCCGGAATTCACCAGAGACTAGTGAAAGAGAGTTGTAAAAATGTTTTCCGATTAGCGCGGTTCAGACGAGGGTGGCACGATGCTCTTGATCCGCAGGTAGGTGACCAGGTTGCCGTAGTGTTCGTTGTTGTGCGCCAGGTTGGAGATCAGCCGGCTGATTCGCAGCACCGGGGCTTTGGTGCCGTCATCCCGCGTGCCCGGCACGATGTCCAGGGAATTCGCGTCGGTGACCATGGTGTATGCCCCGTCGCAGTAGCTGAGCGCGGCGTCCAGCGCTTTTACGAGGTCGGCTTTTGCGGTGAGCTTTTCAAAATCGGTTTGTTCCTGCGGATTTTTTTCGCCCTTGGCGTCCGAGCACCAGCGGTAATTGAAATTTGCCAGGTGCCCGATCAGCTGTCCGAAGGTGCGCACCTCCGGCTGCGCGCCGGGACGCAGCCCGTAAAATTCCTCCGGCATTTTCTCCGCCGTGCGCGCGATGAAGGTTCGATTGGTCTTGAAGGAATTGCGCAGCCATGCGGAAAGTTCCTTGGGGGGCGCCTGCGGAGCGGCTTGCGCCGCCAGGGGGAGCGCCAGAACCGAAACAAGAATCGCACCGCAGATGGTTTTCAGCAGTCTGGTCATGAGTTTTTCCTTGAGCCTCGTTCGGCGCGGATCTCGTTCGCCCGACCTCGCACGCGAGGCGGCGCATTCCTACCGGCCGGGCCGAACAATACGCATCGGATTGCTTAGGGCGTGGCCCATTATACAGGCGGCTACAATTGCTTACAATTTGCGGGGTGGGCGGAACTTTTCAGCATGCGGTTTGCCCATCGTTGGTACATCTCGCACGCAAAGAAAAGGCGCGGCCTGCGCCACGCCTCTCGCTGCTGCCATTGGTGATGATACCGCTGGCGTTCAAGTTCAACGGACGGCCTGCAGCGGCGAGCCCTCAGACCGTCACCGTCGTTCCGTCGAACTTGGTGAACGTGAATCCGGCAAACGGTTCGCTGAAGGTTCTCTTCATATCCTGAAGCATGCTGATCGTGGCGGCTTCACCAAGCGCGTTGGACGCGGTGGCGTCGCTGCGCCAGTGGACCCCGGCCATGTTGCGGCCTTGCGAAACGTTGGACACCACTTTATTCAGCTCGCCGCCCACCGTTAGCGGCGGCTCACCGGCGGGCGCGGCATAGGGGATCAGCGTCTGACCGCCATCGGCGGGATTGGGCACCACGGGATTTTTGACCAACTGCGTGTCATCGAAGAGCGCCTTCAGCATGGTCACGCAGGCACCGGCAACCGTCGCGTGGCCCGAGCCGTACGACGTGTGATTGGGCGAGCCTTCGGGGAATGCCATCGGGAGCAAGCCGGTTCCGAATTTGCTGAGCACCGAGCTCAGCACGCTGGACACACTCAGCAGGTCATTGTGGATCGGGTAATTGGCGAGTCCCAGCCGTTTCACTTCCACGCGCCCGCCAAATTCCTCCGGGCGCAGGCGGCGATGCACCAGCCACTTCTGATACCACACATCCTTCAGCGCTCTGGTGGCCGGCTCGCATGCCAGCGTCAATACCGCCGGCCCGCCAAATGTTCCGAAGCCCACCTGCGCCAGCGATCCGTTCGGATCGAGTATCGGGTTGAGGGGACGTCCGGCGCCGCCGTCGTAGATGCGCCCATAGGGGTTGCCAAGGTTGGCGAGATACCCGCTGCTCAGCAAATTAATGCAAGCGACGAAGTACGCTTCAAACAGCTGATCGATGTTGACGTAGTGCGTGAGGTCGCGGCCGCTTCGGCAATAGGCCAGGTCACCGGTCGGAATCGGCGGCGTATTCACGCCGTTCTGCACCGAAAGCCACGCCGGAAAGGTTGTCATGTAATCGGCATTCGGCGCGACGGTGACCATGCGCGAGTCGATGCGCATCGATCCGAAATTGCACGGCTGCAACAGAAATTGCGAGATGTACGGACCGACCGTGCAGCCAGGATACGTGTCCCGGAATAATGTTTGCGGCGTGACCTCGCCACCCGCTTTGGGCCCGCGAAAATCGGACATTTTTGATAAGTCCGCGGCCGCCGCCTGGGCCAGCGAGTTCGTTTCATAGTCCGCAAAGTTGACGTCGCGCAGCAGCGCCATCCAGTACAACTCAGCCATTTCGCCGGCTTCCTGCGCGCTGGCAAAGGCCGGCGCCGGCGCGAGCTTCAATTGATGCGAGTCCGTTCCCTCCAGGTCGAACGCATAGCCCGAGCCCGGATTGACCAGCCTCCGCTGCACGGTTTTATCGGCCGATCCGAAGTGGCCGTTGGTGGCCAGCGCTTCAAAGTCGGCAAACCGTCCGGTGGAGATCGCCGCGATCATGGCCTCGTAGGCCGCCGGATCGACTTCGCCAGTGGTCGAGTCGTGCTTCAGATTTTTGGAATAGTTTCCAATCTTTGATGGGTACAAGGCTTCGTCGCCGTTGTCCTCGTGATTCGGGATACGCACGCTGCTTTCGCGTTCAGCAACGCCCTGGCGAATTCGTTCCGACGTTTCGGCGCGCGCGAGGCCGCCCTGCGGGCCGATATCGTCCGCATACGCGGTGGCGGCTTCGGAAAGGATGGAAATCGCAGGCAACGAAGCCGCGATTCCCGCGGTGGTGCCCAGGCCGTTCAGGAAAGCGCGCCTGTCGATTGCAGTTTTCTGCTTGGTGGACTTCATCGATCCCCCCGGACCCGTAGTTTTGGAACTCCGACAATCTGAAAAGATGTGGAAAGAAGGGCTGGATTGCTCTGCTGGGAAACCATCATGGAAAACTGTACCTGTGTTTCACAACTGTACCAGCGGTCAGGTTTGGGACAGGTCCACGCCAGTTTGCTCAAACGAGCGGGGCTGCACCACATGAGGAGTATCGGGAAAAACTGCGCGCGGCTTTACTGCGGGGCCGAATGCCGGACGAGGTTACAGTCGCGGTTACGACCAAAATGAGAGGTGGAATTCCTCGGACCTCTATGAGAGGAAACGCTCGATACGATTGGAATCAAAACCCGCACCCTTGAAAATCACAAGGGTGCGGCACCCTTTGTTTCTTGTGGCACAGCGATGCGTCGCTGTGCCACTCCATTCGCGGCGATCGGGGATCTCAGTCTGCCCCGCTCTTGATTCCGCGTTCGGCATCGTTGCCGGGATCGACGTCCAACTCCATCAGCCGCAGCTGGACTCTTTGTTCCCAATCCTGCGGCTCGGTGTCGGCTTCGGTTTGTACGGTGACCTGCTGGACGGTGACCTGTTCGACGATCACCTGGGCCGCCACAACGGCCACTGGTTTGGGCGCTTCGACCGCCGGAGCCTTCTTCGCCGGCTCGGCAGGCGCGGCCGGCTTCTTGGCCACGGCGGCCGCCGCTGCGGGGGCATGCGCCGCCGGGCGGGACGCTTCTTCCAGGATGCTCAGCCGCGCTTTCAGCAATTCCTCGGCGCGGGCGAAGAAATCCTCGCGGGAGATTTTGCCGGCGGCCACATCCGCCAGGATCGCGCGCTGGGCCTTGTACTCCTTGTTCTCGATGCCCGCCTTGCTCTGCAGCATGCGCCACGCTTTGCGGCGCTCGACGCAGAACATCACCAGTTGGCGGGAGAGCGAGCGGTACTCGACGTCCTTGGGCCCCTGCACCTTGATGTACACGCCGAAGTCCGGAATGTAGGACAAGTGATCGGCGACCAGGTAGCGGCGGTAGACCACATCCTGCTGGGTGACGCGAACCAGCATGTTTTCCAGGGGAATCAGCTTTTCCGCTTCCTCTTTTTTGATTTTCTTCAGGTGGTTTCGGAAGCGCGCTTCGGTGGAGCACCAGTGCGCCACGGTGAAGCGGTAGGGTTCGTTGGTGGCTTTGAATTTCGTTTCGTACCAGTCGCGTTCGAGTGAAGGATTACCCTTCAAATCGAGCGCTTCCTGGTACGTTTCGCCCAGCCGCGGGTTGAAAACAAATTCCGGAGCGCCGCGGGAATCGCGCACGCGCTGCGCCTGGGTCAGTGCCATGTCGTCGGCCACGCCGTGTTCCGGCTGGCAGGTGGTGAAGCACTGCAAGAACGCGGTGCCGCGGTACTCGATGCCATCGAGGATGGCGCGGTACAGTTTCGGAGCGTTGGCGATGGAAATCTGCGCGATGAACGGCGAGCCGTGGCCGGCGAGGAAAGTTTCCGCCACCGTTTTCTTCTCGACGTTCTTGCCCTGCGTGGCGGCGCCGAACACGTTCATGTCATTGCCGCCCAGCATCGGAGTGGAATCCGAGTTCTGCCCGCCGGTGTTGGAATAGACCTGGGTGTCCAGCATCAGTGCTTTCACGTTCGGGCGGTTCTGCAGAATTACCTTGGAAGTATTCTGATAGCCGATGTCGCCCATGCCGCCGTCGCCACCAACCACCCAGACTTTCGGCAGTTCCAGAATCTCCTGGTCGGTCATCAGGGCGTCGGTGAAGTGCGTGTATTCGTAGTACTCACGGGCATCGATCATTTTTTCCGTGCGCTGCATCAGCGCATCCGCTAGCCGCTCCGGCAGCACGGAACGCCGGGCGTGATCGACGATGAAGCTTTCTCCCAGCAACCATCCCACGGTGATGCCGTCCTGGAAGAGAGAATTCATCCAGGGGTAGGGATGCGGATTGTTGGAGGGCGTTGACCCGTAAACGGTGTTGCAGCCGGTGTGCGCGGCCATGGCCATTACGGACATGCCGTTGGCCAGGCGTCCGTCGATGGCCTGAAGGTTCATGTGGTTAAACGCTTCCTGCAGCATCACGGTGGCGATGGACTGCACCAGTTCGCTGTCCGAAATTTCTCCGTGCGCGGCGATGCGCGCCTTGGTGTCCTTTTCGTCCTCGCCGCCAAGTCCCATCACCAGGTGGGCGATGGCCTGGCGCATCAGCGCGTATTCCTGTTCGCTACGGGCTTTCAGTTCGGCCAGCTTCTGAACGCCGACCTTTTCCAGATCGCCGGCTTTGGCGCGCAGCCTTGCGGCTTTGGCGTGGTACAGCGGCCGCATGTAGGCTTCGGTGACGGAAGTGATGGCTTTCAGAATGCTCTTCTCGCCGCAGCCCGCGCAGGCGCCGTCTCCGGACACCAGCGCGTCATAGTTGCGACGCACCATCATCAGGTTGCGCAACGCCGCCGTCTTGGACTCGTCGGGATGCGCATCGTTATACAGGCCCAGATATTTCTGCGAAGTGTCGGGCAAGAGGTTCAGGAACGCCGTTCCGGTTTCGTGCTCGGCGTTGACTTGTTCGGTCTCCTGCACCATGCGCAGCGCCTGGTGATCGCCGCAAGCGGTGACGCACGCGGCGCAACCTTTGCACAGGTCCGAAACGAAGATGGAGAAGATGCCGCCGCTTCCCGGCGTGCGCTTTTCCGGGGTGGAGAAGATGGCGTTGACCTTCTGATACGCCATCGGAACCTTTTCCATGACCGCGAAAAATTGGCGCTTGGCTTCCTCCGAAAATCCATCCACTTCATTGGTAACCTTGCGCAGGATTTCCGGCAACGGGGTGAGGACTTTCGCGTTGACGTTGTCCCGCATCATGGTGCGCGTGCGCTTGTCGATTTCCGGCAGCGACCGGAACATTTTCACGCGATCGTCGGGATTGGTGACGTAGTTGGCGATAGCCGTCCGCAAGACGGTTTCCAGTTCCTGCGAACAATTCGGCAGCGCCGTATCCGGACACACCGCGATGCACTCCATGCATTGCGTGCAATTTTCCGGAATGTACAGCGGCGTTTCGCGGCGCGCGACATATTTGGACGCGGTATCGCCGCTGCCCGCGGCCATTACGCCCACCGACGCCAGCGGCGAGGCCGGCTGGTTGTAGCCGTAGCTGGAGCGGAACTCCGAATCGAACATGGCGATGGTGGTCACCGGCGTCCGAGGTCCCTGTCCCGCGGGAACCGCGTGCGACCGGCAGCCCGAGCCGCAGCCGCCCTCCGCCGACTGCTCCTGGAGCAGCGGCAGCAAGGCTTCCCCGCGCAGCGAGGAACGGTCCGGCGCTTCCATCTCGCCCACGCGAATTTCGCGCACGCGCTCGAAGCCCTGGGTCATGACTTCCATGTTGGAATTCACGACCGCGTCGCCCAGGCGTCCGAATTTTTTCACGTACTGCTTGTGCACCACGTCGCGGAACTGCTCCGGGGTGATCCGGAATTCCTGCAGGATCGGCGACACCGCAAAGAACGCGCCCAGGAAAGCGTTTCCCTGCATTCTCAGTTGCAGGTCGGCGCGGTCCGTGGCGTTGCGCGCGATCACGAAGCCGGGCAGCGTGTACACGCGGATTTTCTTGTCGATGATTTGCCGGCGCGCCCACAACGGCAGGCGCTCCCAGGCCTTCTCGCCTTCCTCTTCAGACTCCCAGATCAAGGCGCCGCCTTCAAGAATTCCGTCCAGCGGATTGGTGTGGGTGAACGCCTTGGGATCGCAGCACAGCACCACGGTGACGTGGCGCAGATCGCAATTCACGCGAATGCGTTCCGGAGCGGCCACCATGAAATAGGAAGTCGGCGCGCCCTTTTTCTCCGACCCATATTTCGGGTTGGCGCTGACGTGGATGATTTCCTTGGGATTGCCCCACTCGTCCACAACCTTGTCACGGTCATAGAGAAGATCGTTCAGATCGCCGATGATGGCGCCCAGGTTTTTTCCAGTGGTGATGGCGCCCCAGCCGCCGATCGAATGGAAACGTACGGCCACCGCCTTGTCGGGCAGTAGCGAAGGCGTTTCATCCGATTTCACTTCATAAGGATGATCGACGCCGAGGACAAAGAAGGAAACTCCGTCAGCAACGCCCTTGCCGTCTTTGCGAGTCCGGGTTCCCGTCGCGAATTCGTAGGCGCCGAGGATGTGTTCGGGCCGGAAGTCGCGGGATCCCAGTCCATAAATGCCGGCAAACAATCGCGGCATATGGTCGGGAGTGAGCGGGGGCAGGTTAGCCTCCGCGACGTGATCGTGCGTCACCAGCGCCTTGCTCAAGGCCGTGCGAATTTCGCGGCCCATCGGGTTGTCGCCGGACATCGGCTCGTCGGTGCGCTCCAGGACGATAACGTTGCGCTTGCCGGAAAGCGCCCGCACCACGGCGGCCTCAGGGAACGGACGGAACACGTTCAGATGGATCGAGCCGACTTTGGCGTTGCGGTGTTCGCGCAGATAATCCACGCCCGCTTCGATATTTTCGGCGGCAGAGCCCAGAGACACGAATACGGTGTCGGCATCTTCCGTCTTGTATTCCGTGATCAGGCCGTAGTCACGCCCGGTCAAGTCTCCGAAATCCTTATAAGCATCTTCCAGGAAGGAGAGGATCGGCTCGGTAAAGTTGTTGCGCCGCGCCACCACGCCCTGCATGTAGTGCTCCTGGTTCTGCACGGGGCCGAGCAGCACCGGATTGGTCAGGTCGATCATCTTCGGCACGCGGCGGCGCTTGGGGCCGAACAGGATACGCTGGGTTTCCGTCGGACAATCGATCATGTCGTCCGGCGCGCCCAGATAAAGGCGCATTAATTCCGATTCATGCTTATAAAAAGTGCGTTCCAAGTGCGAAGTAAGGAATCCGTCCTGCACGTTCATTCCCGGAGTGAGGCTGAGCTCGGTCACGCGCCGCAGGATCAGCGCCTGGTCGGCGGCTTGCTGCGCGTCCTTGCCGAATAGAATGATCCAGCCGGTATCGAGCGCGCCGTAGACGTCGTCATGGCCGCAGTGCACGTTCAGGGCGTGCTTGGTGAGGGCGCGCGCGCCGACCTCCAGCACCATCGTGGAACACTTGCCCGGCGCGTGGTAATACTGCTCCACGCCATACACCACTCCCTGGCCCGAGGTGAAGTTCACCACGCGCTGCCCGCAGACGGAATGTGCGATGGCTCCGCCCTGCGCGGCGTGCTCGCCCTCCGCCTCGACGGCAATGGTATTGCGGCCGAAGACGTTCAACTTGCCTTCGGCGTAGGCCTGCTGGTAGAGCTCACCGCCTTCGGTTGAAGGGGTGATGGGATAGAAAATTCCGGCGTCGGTGATGCGGGTTTCCGTGTGATACGAAACCAGCTGGTTGCCGTTGGCTGTAACGCGGATTCCCGGGTACCGTGGCTTTTCACGCATGGGCCCTCCTGGGTCGAGGTCATGCCGTTGGTGCCTACGAAGTGCAACGAGGCACTCAGCACAGGCCTTAAACTACGAAATGGGATCCTATTGGGTGAAAGTTATCACCACATGGGAAGCTGTGCAAGGAATTGATTTGATTGAGCCTCTCCGCCATGCCCCATCCGAACAGTGGATCGCCATACTTCCGTTACGTACTATCGGCACGGCGAGACAGAACTTCAGCCTGCGCCGGCGGACAGCGTCACTCGACCCGCAGACATTATTGGCGAAAACCAAACGGCGGAACGGTGACGCCGGTCACATCGTGAAGTGACGCGCCCCGCCGGTCCGGCCGGTTCACAGATGCTCGTAGACACGAGATATACCGGTTTGATAGCCTCGGCGGGATTGCGATCTGGTAAACCTGACCGGCACGCGCTCACTCGGCCTCGATATTCGTGATGGGAGGACTTATGAGATTACTGCCCATTTTCAGAAGCCTGGCGCTGGTGGCCGCAGCCGGCCTGATGTCCTCCTTCGCCTGTGCCGCGACGATTTCGGGCAAGGTCACCGCCCCGGACGGTTCGCCGTTCCGCGCCGCGTTTGTGCAGGCGCGCAACGCCCGGACCCATGCCACGGTGATCGTCCTGTCCGGCAATGACGGTAAATATCATATTGAGAATCTACCCGCCGACGATTATCAGGTGCTGGCGAGGTCGGTAGGGTACCGGTCCGACTCGAAAAGCGGAATTGTGCTCGCCGCGAACCAGAACGCCACGTTTGACTGGACCATGCAGAAGCAGATGGTTCACTGGG
>Ga0209168_10001607_pt1 | contig 17380 bp, 16 predicted proteins | sample Coa_R1_FD_187156 | JGI IMG/M metagenome (GOLD analysis project Ga0209168, IMG submission 187156) | Surface soil microbial communities from Centralia Pennsylvania, which are recovering from an underground coalmine fire - Coalmine... | ecosystem: Environmental > Terrestrial > Soil > Unclassified ... | reverse complement strand
TATTGTCCTTATAGCGACGACTGTGTGCCTGGTGGACTGCGGGAGCGGGAACAACGGCTCTGCTAGCACCCAGGCAAAACCGAGCAACCTGAAGTTCCGGGCGTTCGTTTCAAACCCTCTTTTTCCCAGCGGTGCGGGCAACGTGCCGGTGATTAATATTGTCGATGCGTTACACGACACGCTTTCCCCTTCAACAGTCAGCCTGCTAGCCACCGCATCCCAGCCGCAATTGATGGCGCTCTCGCCCGATTTGTCGCGAACCATAGTATTCAGCCCGACAGGCAACACCGTGGCGGTCATCGACAATTCGAAAGAAGCTATCGCGACTGGGCCCAGCGGCACCTCCGCGGTTCCGGCCATCACACTGCCTGGGCTTACCGAGAGCATGTTCGTAAGCAAAAACAATTTCACGGCATACGCAGCTATCCCGACGGCGCAGGTGAACGGGCAGCCCCCGGGCGCGGTCGTGCAATTCAACATCAGTACGGGGGGAATCGAGGCGACGATCCCGGTTCCGGACGCCCACTACATTGTCTCCAGCCCGGATGGCAATCACGTCCTGGTATTCAGTGACAACTCGGACTCTATCACCGATATTTCGACGATTCTGATCGGAAGTAACGAGGACCCAACAACCACGGTCGGCGGTTTTCATCGGCCGGTCGGGGCGATCTTCAATGGGGGCGACACTGCTTACGTGTTCAATTGTGGTCCGGAGTGTGGCGGAAGTTCTGCAGGCGTTGCGACGTTTACGATCGGGGATAGCGGACCGAGTTCAACGACTCCGGTGAGTGCCGCGACCTATGGGCTGATCAATGGCAACCAATTGTATGTTGCCGGTACTCCGCCTAATCACCCTTGCGGTGCTGGAACTGCGGCGACCACCTGTGGCACGTTAACCATTCTGAACATCAACTCCATGGCAGTAACCGCTGGTCCTTTCACGGTGCCCGATGGCTTTCACGACCGCATGCAGATGGGAGCCAACGGCCAACTGTTCGTCGGTTCGCATAGTTGTACTTCGATTAACGTCCTGGGTGGGGAAGTCCGGGGCTGCCTGGCGATTTTTAATACCAGTAATAACCATGTAATAGTGCCGCCTCAGATTGGAGACGCCACCGGCATTCAGCCCATATCCGGCCGCAACGTCGTCTATGTATGTGAAGGTGGAGTCTTTCAGATTTTCGATACCACGACCGACAAGCTGCTGGTGCAAACCTTGATGATCGATGTCGTCGGACAGTGCTACGACGTGAAACAGGTGGACCCGCCCACGAATTAGTTTGCCGGGTTCAGCAACAATTGATGCGCCAGGGTCTGTTTCACGGCGGCAGGAGAAAACGGCCACGGGAACGTGGTGTTCTTATACCAGGCCGTCCACTGATCCCTGTAGTACGGGCTCAAAAAAACGCCTGACTCGCCAGTTACAAGATTGAACCAGGATTGATCAAGATCGGCGAGATCCACGGTCATTCGCTCCGACGGGCCGTGCTTCTGGGACACAGCTTTGACCGTGTAAGGGCTTCCAGATTGTGCCTGCAAACCGGGCCCGGTCCAGCGCGAGAGAATGGGAATCTGGCCGAGCACCGGATTTTGAATCTCGACCGCATTGAATCTTCCCCAAGTCCAGCGGGTCAGGTCCTGAGGCACTTCAGGGCTCGTAACCGCACTCGAAACGGCAGCGGCCAGGAGTTCGTCGTAATTCGTATAAGAATCCGGCAGCCAGCGTTTTGGTTGGTGCTGCACAACGTTGTCCAGCCAAACCGTTTCCATCATCCATTGATAGCTCTTCCAACTCAGAGACAGCTTCGCCTGCTCCGGATCTTTTGGCGCGGGACCGAGCTTAGGTTCCAGCAACAAGCGTGCCAACTCCTCGCGTGACCGGACAGCGATGGTCGGAGCGGCTGACTCCGCGGTCATGCGGCCGTCCCACTGCCGCAAAATATCAACAGCCGATTTCGTCCGTGCAGAGGGGTTTCTGGCGTGATCGACTGCATACACAAATCTTTCGGAGAAGTAATGGTCCATCTCCGAATGAATATCGGTTTCCAATGACAGCATATCGTCAGCAGAAAATTTCTTGCCAGACTCAAGGACCTGATAAATACGGTTAGACCGCCAGGGCGATGACCACTCAGTACTGATGGAGTACGGATAATTTGTTGGCGTGATGCGACTGTTGGCCGTAGCGATGATTCCGGACGGAGGATTGAATGTGCTCGGCAGCTTGTCGAAAGGGATGTACCCGACCCACTCGTGAGCGTTGTCACTGCCATTTTCTGGCAGGCTTCCATCGCCGGAGGCTCGGATGGGAACTCGTCCCATCGCGTGATATCCGATATTGCCATCAACGTCGGCGTACACGACATTCTGGCTCGGTGCGTCGAACTGCGAAAACGCCTGTTTGAATTCTTCCCAGTCGTGAGCCGAATCGACGGCGAACAAGGGGCTGCGAGCGCCGTCGTACAACGTCCAACGCAGAGAAATGCGGCGTGTTTCTCCCGGAATTAACTCTGAGACGATCGGTCCATGGCGTGTGGTAATCACATCCACCGTGACATCAGGCTTGCCCTTCACGTGGATCACTTCCAGGCGGCGGACAGGTGACTTCCACCCGTCCGGAGTGAGGTACTGGCCGGCACCATCGAAGGTTTCGATATATGCGTCCTGAACCGTCGGCCCGATATTTGTGAATCCCCACGCAACTTGGCGATTATGGCCAACAATGACGTAGGGGTATCCCGGCAAGGTCACCCCGGCGACGTCAAAGTCTCCACATCGGAGATGCGCCTCAAACCAGAGATTGGGCATTTGATGGCCCAGGTGCATATCGTTCGAGAGCATCGGCTTGCCGGAAACCGTGTGCGCGCCGGAGACCACCCAGTTATTCGATCCCAAGACCAACGGAGGATTGTCGGAGAACATTCTCCCCGGCGGGAAGACAGGAACACCGGCCGTCCACAGCAAAGCGACGGAGTTGTCCGGTTCGGATTCTTCGTCGTCATCTTCTTCACTATTGTTCTTTTGGTCCAGTTGCGGCCGATCCACCGTTGGTGGCCGGTCACGCCACGAAGAGTTTACGTAGAGATCGGCGGTTAATTCCGGTCCGAGCTTTGCCAGAATCATCTCGCGCACCAATGCGTGACGGGGAGTCGTAGTCAGATCCTCGACCATGTAGGCTCCAATTAGCGCCGAATCTTCGCTGGTCCACGGCTTGGGGCTGTAACGGAGGATGCGAAACTCCAACGGCAGACGGTCGCGATGCGACTCGATGAATGCATTGACACCGCGCGCGTACGCTTCCATGTGGGCGCGGACCTCGGGCGAACTCGCTTGCAATGTTTTTTGGGCAGCCAGTCTCAAACCCAAAATTCTCTGCTGGCGGTCGTGGGCAACCTGCGCTTCACCAACAACTTCGGCCAGTTCTCCTGCGGCGTAGCGCCGCATGCCGTCCATCTGAAATAAACGATCTTGCGCGGTGACATAACCTTGGGCCAAAAAAAGGTCGTCGAAGTTCTTCGCGTCGATGGTCGGGGAACCGTGCGCGTCCCGACTCACGGTAACTGGCGCGGTCAGGCCGACAATTTTGATTGTGCCGTCCAATTGCGGCAAGGCGGAGTGGGCGAGGGAATAGAACCACCCGCCCAGGCCGAGACAAACCAAGCCTAAGGCAATAACGACGAACGCAAGAAACCGAGACAGACGAAAGCGTGGCTGGGAATACACCGGAACGGTCGTAGCCATGGCGGAATCTCGATTCTAGGGCTTGACTGTGGGGAAGACAAACCGTTCAGAAAAACGCTACTATGGGCCGACGCCTTCTGAGCATGCTTCAAAAGCGCATTGACGACCAGCCCAGCATTTCGCGTGAAATGATGCGCGAGGCGCAGCAGATTTTGCATCAGCATCTCAAACGGGTCGGGCTGAAGCATACGGCCCAGCGTGACACCATCCTGCGCACGTTTCTGGAAACCCGCGAGCATCTCTCCACCAACGAACTCCACCGGTTGGTGCAGAAAAAAGACAATCGGATCGGTTTCACCACGGTTTACCGGACATTAAAGTTGCTCGCAGAGTGCGGGCTGGCCAGCGAAGTCGCGTTTCATGATGGCATCGCCCGTTATGAGCACCAATACAACCGTCGCAGTCATCACCACATGGTCTGTACGGAATGCGGCAGTTCGGTGGAGTTTTTCTCACCCGAGGTAGGTGAACTGGAGCAGGAAATCGGTCGCAAGTATCGTTATGCGACCACCCGACATACCTTTCAGATCTACGGTGTCTGCGAGGACTGCCGCAAGAAACATGGTTCCGGAGTGGTTTAATCCCTAATGCCGATTTCATGCCCGCAGTGTGAAACGTCGATGCCAGATTCTGCGGCGTTCTGCCCTCGCTGCGGGCGCAGGATGATCGCGGCACCGGCGGCCGTCGGGACAACCGGATGGTTGAAGGAAAATGTCGCCGGCGCCTTGGCCTACGTGACGGTGATTCCGGCGATCATTTTCCTGCGGATGATGCCATTCAAACGCAACCAATTCGTCCGCTTCCATTCCTGGCAGTCGATTCTCTTAGTCGCTGCGGGCCTGCTGGTCGGTGTCGCTGTGAAGGTCGCCTTCGCAATTGTGGTTTTGATTCCCCGGATTTGCTACCTGCTCGGTTGGCTCGCTGTGATTCTCATCTCACTGGGGTGGCTGTTCGTTTGGTTGGTGGTTATGGTCAAGGCCTATCAGGGCGAACTGTTCAAACTGCCCATTATTGGAGATTTCGCGGAAAAGGCGTAACCTTTGGCGGTTGCAAGTTGGTTCGTTGTCTTTGGAGGGAACATGGCTTTCTGCACTTCGTGTGGAGCACAACTCCCACCCGGGGCAAATGTATGCCCCGCCTGCAACCGCTCGACCGGTCCAGCGAGTCCGACATCGCAGCCGAGCGCGGGTGGCCTGACAGATAACGTCGCGGGCATGCTGGCCTACTTCACGATCATCCCCGCAATTATTTTTCTGGTGCTTGAGCCTTATAACCGGAGCCGGTTCATCCGGTTTCACTCCTTCCAATGCATCTTTTTCGCGGTTGCATGGACCGTCCTGTGGGTCGCGCTGAACATCATTGCTCATGTGCCGTTTTTCGGTTGGCTCACAATTCTGATGTGGCCGCTGGTGGGTCTGGCGGGTTTCGTCATTTGGATCGTTCTGATCCTGAAGGCTTATCAAGGCCAGATGTTTAAACTGCCCTTCGTGGGCGATATGGCCGAGAAACAGGCGAACGCATAGCAACTCACTTTCGCAGAGTCAATCCGTCAAGCTGGGATATTCGCTGCCCCGTCCTATCCACTTTGCGTTCTTCGCCTTTTCCGGTAGTCTGTTTCACTTGACTTCGAAGGGGTGACAGGCTTGAAAGTCCGGGTTTTCTATCACGATAAGTGTTTCGACGGAGCTTCTTCCGCCGCCTTGTTCTCCCGTTTTTATCGGGAAAGGATTCGCGGCGACGTCGAATTTGTCTTCTCCGGCCTGCTCCATCGCGCTGGATCGTTGTTCAATGAAAATGACTTTGACGGTGACGAGAACGCGATTGTGGACTTCAAGTATTCCAGCTCTCCGAAAATTACCTGGTGGTTCGATCATCATCAGAGCGCATTCTTGACTCCGTCCGACGCGGCTCACTTCGAGCAAGACCAGAGCAACCGCAAGTTTTACGACCCTGATTTCAAATCCTGCACCAGTTTCATCGCGATGATTGCAGAGGAGCGGTTCGGGTTCAATCCCGCGCCAGTGTCGGACCTGGTGCACTGGACCGACGTCATTGATGGCGCTCTCTACGCGGATGCCAAAACCGCAGTCGAAATGCGGGAACCGGCCATGAAGTTAACCATGGTGATCGAATCGAATCAGAGCTTTGGCTTCGTGCCAAAACTCATTCCTTTGCTGGCCACGCGGCCACTTGGCGACATTTTGAAAGAGCCGTTCGTCGCACCGCTGCTGCCTCCCCTGCTCGAGCGCCACGAGCAATCGATCGAAATTCTGCGCCAGCGCACAGAATCGAAAGATGGCACGCTCTTCTTCGATGTCAGCGATCATGAACTTGAGGGCTACAACAAGTTCGTCCCGTATTATTTGCATCCCGAGTCGATCTACAGCGTTGGACTCAGCAAGAGCAGCTTTCGCGTGAAAGTATCGGTAGGATCAAATCCGTGGGCGCCGTCGGAGCCGGTTGTGAACCTGGCAAAAATCTGCGAGCGCTATGGCGGCGGCGGACACGCCCGCGTCGGTGCGATCTCGTTTGACGTCAGTCAACAGGAAGCTGCGCGTAAGGCCGCTCACGAAATCGTCCAGGAATTGCGTGCGGCGGTTCGGGCCGGGAAAAACTAGACCCACTTTCCTGTGGACACATCGATAGCAGCGGACTTGGCCATTCTGCGATGCGAGCGGCTTGGCCGTACGGTAAGTGGCAAGGTGCTCGTTGACCAGGCCACGTTTTCTGTTCGGCAAAATGAAGTTGTGGCAATCGTCGGACCCAGTGGAGCAGGGAAGACCTCATTGCTCAGGCTTTTGAACCGCCTCGATGAACCGACCGCCGGTACTGCGTATCTGCGAGGCACTGACTATCGTCAGATTCCACCCCGCGAGTTACGGCGGCAACTCAGCATGGTCATGCAGCGTCCTTACCTGTTTTCGGGAACGGTGGAGCAGAATCTGCAATTTGGCCCCAAGCAACGAGGCGAGACCCTTTCGTCGGATGCGGTAGAGGAACTACTGTCGCAAGTTGGCCTAAGGGGCTATGCAGCGCGCAATGTAGCGAATTTGTCAGGCGGAGAAGCGCAACGAGTTTCCTTTGCGCGAACCCTGGCGAACTCTCCCATCGTTCTCCTGTTAGATGAGCCTACTTCTGCCCTCGACGAGGCATCGAAATTGGAGGTCGAGGCGCTGATCCGGCGAATCGTGCACGAGCGAGGCTTGACCTGCATTATGGTTACGCACGATACAGCCCAGGCCCTAAGACTCGCCAGCCGCGCTTTGGTGCTGCAGTCCGGACGTATTGTTCGCGATGGTTTTGCCAATGAGGTGCTGCATGGGTAAATTCCTTCCGCACAGTCAGGTGTACCTCGGATTGACGCAAGCTGGCATCGCCGCCACACTGGCAATCACTGTGGTGTTGATGGCCAGAAAACGCGGCATCCATCTGGAGCGCGACGCTTTCGTCGCCATGGTGCGCGGCCTGGTTCAGATTGTGGCCGTCGGATCGATTCTGCTGCTGCTCTTGCGCGGTCCGCGCTGGACGAGCGTGTTCTTGCTTATCGCCATGATTGCCGCTGCGGGATTCACGTCGAGGCGCCGCGCCAAAGACATACCGGAAGCGTTCCGGATATCGATTTTCGCGATTGCGTGCGGCGCCGGCTCGGTGATTGCCCTGATGACGTTGCTGGGCGTCATTGATACTTCAATCACGTCGATTGTGCCAGTGGGAAGCATGCTGATCGCCGGAGCGATGAACACGAACGGTCTGGCATTGAACCGCCTCCGCGCGGACGTCCTCGCACATGTCGGCGAGATTGAAACTGCGTTGGCGCTCGGAGCGGAAACCAGCGTCAGTGTCGCACCTTATCTGCAAGCATCATTCGAGGCCAGTTTGATTCCGGCGATCGACTCGCTCCGCTCGCTGGGAATCGTCTGGATTCCGGGCCTGATGACTGGAATGTTGCTGTCGGGAGCCAGGCCTGTCTATGCGGCGGTCTATCAATTCGTAGTCTTGGCCATGATTTTTGCCAGCTCCGGATTGACCTCGCTGGTGAGTACACTATTGGTACGTGGGCGAATTTTCACAGTCGGTGAACAACTAATTCTGCAGCCCGGGAGATAATAAGCGCCAGCTTTGATGCATACTCGAGTCGAATACGGCGACAGAAATCATACCTTGCAGGTTCTGCGGGGCATCGCCTCGTTCGAAGTAACCAAGGGCCTCATTGTCCTGTTTGCCGCGTTCGGCATTCTGTTCCTGGTGGGACGCGACCCCTGGGACGTGGCTGATGGCCTGTTGCATCTTCTGCACATCAGCCCCGATCATCATTTTGCGCAGAAATTCCTGGATTGGGCAGATACCCTCACCGACAAGAAACTATGGGCGGTTGCGGCGGCTGCGGTAGCATACTCAATCCTGCGATTTGTCGAGGCCTACGGGCTGTGGTACGCGCGTGCGTGGGCCGAATGGATCGCATTGATCTCAGGCATGATCTATCTACCATTTGAAATCTACAAGCTGATTCATCGGCAGAGCTTGTTTCACATCGCGGTTCTCACCATCAATGTCGCCATCGTGCTTTATATGGCTTACCTGCTGAAGACCGGGAAGAGTCTGCACGGAGTTGAACAACGCCTGTAGCGGACCCTTATGTGTCCACATGACCGCGGTCACCTGCAAGCATTACCACAGTAAATAGCCCGAGGGAGCTATTGTGGCCGTGACTGGCTTAAGGCATTCTAGCCACACTCAATTAGAGTTTGAGTCTAGCGGGGGAAGCGGTGTCGGAACATCACGGCGGGAAGAACACAAGTTTTGTGAAAATGATTACTGAGTCAGTAGCCGCGGCCGCGATCTCGTTTATGACCCTGGTAAGCACCCTTCGCCTATGGGGCCTCGTCTCCTAGTCGTTTTCTTCATTCCCAGTCTGACGAATCATTTCCCGGAGGGGCTGGGTTCGCCGAACTTCAGCTTGCAACTTTGAGACGCACCCTGGGTTGAATACTAGAGCAGAAGAACGCCAGCCCATCGGTCGCTGAAACGAGCACACCCTAAGCCAAGGCAGCCGATGGGCTTATTTTCCAAGAGGCTAAGCCCAAGACCCACGGGACCGACATGCGATAATGGGGGCTTCCGACGCCTCGGCCCCGTAAGCTCAGATGGATAGAGCAGCGGTTTCCTAAAAGACGCCGTCCCTTACCTGCCTGTTTGGGTGCAATCACTTAGTTCGGATAAGAGCAGCGGTTTTCGGGCCTAGAACGCCTATTTGGGACTTTCTGTGCAATAAATGAGCAATGCACAGTGTCCTCAATTGTGCCTGATCTCCTGACCCGCAGGCTCCTGGCGTTTCGGAAAGATGTGTGGCCAGAACACTCGAAAAGCGGCGTACGAGAGGAAAGCATAAATGGGGACCACGATGATCGGTACAGACCACGGGATGATTTGGATCAGAGCCATGTGGATGACATGCGGCGCGGCCAGTATCAACAATCCGCCGCAGAAGATGAAGCCGAGTATCGCACGGAGACGACTCATATCGAGCTTGACTCCTGGGCAAATGATACCCCGGGGCTTGAGGATCCGTCACGACAACTTCAAACCGCGGATTTCCGCCTCGCGAGGCATCGAACGCCGCCATTGTAAACTGAGAAGTAAAGCAGGTTAGTGAACAGGGCCCCGTAGCTCAGATGGATAGAGCAGCGGTTTCCTAAACCGTTGGTCGGCGGTTCGACTCCGCCCGGGGCCTCCACTACATCATTTAGTAAATGCGTCAGTTAAGGATTTGTTCGCCTGGCTGAATCCAATACTTTGTTGCCACTTAGTGCCAGTTAAGATCAATAACAATGGGCGCGACGAGGCGCGAGCTGTGAAGCCCGATTTTGCAGTCCGCAAGGCAGTCAATGAGTGGAAATCGCGGATGTTACGTCAATTGACTCACCCGGTGCGATAACCCAGAGATTCAAGTTCTCCTAGGGATTGTTCCACCCGAGCTCTCAGCTCCGAGTCACGAAGCATCTGTGGTGTTCGGAACTCCGGTCGCGCCGTGTCGTTCAATCTCCCTACGTCATAGCACGCTGCCTGAAGAATCCGCTGCGTCCTTTTGTCGTCCAGCGGTCGGTCGAGCCATGCATTCAGGCTGAATTCATAGTCGGCAACACCAATGGTTTTATTTAACAAGCATTTCATCAGTTGCATGATTTTGGGAGCGATAACCCGACTCTCAATCGCGGGAGCTTGTCTAAGGCCGTACTTGCAAAGGAGGGCGTACCAGCGGTCGAACTCGTCATAATAAAACAAGACTTCCACCTGACTGAGCGCGACTTGCAGTTGTGAGTTGTTCTTGCATTCCTCTTCAATCAAATCAAGGGCTTTGTGACCATGAAGGTCAATCAAGTCTTCAAGCGGCCCGGCCGCTACCCGTCCCAAACCGTCTGATTCTGCCCGTTCCAGCATTAGCAGCATTAACTTCCACGCAGCATTCAGGTCAGCTTTCACGATGCGCTGCCATTCTTCCCACGCCCAATGGTCTTCTTGATGGCCTCTCAGGTAGGCCTTGGTGAGCGTGTCAAGATTGGAATGATCCATCTGGTTATTCTGCCGCAGTCGTGGGCAGCATGCCACTGATTGACGAAGCCAGGCGATTGCGGTCAAAGTCCCTGATGGATCAATGAGTGCAAATCGCGATTTATCAACGGTTAGTCAAAGCCACGGTATGGCGACGCTTGTACCAAACGAACAGACCGACAGCACCTATCCCAAACAACAAGAGCGGAACGGGGCGCAGACTCTCCGTACCCAAGTCGCTGAAGTTTACCAGCGAGTTCTTGTTGAAGTTTTGTGGGTCGTAATAGACGGTGACTGTCTTGCCAATCGCCAATTCGCTTGACCGAGGAGTCTGCCAACCGGTGTAGCGTCTGCCGTTCACGGAAAAGTCGTAGGCGTACATGTCGTGATTGGAGGGGCGATGGTCGGTGACGATCCCAGAAGTCATTTCTTGTCGTACGGCAACTTGGACGTCAGTTCTCCATTCGTAAATCTGATACGTTAACCCGAGGACCCACGGCAATACACCTAGCAGCATCCACCGGGATGGAGTCCTCCAGTACCTGTTCTGCGCTGTGGCAGTCTCATCGCTTGCTTTGCCAATCGTCATTTCGTTGGTCTTTCGCAAGGGAGTAAAGCAGAATCAGCAGAATCAGATTACCAAGAGTTGGGCAGACTGACGAAATCAGGCGGTTACGCTCATTGACTCTAAGCCGTGGCCACAATGTTCAGCAGCGCGAATTTGTTGCCGGCTGATCCCGAACAGCACCAGACGTTCTGCACTCCCTCGATTACGACCGGGTTCTCAGTCGAGAACGATTGTGCGAGCCGTTTCCTGACCGCCAGCGTGGACACGGTTTTATTGCTTAAAAGTTGTGATGGGTATTGAGCAACGGCACGAGCTACCGACGCGGCGCGTAACTGCGAAATGTATGTGCCACCATCGAACTCCAATATGAGAGTGAATAGTGCCATGCACGCCATTGTAGCTGGATAGTTGAGGTTAGCAGACGTTAGCACTCATTGACCCCATGCCGGTCGGAACGCCGCCGAGTCTATGACTTCATCAATGAGGCGGACTCGATTTTCGAAGAAGGGAAGTGCAATACGCCAGAAAAATCAGCGACCTCTTAACGCCTTCAGCGGCTCAGCCGAAATATCGTTCCGAAATTGTTGCTGCCTCCGGCAATCGTTGTACCCCAGAGCGCAAAATTGTTTATGATCACGCCACCATACGGCTGGCTGCCAGCAGTTCCGCCAGGAAAGGTGTAAAGCACATTCTCAGTCCATGCACCGCCCGGAGATGGCGGCGGAATTAACTCAAAGACTGTACCGTCCCCGCTTGGAGTGATCGCGGCAGTCGTACCGTAAAGTGTACCGGCAGTGGTTTGTATCAGGTTGCCAACTGGATTGCTTCCATCTGACTGCGATGATCCGAAGTTGTAAAGGACCGCATATATCCAATTGCTGCCGGGAGAAGGTGGCGGCAACATGCCAAAGACGACGCCCTTCATGTTCGTCCCACCAACCTCCGCCGTACCAGCGATTGCGCCGGATTTACTAAGAATGACCCCGGAATCTGGCCCACAGCCTGAGTTACATACAAAGCTGTGCAGCGTGTTCTCGGTCCATGAACCGCCTGGAGCTGGTGGTGGGCTAAGCTCAAAAACTGTTCCTTGGTTGTAGGTCCCACCACTAACCGTCGTGCCGAAAAGATTTCCTGCACCGTCGAAGACCAAGGGCCCGGGTACTTCCGCTCCAGAACTTGAATTAAAGGTATAGAGAGTGGTCAGCGTCCATGACCCACCGGGGGCGGGTGGAGATAACTCCCAGATGGTGCTCTGATGTGCGTAATTCCCGGTCGTGGTGCCGTAAAGATTACCAGCAGAATCGAAGATCGAAGCAGCTCCCGGATATCCCCCATCAGATAAACCAAGGAATGTATACAGTATGGTTTCCGACCATGCAGCTCCCGGCTTACTCGGTGGGCTCAACTCGAAAATTGTGCCGAAACTTTGTGTTCCACCCTGAAAAGTAGTGCCATATATATTGCCTTTCGGATCGATCGTCAAAGGGGCAATTGGGTCCGATCCATCCACACCATTCTCGAAATAATGGAGTACGGTATAGGACCCTTGGCTGTTCTGAGACGGAGGGGATAGCTCAAAAACCGTTCCGCAACCGCCGGCGCAACCAGTGCCGCCAGCCGACGTTACTCCGTATAGGTTCCCTGCGGCGTCTGCAACTAGACCACCTAACGGATTCGCACCATTCGTGCCACTGAAGGAGAAGGTCTGCTCATGCTGGGCGTATGCAACGGCTGATAGAGCGACTAAAGTAAGCAACACTAGCGAGACGCGGTTCATTCTTCGCCATCCTTGGAGAACGCGTCTGGATTCTAGCACTACCGGCACGCGCCGACTGGGCTTGCAATCAGGCGTTAGCACTCATTGAGCCGCGCCTCCGTGAGCGGTGCCAGATTTAACCCGCCCGCCGCGCGTCCGGTTGCCGCTGCCGCGGAAGAAGCAGGCTAGACCGAACAGGTAGCCGAAGTTGTACCAAGCGCCGTTGTTGTGGACCTCGTAGATGCTCAGGTCTCTGCGGAAAAGCGAGACCACGAACACAAGGGGTGCAATAAAGCCTTGCCAGAGGCCGAGCCAGAAGCCCGCGACTCTACCGTGCTCGCTGGCCGTTCCTTTGTAAGGGTTAGGGCCGGACGCGCATCCGACCAGAACGCCCAGCATCAGGAGGACAACCAGAAGCAAGGTCAAAAAGGGTTTCATCGGCAATGCCCCCGCTCATACGTATTACGAAGCAGGGGCGTGGAAAGTCTCAGAAGGGCCTGCAGCGTGGTCTGTGCTCTACGCGGGAGTGAATCAGTTGTCCGATCTCGACCGGCGGTCCTGACTCAGATCGAGCAATTCTTCACGAATTATCAGAGAGTCCGCAATATCGAATTCAAGGTCGTCAAGCGCGGCGGACCACAAGCCGCTCAGGCCCTCCTGAGAGAGTCAACCAGGAATGCCGCCTGGTTTCTGTCTCTCGATTCGCAAATATTTGACCGCAGAACCAACGTAAGGAATAATTCAGACAGCTTGCCCCCTCGTTCAACGGCAGGACAGCTGACTCTGGATCAGCATATCGGGGTTCGAATCCCTGGGGGGCAGCCAAATTCATTCCTGAAGTAGATTCCCTCCTAATTAATTGCCGCATTAATTGCCGCAGCTAGAACTTCAAGTGAATCCTGTGAACCGTCCAGACCATCTCACATTTGGAACATGGGCAAACCAAATATTGAAAGACTGCTGGTGGTCGAGTCAGACGAGGCATTACGGGACGTTATCGTCAGCGCCCTGCGTGATGCTGGCTATCTGGTTTCGACCGACTGGCAGCAGGGAATGAAGTCGGTTCTCGACTTTGGTCCGGATGCGGTTTTATTGGGCGCAGATCCTCCCCAGTTAGATTGTTGCGGGCTGCTCTCCGAGATTAAGGGGTCCGAGGGCACTCGCAATATACGTGTGTTGATGTTGGCTCACGGGGGTCCAGCGGAACGGACTCGCGGCCTGGACCTCGGCGCCGATGATGTGCTTTCTCTGCCATTCGACCGGGATGAACTGCTGTCGCGACTGCGCTGGCAATTGCGGAACAAACACGCGGTTGACCAGTTTCAACAGCAGGCCCTCGCCGCTCAGGAGAATCGAAGCGTCGCCCAGCAAGTTGTGACCGCGGTTAATGAAGAACGCCGAACCGTTCGGCGTGGCGCGCTCTTTGCGCTAGGGTTACTGGTTCTTGCCGCAATTCTTTTTGGAACCTTTTATCACCGGACACAGCAGCAAAATACCCGCGTCTACGCCGCGATTACCCGGCTGCAGACGGGTGTCCTGACTCAGCAAAAGCTGATTGAGCAATCGCGTCAGGTAGCTGCGACTGAGCCAGTGAATCCTGCGCCGGGAGGCGACTCCGAGAAGCTTCGATTAAAAAGACAGAGCCAGGATTTGAAATCGCGGATTGCGGCAGGGGATACGGAAAACACCACTGGCCTGCAAAACCAATTAAGCGCTGTCCAAGACCGTTTACAGCGGCTTGAGACTGAAGGCACGGTCGCGCAGACAATCATTCAATCCTACGAGCCCAGCGTGTGCCTGATCCATGTGGGAGTTGGGTTTCGCGATCGCATTACCGGATTGAACTTGCGATATGCCGCGCTAACCGCCAGTGGCGAACCGATAACAGACGACCACAATAATCCGCTCGTCGGAGTTACGGGCGACGGCCCCGAAGTACGCGTCGATGTTTTCGGTACGGGATTTCTGGTCTCAGACAGGGGGCAAATCCTCACCAATCACCATGTTGCCGAGCCTTGGTGGGACAACGACGATTTGAAGGAGATGACGCAGCAGGGTGTTGAGCCGATCGCCGCAGAAATGACGGTTTATTTTCCCGGCATGGACCACGGGGTAGCGGCCACGACTGAAAGAATTTCCTCGAACGCGGACGTAGCTCTACTGAAGGGGAGTTTCTCGAAGTCAAAAATCAAGGAGATCGCGTTCGCCGATGGTCATGGCTCGGCTGTCAGCGGGCGACCGGTCGTGCTCCTCGGTTACCCGACAGGCATCAATGCGATTCTCGCACGCACTGGGCAAGACACCCTTCAGTCGATCGCTGCCGCAACCAAGGGTGACCCAAAGCAGGTGATGGAGGAACTGGCCCGCCGTCACTTGATCCGGCCAGTCGTTACGCAAGGCCATATCGGCGACGTGCTTCCCGACAAAATTATCTACGACGCGCAAACGACGTCTGGTGGCTCTGGTGGCCCGCTCTTCAACAGTGATGGCAAAGTCATCGGAATTAACTTCGCGATGGTGCGCGATTTTGGCGGATCGAATTTCGCCATTCCAATCGCATTCGGGAAGTCTCTCCTTAAGCCTTAGTTCGATTGGCGGGGTGGGTTGTGGCGGTTAGTGCCTCTTTGGCAGGTCTGGTCTCTTGCGATGGAATCGCGTTTCTTTGCGGCCGTTGCCATTGAACTTCTTTCTGTAGTACAAAAGGTCTTCAGACTTGGCCGCAGGCCAATTCCTACCAAATGACCCTTTTAGAGGCAGCCTTTCGCTATGGCGCATCACCGCAGGAAGCGCAGATGCGCGCTATCGGCAGCATCAGCGAGGTCTATGGCATTCGCCGCATTTCGTTCAACGAGAAGGAGCGAGTTGTGCGCGTGGAATACGATGCCTCCCGCCTCTCCGATATGGTGGTTGCCGGGCTGCTGAAGGGCGCGGGAATCGACGTTCTGGAGAAGTTGGTCCTTGCGGAAGCACCACCCGGCGCGTGACTAGAGCTGATGGGAAGTAGATGGGGAAGCCTGCGCCAGACTTACATTGAAGTGATCGTGTAAGAACTTCGTGGCCTCATCTCGCTCCGGCGAAGCGTTCCCAGGCGTGGCATTCAGGTAAATCACATAGTATTCCGCCGCTCCCTCCAAGTCATCCTGCTGAGTGCGGTCCCGTGCTTCCTGGAGGATCTTCGCAGGCAGCCGCAAGACTTTCTCGTGGATCGATTTGATCAGTTCGTCGCGCGACTGGATTTCCATGTCGGTCATGAAGGCACCCTCGTCAGGCGGCGCATTCTGTGCTCTGACGCCTTCCGTGTCCTCAGGTTTCACGTTTTCGAGAATGTTGTATACCTTGTGGCTCTCACGTTTCAGCGGGGTGGTGGGCTCGATCAGATTACCGCTTACATCGGTAATGCGAAATGCGAGATCGATGACCCCTGTCAGGTCAATGCTGGTTTTGGTGTAGTTGTAAGGCTCGATAACGTCCTGAGGCCGGTTCTCATCGATGCTGTCCAGCTTGATGCGGAAGTCGCCGGCTTTTTTCTGCGCAGCAGCCAGCGTCTCTTTGGCGGTGGCAATCTCTTTTTTCTTATTGCGTCCAACAGACTCATCGTAGGAACGCTGCGCACTCGCCAAATCCTGCTGGGCTGCCTCATATTCGCGATTCGCCTTCAGCCAGGCTTCGTTCTTAACCTCACGAATGCTTGCCCGATATTTCGATTGCAACGTCTCCAGCGTTGGAGTCTTCACGATGCGGTGCTCATTGATTTCGCCGACTAGAAGGAACATCGGGTCCACGTTGGCTGTTGCGCCAGCCATTTGACGTATGACTTTCACCGGCAATCCCGAGCTCTCCATATCGGTCGCAATGGCGTCAGCCAATTGATCGGCAAATCCTACACTTTCACGGCGAGAAGTTTGATCGCGGATGATGACTCCGATGGAGAGCTTGGCACGCAGTTGATACGCAGGCTCGTAGCGTGTCATCTGGTCTTTCACGGCATCGAAGTTCTGCTTGTATCGCTGAGCTTCGTTGAGGTAGCACCAGCCAAGCCCGACTCCTGAGGCTTTTGGCTTTTCGAGAAATCGTTTCGCCTGCTCGACATAATACGTGCTGATCTTGTCGGAAAGCAGGTCCCTTTTGAGACGAACGGACGGGTCGTCGCTTAAGGATGCCGCGCTTGCCAGAAGCTCGTATGCTTGGCGGACGGCATCTTCATCGGCGCGGCCTCGGATGGGTACGTGGACCTCCTGCAACACTTGGGCGTGTTGCACTGCCGCCGGAACGTAGCCTGGCTTGAGTGCTTCGATCTGATCGGTCACCAGCGCGCGCTGAGGATCGGTCAGGCTAACCAGGACCTCATAGGCATCGATGTACTGTTTTTTCTCTGCGTAAGCTTTGCTCGCCTCGATGGCATGTTCCGCTGCCTGATTGTTGCGGGTGGTCGTTCGTTGAATCTCAGCGTCTTTCAACGCCGCACGAACTTCAGAGTTTTCTGGGCGGGTTTCAACGGCTTTCTGATATTCCGGAGCCGCCCTCTCCCAGTCTTTCTGGCTGGCGAAGTCTTTAGCGCGGTTGAGATGGAAGTCCCAAACGGTCGCGACAACGCTCTCCACCCGTGGCACTTCTGGCGCAAAAGAACGGTAAGCGCCCAGGCTGGCCAGCGCTTCGTCGTAACGTTTGCTGTTGATCAGGCCTTCTGAGGCCTGCAATGTAGAGTCAAGTTTGGCCGATTCTTTGACGATGTCGCTTTGCAGTTCCAAAGCTGGCGCGTAATT
>Ga0209168_10001606_pt1 | contig 17407 bp, 15 predicted proteins | sample Coa_R1_FD_187156 | JGI IMG/M metagenome (GOLD analysis project Ga0209168, IMG submission 187156) | Surface soil microbial communities from Centralia Pennsylvania, which are recovering from an underground coalmine fire - Coalmine... | ecosystem: Environmental > Terrestrial > Soil > Unclassified ... | reverse complement strand
ATTCGCGGAGAACCTCAATAGCCAAGGATTCCCGAATCCGGTGCCGCTAAGGACCCTCCACAGCTGGCTTCCCAAAGATGGGCTGCACCTTGCGAGCTTACCGCTGGTGGACCGGATTCCGTCCGGAGAAACGGGCGAGGCGGCTCTTCAAGGGACGGTCGAAACCATTTTCTCCGTACCGGTAACTGTGAATGTAGGAGATTGCATGCTTGTGATCTATGGCAGAAGCGGCAACGGAGCGACCGACAACGAAACCCAGGTACACGCTTTGATGGCGCCGTAAGTGACGTCCGTCGCTATCCGGGCGGGCAGAGCTTTTTGGGCCCTGCGGGACTGAATCTGCTATTGGTTCGGCCGTGTGCCCGATATTTGCGCTGTCTGCCCCACCGGTGTCGCGTTCTTTGCGACAGGGTGGGAACCGCGGCCACGACATCTCACGCGCGCCGCATCTCCTGCAGCATGCGATCCCGCAGATGGTCGCAGATTCGGGGAACACTGCTCACTGCGCCGTCATGCGGCGCGTGCCGGCGCCGAGCGCAGGCATGCCGTAACCTCACGGAGCACCTGCTCGTAGTCAGCAGCTACGGCTCGCTCTACATGAATGCGAGCGCCCCTTGCGCCTGCTTCTTGCGCCAACCTTTTGAACTCTGTCTGAAGAAAGACTTCCAATTGCTTCGGACTCAATACAGCAATGGGAATCGTAGAGGACTGGCCGGTCCCGGTTTCGATCTTGATACAGTATGGCGATTCTGACTGTTGCGGTTCCGGAGTCATGCGACGCCTTCCTTTCTGGAGCGACGAAAGTGGCCGGAACAATTTTTAGCATTCTAGCGCGTCCTGTTATTCCGTGCCTGACTCGATGGGACATCGTTGGTGTGCGTGCCTATCCTGATCAGCGCTGAGAGTGTGCTTCGTTGGTTTCCAGCGCCGCGCGGTCCCACTTGCCTGTCGTTGCTCCCGCTTCGTAGGTGCTCTGGAGAAAATCCAGCAGCGCGGTGGTTGGCGATTTCGCCAGCCGCACATCGTCGTACATCAAGACAAACTCGCCAAGTCCGGAGTGATAGAACGACTCGCGCGGGCGCACCGGTTGCTCTGCGAATCCGGCGGGCGTGGGTGCGGCGTAGCAATAGAAGGCAGCTTCTTTGATATCGCCACCACCCGGCCACCATCCGGCGCTGATGACTTCGTGCGAATACGCTTCCTGCATGATCTTGCGCATTACCGGATCAGCATCGTTGCGCGCCGGAGCACGGCGTCCGGAAAATCGAGTGATTGCCAAATCGAAGCTGCCCCAGAAAAAATGTACTGGACTGGATTTGCCGACGAAGCGCGCGCGAAATACTTGGAACACGGCATCGATCGACAGCAGGATTCGCCACAGGCGTTGCGCCTGCACGGCGTCGTAGGTGGCGTGAATTGTATCCTGATCGAACGGGATGGGATTCGCGACTTCAACGGGCATCTTCCAGATGTGTATGTCGATGCCCAGCGAGCGTAGCGCAGACATTACTTCCTTATAGAAATCCGCGGTCGAACGGGGCGCAAGCGCGACAGAGACGGTCTTTGGATCCGAGGTGCAAATCACCAGCTTGTGATCGATGAAGTTGAATTCCATATCGAAATGGCGATCGCCGTAAGGAATTGTCGAGGTGGTCAGTCCGCGCGAACTGAGATAGAACGGGACGTTCCACCAATGGTTGACCAGCGGCGTCAGTTCCATGCGGATCTTTCCCACGATCTGTGTCCACATGTGGAGTGTGGCATATGTGTCCTTCCAGTCAGCAAGGCGAATTGCCGGCCAGCATGCAGACGCGTCAGAAATGGCAGCAGCGGGTGGTTGTGTCATCGTCCCCTCCTGGTGGTTCGAAAGAGGCTTGTCATGCGTGCAGTTTGTCATCTCGGACACTCTGTTGCAGCGTGAGGAAGACATCCGCCTGCCCATTGTAAGGCGGGAGCGGGCGCGGCTACAGCTTGGCGTGCCGCAGACGCAGCGCATTGGTGATCACGGAGACGGAGCTGAAGCTCATGGCGGCGGCGGCGAGGATCGGGCTGAGGAGGATGCCGAAGAACGGGTACAAAATGCCGGCTGCGATGGGCACTCCGAGCGCGTTGTAGATGAAGGCGAAGAAAAGATTCTGGCGGATGTTGCGCATTGTGGCCTGGCTGAGGCGGCGGGCGCGGAGGATTCCGGTGAGATCTCCTTTGACCAGCGTGATGCCGCCTGATTCCATGGCGACGTCGGTGCCAGTGCCCATGGCGATGCCGACATTGGCTTGCGCCAGCGCGGGGGCGTCGTTGATACCGTCCCCGGCCATGGCGACCACTCTTCCCTGCTCTTGGAGTTTTTTGACGACCTGGGATTTGCGCTCGGGGAGAACTTCGGCTTCGAATTCGGTGATGCCAAGTTTGTCAGCGATCGACTGGGCTACATCTTTGTTATCGCCGGTGAGCATCACGATGTGGACGCCCGCCGCTTTGAGATCGCGCAGGGCCGCAGGTGTACTCGGCTTGATGGGATCAATGATGGTAAAAGATCCTGCGTATTTGCCGTCGATTGCCACCCCAAGTTGTGTATCGCTCTGGGGCGCGAAACCGAGAGCGGATCGCTGCGACGCGGCGAAAGCGCCGAGTTCATTCAGAAAAATGAGGTTGCCGACGGCAACTCTCTTTCCTTCGACGATCCCCTCGACACCTTTTCCCACACCGTAGATAAAGTCCGATGGGTTCGAAAGTCGAAGCTGTTTTTCCTTTGCAGCTGCCACAATCGCTGCCGCTAAGGGATGTTCACTCGCCTGTTCCACACTTGCAGCCATGCGGAGAACCTCATCGGCGTTCTCGCCATCAGCTGTGGATGTGCTCGCGACGCGTGGCCTCCCCTCTGTCAGCGTGCCGGTCTTGTCGACGACGAGCGTGTCGACTTTTTCCATGGTCTCTAGAGCCTCGGCGTTCTTTATGAGAACTCCGGCGTGAGCGCCGCGGCCCGTGCCGACCATGATAGCCATGGGCGTGGCGAGCCCAAGCGCGCATGGACACGCAATGATGAGCACAGCGACGGCGTTAACCACCGCATTCGCGAGATGTGGCTGCGGACCGAAAAAGAACCATGCGATGAATGTGATCACGGCAACTGCAAGGACAGTGGGCACGAACCAGGCGGCAACGCGGTCGGCGAGCCGCTGGATGGGAGCGCGACTGCGCTGGGCCTGCCCCACGAGTTGAACGATGCGCGCAAGCAAGGTCTCGGATCCGACGCGCTCGGCTTGCATGATGAACGATCCCGTGGCGTTGATCGTCGCTCCAAGGACTTTGCTTTTCGGTTCTTTTTCAACCGGGATGGATTCTCCCGTGATCATCGACTCGTCAACGGAACTCCGGCCTTCGAGGACAACACCATCGACCGGAACTTTTTCTCCCGGGCGGACGCGAAGTTTGTCTCCGGGCTTCACTTGCTCGAGCGGGATGTCTTTTTCTGCAACATCGCTACCGGCACTTTGCGTCAGCAGGCGCGCGGTTTTCGGACTCAGATCGAGCAGTGCGCGAATGGCAGCGCTGGTGCGGCTTCGGGCGCGAAGTTCCATGACCTGGCCGAGCAGTACGAGCGTCGTGATAGCAGCCGAGGCTTCGAAGTAAACGTCGGGGTATCCGCCCATGCGTCGCAGGGATTCAGGGAAAATTCCGGGTGCCAGTGTGCCGACAGCGCTGTAGATGTAGGCGACTCCCGTGCCCAATCCGATCAGCGTGAACATGTTCGGACTGCGGTTGACCAGCGAAGTCCAGAAACGCTGGAAGAACGGCAGCCCGCACCAGAGCACCACAGGAGAAGCGAGGACGAACTCTAGCCAAGGCAGGCGTGAGCCCTGGAGGATCTGCATGAACGCGTGCGGCCAGATCATGCTGCCCATGGCGATGGCGAGCAGAGGTGCCGTAAGGACCACGCCGATCCAGAACCGGCGCGTCATGTCGCGGAGTTCGGGATTCTCTTCCTGCGTCGCGGTTACAGTGCGCGGCTCGAGCGCCATGCCGCAGATCGGGCACGATCCCGGCTCGGAGCGCACGATTTCCGGATGCATCGGGCAGGTGTATTCAGTGCGAGACGCGGGAAGTGGATTCTCCGGCTCCAGAGCCATTCCGCACGAAGGGCAAGGGACAGGTTTCGTTTCGCGAACCTCGGGGCACATAGGACAGACGTAATAAGTCTGACCTTGGACCTTTGGCTTTGACCCTTTGATCTGATCGGCAACTGCCATCGCCGCAGGAGCACTTAACGTCTGTGGTCCGGAAGATGACTCATTCAGGTACCTCGACGAATCGGCTTCGAATTTCTCCAGACAGACACCGCTGCAGAAGTAATGCTTCTTTCCCCGTTGCTCAGACACGAATTTCGCGGTAGCCGGATCGACGTCCATGCCGCAAATCGGATCCCGCGCGAGATCAGCCTTGGGCGCGAGCTTCACAGTCGAAGGATTGCCGAGCGTCACCAGTCCGGCGGGCACCGGTCTGTTCAAATATTTCTGTGGATTGGACTTGAATTTCTCAACGCAGTGGCCGCAGCAGAAGTAATAACTCTCGCCGGCATGCTGATGAGTGTGTTTCGCTGTCGAGGTATTGACGCTCATCCCGCAGACCGGATCTTGAGCAACGGTTGAGGCTGAACTCGAAGGGCGGCTTGAAGGTTCTTCCATCAATAAGTTTCCCAACTCGTGACTTAGATGTAATCCCCATCCAAAGGTCGCGTCAACGCGGCGCTCTAGACCGTGAGCGATTGCCGAGCAGCGAACTTCGGCATATTTCGTGAAATAGCAACTGTAGCGATGTGACTAGGATCACAGCGGTTAAGGCTGTCTACCGTACTCTAATTCGTACGACCTTTGCGACTTAATTTTTGCTGGACGAGAAGCAAAGGCGGGCCCAGAAGGAATGATTTCAGTCTGGAGCAATCGATGTCATTGGTTGAGAGCACTCTCGGTTCATTTTTAGAAGATGCACCCTCAGCACTTGCAGTTTTCGATCATCAGATGCGGTATGTACACGCCAGCAGTGGCTGGCGCAGAGACTTCGGACTTGGTGATCGCGACCTCCGTGGCCTTTCTCATTACGAGATATTCCCTGAAATTCCAGATCGATGGAAAGAGGTCCATCGTCGCGGACTATTGGGCGAAGTCTTGTACGAGGATAGAGATCAATTCCAGCGCGCAGACGGCAGGGTTCAATGGCTTCGTTGGAAGGTCCGTCCATGGTACGAATCCAAGGGGTCCATCGCCGGAATCGTCATATTCTCAGAAGAGATCAGTGCGCGAGTGCGCGCCGAAGAAGAGGTGCGACTCAGCGAAGAGCGCTATCGATGTCTGGTCGAAGCTACCTCGGACGTTGTCTGGAATGGCGAGAGAATCGAAGATGGCATGGATGTGCCGCAATGGCGGAAGTTAACCGGTCAAACAAAAGAACAGGCGCGCAATCACTGGACGGAGTGTATTCACCCTGAAGATCGCGATGCAATCGCGTTGTCGTGGCTTGAGTTCACTCAGAGGGGCGGGACTTTTAGAAAGCGGTTCCGGTTGCGTTTTCACGATGGGTACTACCACTGGATCGCGGTCAACGGAGTTTCGCTACAACAGAAAGATGGAGGCATTCGCGAGTGGATCGGCACATTCAATGACATTACAGAGAGGCTACGGGCGGAAGAAGCGCTACGCGGTAGTGAAGAGAGACTGAGACTTGCGCAAGAGGTCGCCCAGATAGGGTCCTTTGACCGCAACATGGTCACGGGTGAAGCGAACTGGTCGTCGACACTCGCTGCCATCTACGGTCTGCGCCCCGGCCAATTTCCACGGAATGATGAAGAATATTTGCAGCTGATCCATCCGGAGGACCGCGCCCATGTTTCCGATCTGCTCGCCGAGTCGCGGAAGTCTGGCGAGGGTACCGGAGAATGGCGCACGCTATGGCCCGACGGCACGGTGCGATGGGTCACAAGCAAATGGCGGGTTTCGAAAGACGATGCGGGAAATCCGGTGCGCTCGATCGGCTGTCATTACGACATTACGGAACGCAAACTGATTGAAGCAGAACTGCAAAAAGCAAAAGAACGGCTGACCGAGGAAAAGCTCTACCTGGAGCAGGAAATCGATAATCAGCTCGGCGTAAGGGAAATCATTGGCTCTGCAAGCGGCCTGAGACATGTGATGGAGGATGTGGCTGCGGTCGCGCCGACTGACTCGAATGTGCTGCTGTTGGGAGAAACGGGCACCGGCAAGGAAGTGATTGCTCGAGCGATCCACGAGAACAGCAAACGGTCCGCCAGGTCGTTTATCAAGGTGAATTGCGCGGCTATTCCCTCGGGACTGCTCGAAAGCGAACTGTTTGGAGCAGAACGGGGCGCATTCACCGGGGCTGTCACCAAAAAAATTGGGCGCATCGAACTGGCCGATGGAGGAACACTCTTCCTCGACGAGATTGGCGAAATTCTACCGTCCCTCCAACCGAAACTTCTTCGAGTCCTTCAGGAGCAGGAGTTCGAGAGGTTGGGAGGAACACGTACGCTCAAGGTGGACTTTCGTCTGATCGCGGCAACGAATCGCGATCTGCCCAGTGAAGTACGGACCAGTCATTTTCGCAGTGACCTGTACTACCGGATTTCGGTCTTCCCCATTTCGCTCCCTCCCCTGCGCGAGCGCGTCGATGACATTCCAGCTTTAGTTGAGCATTTCGTACAGAAATATGCGGTCCGAATGGGCAAGACGATCACCAGCATTCCAAAGAGCACGATGGAGATGCTGCTGGAGTGGAATTGGCCGGGAAACATACGAGAGTTGGAAAATTTTGTGGAGCGTTCCGTGATCTTGACGAGCGGCTCAGTCCTGACTGCGCCACTCGGGATGCTTCAGGAGCGTCTCGCTCACGACGAAGAGGCAGGAAAAGGTCCGGTACCTGAAACCCTTGCGAGTGTTCAGCGTGAGCACATCGTCGAAGCGCTACGCAAATCGAAAGGGCGCATCAGTGGCCCAAACGGGGCTGCGGCATGGCTGGGACTAAAACGAACTACCTTGCAATCCAAAATGAGGCAAATGGGGATTAAGCTCCAGGAGAGTAACCCACGCAATGCAGGCCCCAACTGCTGACCTCCTTCGGCAAACAACCGAAGAGAGAGAGAGAGAGAGAGAGAGAGAGAGAAGAGGAATCACGCGGCTGCCAGTTCTGTCAGCTCCTTGGGTGGCAGGAAGAGGTCAGGTATATTGGACGTACCCGGCGCTTCGGTCGGGATCCGAATCCAGTTCCGGAAAAGGGTTTGATGGAATGACCTACCTCGACGTGGTTTTCAATTACGGTTCGCTGCCCGGAGAAAACGAGTTTCGGGCAATCGATAGCATGCGTGAAGTGTATGGGATTCGCTCAGTCCGCTTTAATGAGAGAGAACAGACGGTGCGAGTAGAGTTCGACGCGTCTCGTATGAAACAGGATGCGGTTGCTAAGCTCTTGCGCAACGCAGGAGTCGATATCAAGGAACCGGTCGCCCTCGCATAGCGAAACGGCCGGAACCGATGGAACGAGGGTGGGGGAGGGCTGCCGAAGCGCGCTTAAAGCAAGGGGTGCTCACAGAAAACCTCTGGCCGAAGTTATTCTCTGAAGCACCCCGTTGCGCGCCACTTCGTCTGGCATTACATAAAGCAAGCTCTATGCCGTTCGTAAGCTACTGAAAACACATATCTGGCAAATCAAAGCACCTGTAGGAATTTCTCTTCACGGGGAAAGAATTACTTCGCCGGAAAGAGGCAACATTGGGGCCATACGCCTTGTTGAAAATGGAGAGACGAACGCACGGCGAAAGTCTCAGCAGCGGAGAATCTGCTCCGAGCCTGATGCCTACGAATCTCTCACTGGGTTTGCTTCGTGGAATAATTTCGTCGTGGAACAATTGCGTTGCGAGGGATTAGGTGTCGCGAGAGAAAATTCGATAATCACGATTCAGTAAATCAAAATAATAGTTGCGAACCTGGTTTGCTGAACTGCGTTTCGTGGCGCAAGACTCTTGCTATAATCAAAAACGGTTTCATCCTTTCCTGTCAGACCTGCGCCCTTAGCTCAGCTGGATAGAGCGTCTGGCTACGAACCAGAAGGTCGGGAGTTCGAATCTCTCAGGGCGCACCATCCTTTCATGCACTTAGGGCACCCCTTGCGGAGTGCCCTTTTCATTTTGTCCGTGTTTTGTCCGTGTCCGCGAAAATTCTAGCTTTTCGCTGACATCGCTACCACGTTCGTTTGCTGTGTGGCGCAGTAAGCTTGTGTAGCTCTCAGAGTGGTTGATGCCTTTCACATTCGAGAAGTGCGTGTCTACGTTAAGGGCCGGGTTGGGCACAACGAAATCTCCCGCCGTCGTGCCCGCCCCGACTAGACTTTTGATGTCAACGGTGGCACTTTTTTCCTTTAGCAAAATCACGGGCTTGTCTTTAGCCGCGACCCTTCCGAACTCATACGTGACGTTTGGACGAAGACCGTCTAGAACTACGATTGCGAAAGAGCACTTGTCAATCATCTCATTGATCTGGGAAAGCTGGTCCGCTCCGCTTTCCAGCGCCGACGGGGTAAGCTTCACGTCAAACTTTGCGGAAAAGGCAATCCAGATACACGGAAGCAGTGCGTGAAAATGTGACTCTCTCGACGAGTACGAGACAAAACAATATGGCCTTGGTTCTGGCTCGGACGATTTCGCCTTGTTGATTTGGAGAGCCATGCAATTTGAACGGGCTATTATATCCAACCGCTACACGGGCCGGATTGTCCGTGTTTTGTCCGTTAACGCCAGGAAAAATGGTGCAAATCGGTACAACGTACCGAACCGTGTTTTCTGTGTTTCCTTGTACTTAGACTCTTGCCTTAGTCTGCTCTGTAGGCCATTATCTGGCTACGAACCAGAAGGTCGGGAGTTCGAATCTCTCAGGGCGCACCATTTCTCTATCTCCTCATCCAAATGAGTCTCTTGGCGGTCGAATGCACTCGGTCTGACGCACATTGATACTTCTGAGTCTCTGCGGATAAATGCCTCGGCGGGGATTTCGCTCCGACGGAAGTTCTGCTAATCTTTCCGCAGCCCTGTTGTTTCGAACCGTTACGATTTCTTCCGGTTATCGGGCAAGCGCGCCATGCCGAAGCTAAGCCAAACGCAAGATTTGTCTGTCCTCGCGTCCGCCAAGAACGGACTGGTGTATCTCACGGCCAACGACTGGGCACTCATCGTGGATAAGGGAACGCGGCGGCAATTTAAGCGCGGCGAATCTCTAGTACAGCAGGGACGCCGCACGCACGGCGTTTTCGTCCTGCTGAAGGGCACGGCCTCTGTAGAAATTGCTGGGCAGACGCGAGAGACCGAAATCGGGCCCGGTGAAGTCTGCGGAGAGATTTCGTTCCTCGACGAACTTCCGGCAACGGCTGACGTTGTTGCCCGCGAGGCCATCGAAGCCTATTATCTTGACCGTCCGACGCTGCAATCGCTGTTCGAATTGTTTCCTCACCTCGGCTCCCGCTTCTACCGGTCACTCGCATCGATTTTGTCACGCAGGTTACGGGAAGTAATCGGTCGTCAGACTCCTCCTCAGCCTGCCAAGAAGGATCCTGCCTAGAAACGGCCTAAGCCACCAAGTGTGCTAGCCTACAAGTTCTCGATGGGGGACGCCCAAACTTAGATCTCCGGATCCCCAATCTCAGGCCTGCAGTTTATGGTTGATCCTGTCAGTCTTCGTCTGGCTCTGGTGTCGGCGGGTGTGCTCGGTTTCCGGCACGGGCTCGACTACGACCACATCGCAGCGATCTCTGACATCAGCAGCGTGCAGTCGCGGCCACGTGATGCCATGCGTTATGGGCTCCTCTACGTTGCCGGACATGCGACAACCGTGGCCCTGCTGGGATCCGCCGCCGTGGCTTTCCGTATCGCCCTGCCTCCGGCAAGCGATCGGTGGGCAGAGCGGCTGGTTGGGGTCACGCTGCTTGTGCTGGGTTTTTATGTACTCGGCACTTTCTTTCGTCCTTCGACCCACAGCCATGCGCCGAAGACTCGAATCACATTGCTGGTCAATGGTGCGCTCTGGGTGTACTGGCGCCTGACGCGATTGTTTGGTGGGACGCGAGTCGAAGCGCCGCAGGTCTTCAAAGACGGATACGGGACCACTTCGACGTTCCTGGTCGGAGTCATTCATGGATTGGGAGCGGAGACTCCGACGCAGATTCTGTTGTTTCTCATGGCGGCAAATCTTGGCGGAACTGGTGCTGGGCTCCTCGGGTTACTTGCTTTTATCGTCGGGTTGATTGCTATGAATACGCTTATGTGCGCGTCGGCGGCGGGATTGTTTTCAGCGACCCTGGCCCGTCCGAATGCACTGAAAGCTCTCACGCTGGCGACCTCAGCCTATAGCATCGTCGTCGGCGCTATTTTCCTTTTTGGCTCGGCGAGCAAATTGCCCTCGCTCACAAGCTAAGAAGGCTCACCACTTCCCCATCTCAGCAGGGCACCAAGGTCTTGTATTCGCTGATCCTTAAGTGATCTGGCACACGAACCCCATTACCCCAGTAATCTACGTACGGGGATTACCGTTGACCCACCGCGCCTACCCTTCTTAAATTGCCAACAGGGGGTTGTATGAAAGATATCCATGAGGTCCTGCGGCAAAAGCAGGCGAAATACGCCCAACTAGGCAAGCAGATCGAGATGCTCCAGCAGGCGGCTGAAAAGCTGCGCGAAGTGGCGCCATTGCTGGCCGAAAGCGACGAAGAAGATAACGTCGTTTTAGCTGACGTCGATGAAGCCGTGGCGGGAGCTGATGCGATGGCCGCAAAGGCATCCGCGGGCGCAGGCGGAGCGAGTGGTTCCAAGGGATCACGGCCTTCGGCTCCTCGCTGGCCGTAAACCCTGTCACCTGACGACAGGAACGATCGAATATGAACCTTCAAGCGCTACTGGTCTCGAGCGACGATTCCGCGGCTGACGTGCTGGGCAGAGTTCTGTCCGGATTCGGCATTGCTACGGACCGATCCAGCGATCCTGAAACCACCATGGAGCGCATTCAGCACCAGAAGTTCGACGCGCTGGTGGTGGATTTCGACGATCCCAAAGCAGCCCAAGAGGTTCTGCGTCAGGCGAAAACGCTCGGTTCGGCGCCCTTGAGCATTGCGCTGGTCGCCGATGCCACGAAAGTCCGCCAAATTCTTACCGGCGGAGCGCACTTTGTGCTGTACAAACCGATCTCGGAGGAAGCTGCCAAAGCCGGATTAAAGGCTGTCGCCGCGTTGTTGAGCCGGGAACGGCGCAAGGCGTTTCGCGTTCCAGTACAGGCTCCCGTCGAGATCACGCTTCCAGACACCCGCAAAATGGATGGTATTTTGCTGGATCTTTCCGAAACCGGCATGGATGTTCTCACCGCAGAGCCGCAAATTGCGGGCGCTTTGCTCGCCTTCCACTTTAAGCTGCCCGATGGAGCGGTCGAAGTCGAAGGGCATGGGCAAGTAGCCTGGGCGAATGCGAATGGACAGACCGGGGTTCATTTCATCGATCTGCCCGAAAACAAGGCATCTGAGTTAAAGGACTGGTTGAGGGCGGCTGCTGTAGCATTTGGCACCGTTCCAGACGAATCCGTGCCGCACTGCAAGCTCACTGATTTAAGCCTGGGCGGCTGCTACGTCCAGACAGACGCGCCATTTCCTGAAGGTGCGCTCATCGATTTTTGCTTGAAGACGACGGAACTTGAAGTCCACACCGACGGCATGGTGCGGGTAGCCCATCCGGGTCACGGGATGGGTGTCGAGTTCCCTTCCCGCACTGCGGAGCAACGCGCTCAGGTTGAGAACGTAATCAACTTCCTGCGCAGTTGTCCGGGAACGATGCCTGATCTGAGCATCTCCCCAAAAGCGTTGGTCGCTGACCTTAGCCAATTCGAATCTGGTGAGAAGAAGATTGAACCCGAAGCAGAATGGGAAGATCCACTTCTCGAATTGCTTCGTCGCGGTGCCTCACTGCAGCAAGAAGAATTTCTGGCCGAACTGCAGCATCAGCGCAATCCGGAAGCAACCGCCTCGGTCTAAATTTCAGCTTTCAGCTTTAAGCTTTGTACCCCCCTCTTCGTCTTCACTCGGCCCGCGATCCGCAAAAAGAAAAAGCCTCCCGTGGCAGGTCATCAACGAAGATTGTTTGAGCAGGAAAGCTATGGCAGCGACAGCGTGAGAGCGCGTTTTGGGAGCGGGAGGCTTTTCCGGGCTGGCATGTTCGACGAATTGAAGAACCCGACCCCTTCTCTGGTGCGGATCGCTCAATCCCTCATGGTCTGTTCCACCCCAATGCGAGTACGTTAGCGCGACCGCGTTGCGGAATGATTTCAGCAATATTAAATCTGGGTTAAATTGGGAGCGTCTGTTTTCCGTATTGGGTGTTGAATTTCTGAAATAGCAAGGGAAAACTCTGGAACGATCTGGCGCGGCCCTGAATTCGCGGCATTTGCTGGAGACATCTCCACGGCTGCTTTGGATGCCCCTGCTGGCGATCGGAGCAGCCGTATTTGCGGTAGAGATCCCCTTTTTCTTTCTCGGAACTCCGTCGGGGCATGACGTTGAGTTTCATTTATATTCCTGGCTGGAAGTGCTGTCGCAGTGGAAGCACGGCATTCTTTACCCGCGGTGGGCGGCGTTAGCTCACTTTGCTTATGGGGAGCCGAGATTCGTTTTCTATCCACCAGCTTCATGGACTCTGGGCGCGGTCATCAGCGCTATTTTTCCCTGGACGATTGCCTCGCCGATCTATATCTGGATTGTGCTGGTGCTCGCGGGAACGTCAATGTTCCTTTTGGCCCGCCGCTGGTTCGACCAGCGCGATGCCGCGTTCGCGGCGGTGCTTTACGCGGTGAATCCATACCATCTCGTAATTGTCTACTGGCGTAGCGCCTTTGCCGAACTGCTGGCGAGTTGTCTCGTCCCGCTGCTTTTGCTGCTTGTCTTGAGACTTGCTGATGGAGAGCGCCGGGCTATGGTGCCGCTCGGCTTTCTTCTGGCTGCGTCATGGCTCACGAACGCACCCGCCGCAGTAATGATTCATTATTCACTGGCTTTGTTGGTTCTGTTCTTCGCATGGAAGCGGAAATCGCCTTCGCTGTTGCTTACTTGTGGCGGAGCAGTTCTGCTTGGCGCGTGCCTCGCCGCCTTCTATCTTCTCCCCGCGATCTACGAACAACGCTGGGTGGAAATTGCAAATGCCGTGTCTCAGGGATCTCGGCCCGACGATAACTTTCTCCTTATTCACACCACCGATGCCGATCATGATGCCTTCAACAAGATCATTTCGTGGATCGCACTGCTGGAAATGATCGTCATCGCCGGCAGTGCCGTTGCTGCGAAGCACTGGCAACAGATGCGGCGCGAGCTGTGGATCGCGCTATCGGGTTGGGCGATTGCCTGCAGCCTGCTGATGTTTCGCTTCTCGTCGCTGCTATGGAAAATCCTGCCGAAGATGGAGTTTATGCAGTTCCCGTGGCGATGGCTTCTCTGCCTCAGCATGATCTTTGTGCTCTTTGTGACAGCAGGTCTGCGGCGTTCGCCGATGCGCGCCGCCGTGTGCATGCTGTCGCTCGTCGTCATCGCTGTGGGATGGCATCGCGCGCAGGCTCCTTGGTGGGATACAGCCGCCGACCTGCGTGAGATGCAAGACAACATGTATATCGGAGCTGGATACGAGGGAACGGATGAGTACACACCATCCGGTGCGGACCCAGCGGCGATCAACAAGGACGCCCGCAAGGTGACGGTCGAAGGCCCGGCGCATGCCGATATTCGCGTGCAGCGTTGGGACGCGGAGATCAAGACTTTCACCGCCCAGATGTCGGCTCCAGACGAACTGGCGTTGCGGCTTTTTTCCTATCCGGCGTGGAAGGCGGAGGTAAATGGGCATGTTGTGGAGACAAGTTCCTCAGCGAAGACCGGACAGATGCTGATACCGGTCGAAGCAGGAATGAATCTAGTGGAGATCCAATTTACGCGAACTTGGTACCGAACGGTCGGAGGATGGATCTCCCTGTTAACGCTGCTCGGAGTTCTATGCTGGAAAATACGATCAATGCGATTGTCCGCAGCAGTCTGAGGCGTGGTTCAAAAGCAAAATGGATAGGATCCTAGAGTAATGCGCAGAGTCATGATCGCAACTTCGAATCCCGGCAAGCTGCGCGACTTCGCCGGAGCGGCCGCGCCTCATGGAATCGAGATTGCCGGCCTTCCCAACTTCTCGTCCCTGCCGCTGGTGGTCGAAGACGGACAAACGTTCGAAAACAACGCACGCAAGAAGGCTGAAGAGTACAGCGGGTATGTTCCGGGAGAGATTGTGCTGGCCGACGATTCCGGTCTGGAGATCGATGCCTTAAACGGCGCTCCGGGAGTTCACTCGGCGAGGTATGCGGCGGACCAGCCTCATCTTGCCGACGAAAATACCGACGACGAGGCGAATAACGCGCGGGTGTTACGCGAACTGCGGCATGTCCCCGCTGAAAAACGCACCGGCCGCTTTGTGTGCGTGCTCGCTGCGGCGCGCGATGGCAAAACTCTGGCGACGTTTCGAGGAACTGCAGAAGGCATCATCTTAGACGCGCCCCGTGGAACGAACGGTTTCGGATATGATCCGCTCTTCTACTTTCCGCAAATTCAAAAGACGTTTGCCGAGTTGTCTGCCGAGGAAAAGGCGAATTACAGCCATCGCGGCGCCGCCTTCCGCCAGTTTCTGGAATGGTGTGCGAAGCAATTCCCTGACGATTACATCTAAAATCGCGTGACGCTTAAACCCCTTCAGCCTCCCAAGGCGCTCATCTTCGATATGGACGGAGTTCTGATTGACTCCGAGCCTCTGCACAAACGCGCCAAGGAATTGGCATTTGGAGAAATCGGACTCGTGCTGCCGGAATCGGTGTACGACAGCTACAAGGGACGTCCTGATGCGACGATGATCCCCGAGGTACTTGGTGAAAGAGGGCTTTCCGCCGATGCGATCGCCGAACTGTTGCACCGCAAGCACAAGATCTTTGAAAAGATCGAGCACGACATCAAGCCTGTTCCGGGCGCTGGCGAATTCGTCATGTGGGCGAAATCGCGCTACCGGATTGCACTAGCGACGTCGGCCACGGCACGAAATCGTGAAGCAGCGTTGAAGCTGCTCGGGATTGGAAATCCGTTTGAGGCCATCGTTGATGCCGGCAGAAAACATCGTCCGAAGCCCGATCCAGAAGTGTTCCAGATCGCGATGCGCGACTTGGGATTGGGGCCGGAGGATTGCTGGATTATCGAAGACTCGACGAACGGCCTGCGTGCGGGGAAAGCGGCGGGTTGTTTCGCCGTTGCGATCACGACCACATTCGATTCGGAGACGTTGCGGCAGGCGGGGGCAGACGTGATCGTCCATTCGTTCCATGCATTGCGAACCTTGCTGGAATCAGTGTGAAAGGCCGGCTGGTATCTCACTCTGAATTCCGTGTCATCCATGGGCACCCCGAAGAGCGCCGATGCCACCTGCGGACAAGGCCGTTTGCCGGGAGGTCTTCCCCTCCGCCTGAAAAGCGGCTGCGCCCGGCATGACGCCTAGAGCGATAGATGTACCAAGAATTTACCTGAGCAACCGCCGCGCCGGTTAGTGGGTCACTTTGAATTTCCCGTTGTTGACGGTATCTCAACCCCGTGGTTGGACTTTTCGACTTGAGAGATTTGCCCTTTCCAAAACGATTGTTCATCTGGCGAGAGCGTCCGCTTGATGACGATGAAACCGTCCGAAGGGTCTTTAGCTAGATCGGCTTCGCTTTTATAGTATTGCAACACGATAACGTTGGAATTAATTTCGATGACGCAATTGTCGCTTAAAAACTGGGTTTCGTGCGGATCGAAATCGCTTGAGGAACCAAACTTCCATCCTGTTTGATGCGCGGTGATCCAATTGCCGATTACCAGAGATTCATGTTCATCGAAATCATACCGATAGCCGGAATCAAATAACCATCTCGTCTGATTAGCGGTAGAGAAAACATTCGGCTTCAGCAATTCTGCCCGATTGTATTGATGCCACGAATACAGCGCAGCGGAGGAGATAACCACAATTGCTACAAAGAAAGTGATGGGCGGGATTCTCATGCGCCTATCTGCGATTAGTTTTCCACTCTTCTACTACTCTACAACCTTTCCTAAATCCTCAAAAACACTAACGGTTATCGGTCACACCATCTGTCATCGTTGGAATAGAGCGTAAGTTTTGTTGATAGACTTCGATGCAGTCGAACCGAGCCACTACCGAGACCTCGCGTTTCCTTGACTTCCCTTCTTCTGGCACAAGATAATGAAAGGTTCTTTTCTCATAGCGGAACTTATAAGGAGCCTCTGTGGCGTCAGCCAGTTCTTCTGCTCCCGGGGTTGGTAAGTACGTTGCGCATGGTGGGGTCGCTCCATTGCGGGCTGGTGAGGGGACGTCGTTTCTTCTGCGCCGCCTGCATTCCCTGACTGGAATTGTTCCCGTCGGCGCATTCTTGTTCGAGCACATTCTGATTTCGAACTCGACGGCGATCACCGGACCCTCCGCCTACGCGCGCCAGGTCAGCTTTTTGGCCAATCTTCCTCTGGTGTTCTTTCTCGAGTTGTTCGGGATCTGGATTCCGATCGCCTATCACGCGCTCTACGGCTTCTACATCTGGTACCGTGGCGACTCGAATACGGCTGCCTATCCGTGGTCCGGCAACTGGATGTACACCATGCAGCGCTGGACCGGTGGAATCGCGTTCATCTACATCGTGTGGCACACCTATACGATGCGTTTTACCGGCATCGATCTGCACGAGAACCCGATGGGCTCGTTCGGCAAGGTTGCGAATGAAGTGCACAATCCGTGGCTGCTGGCTTTTTACATCATCGGATTGGTCGCCGCATCATGGCATTTCGCTTACGGGATCTGGTTGTTCTGCGCAAAGTGGGGCATTGTCTCTGGCGACAAAGCACAACAGCGGCTTCTGCGCTTATGCCTGGCCTTCTTCGCGCTTCTGACGGTCGTCGGGCTGATCAGCCTTTACACCTTCCGCACGCGCTTCCAGGAAACACCAGCAAACGGGAATATGGCCGATTCGCATCACGCGATCACGGATGGAAGGGGGGCGCAATAACATGGCGGCTCCCAGAATCATTGTGGTCGGCGGCGGACTGGCAGGGCTCTCAGCGGTAATCAAGATTGCCGAGATGGGAGGACAGTGTGACCTGTTCTCCATCGTATCGGTGAAGCGCTCGCACTCGGTATGCGCGCAGGGCGGCATCAACGCGGCCAAGAACTTAAAGGGCGAAGGCGATTCCACCTGGAAGCATTTTGACGACACGGTGTACGGCGGCGACTTTCTGGGCAATCAGCCACCGATTAAAGCAATGTGCG
>Ga0209168_10001605_pt1 | contig 17425 bp, 13 predicted proteins | sample Coa_R1_FD_187156 | JGI IMG/M metagenome (GOLD analysis project Ga0209168, IMG submission 187156) | Surface soil microbial communities from Centralia Pennsylvania, which are recovering from an underground coalmine fire - Coalmine... | ecosystem: Environmental > Terrestrial > Soil > Unclassified ... | reverse complement strand
ATTTCAGGCTAATCGCCGGTAGCCCGGACTTCCCGACCGATTCTGTTCTGCCAGTGGCTCCATACAAACCACGCGATTCCCGCGATAAGCGTAACCATGATTACCGCGTCGAACCGGTGAAAATACTTCCCCATCGTTCGCCAATTCTGGCCCAGTTTCATACCGAAATAGGCAAGCGCCAGGCACCACGGCCACGACCCCAAAAACGTGTTAAGGTGGAAACGTCCGCGGGGCATGCGGGCGACGCCGGCGGGCAGCGCGATAAACGTTCGAATAACGGGCAGCAAACGGCCGATGAAAACCGCCAGGTATCCCCAGCGCAAAAAGAAACGATCGGCCCAATCGAGCTCGCGGCGTCCCATCAGAATCCAGCGGCCATAACGCTCAACCAGCGGACGTCCGCCGTAGCATCCGATTTCATACGCCACCAGAGACCCCAGATTGCATCCGATCGCGCCCGCCGTCGCAACCCAGAGCAACTTAAACGTGCCCGTAAAGACGAGGTATCCTGCAAACGGCATGATCAATTCCGATGGCAGAGGAATGCAGGCCGACTCGATAGCCATGAGCAGCATCACTCCGGCGTAGCCGGTAGCACTGATTACCGAATTAATGAAAATGAAAAGCGCGGCAAGAATCTTTTCCGTCATGGATAAGGGCAGTCGAAAAGCAATCGAAGTGACACCCACTCAATTAAAACATAGGCCGCATCCGTGCATCGTGATGTGCAGAAATTTCAATATTGCAGGCAGGGAGAGGTCTAATGCGATAGGTGTTCTTCCGTTTGAACCGATGCTTCTGTCAAGCCAACTGTTTCAGCAGATCGTTCCACGACCGGCACGAAAATGAACCCCTCCGGCTTGGAGAAAAACTCGATGGGGGGAGCGCACAAACCGCGGAGGAACCAGAATTAGAACGAACCATCCTGCGTAAAGGTATAACCCGGCAACGCCGCGCCTTGCGGTGTTTTGTTCACTTTGATACGAACCGTGGGCGCATCTGGAGCGGTAATTCCCGCCGGCCGCAACATCGCGTATTGCGAGAACACTTCGCTGTAAACCTTGGTGACGAGATAATCCTGGCCATCGGCGTCGCTGCGCCAGACTTGCCCGAGTTGGATGGAGCTCACGGCCACAATGTTTGTTCTGAATGTACTAAGTTTGATTCCAGACTACTGAGGTGATGATTGGGAGTCAATGCGCCGCGTGGTTACCGAGGTCTCTGCTAAGATGATGCCCTCATGCCCCGCGGACAAACTCCCCGTCAGCCGGCACGTTCCGGACGCCAGGACCGAGTAAAGCGGGCGCCTTTGCCCGCAAAGGGTAGTGCAAGAGAATTATCGCGAAAGAGGGACGGCGTGTCCGACTCGCGAGCTAGAGGAGTTGATTCTTCAAGAAATCCTAAGCAAAGCGTTTCGCCCTTGCGCAAGAAGAAATCGTCCTACGATCCGCTCGCACCGGAGCGTATCGCTGAAATCCTCAAGCGCCTGGACCAGCTTTATCCCGACGCAACCTGCGCACTCACTCACAAGAGCGCATGGGAGCTTCTCGTCGCAACCATCCTTTCGGCGCAGTCGACCGACGTAAATGTGAATCGCGTTACGCCCCAACTGTTTCACAAGTATCCGACAGTGGAGGCGTTCGCGGCGCTGTCTCCGGAACAACTCGAGCCCGATGTGCGCTCGACCGGGTTCTTTCGCAATAAATCGAAATCGGTGGTCGGAGCGGCAAAGAAGATTGTCTCGGAATTCGGAGGACAGGTTCCGCTGAACATGCCAGATCTTCTCACGTTGCCCGGCGTCGCCCGGAAAACGGCAAATGTGGTACTCGGCACCTGGTTCAAGATCGCGGAAGGCGTCGTCGTTGACACCCATGTACAGCGGATCTCGCGCCGCCTGGAGCTCACTAGAAATACAGAACCGCAGAAAATCGAGCAGGATCTTATGCGCGTCATCCCGCGCGAGAAATGGATTTTATTTGCGCATCAAATTATTTGGCATGGCCGCAAGCTATGCATCGCCCGCAAGCCCAAGTGCGTGGATTGCGCTCTGGAAAATATCTGCCATGCCGGCGACAAGACTTGGAGCACGGTGGAGATGCATAAAGATGCAGTGGGATGACAGGGTAGAGTCCTCGCGCAAGAATACTGGCCCTTGGCCGATTTCTGCGCAGGAAAGCCTTCTCCTCCCTGGCTCTGCTAAACTTTTATCTTCAATTCACTCCGAGGTTCGCGTTCCTCATGCGCGCGTTTGCCCTGTTTGCTATCTTAATTTTTATGAGTACCGTCGTTGCCAGCCCCCTCATCTCCGCTGCCCAAGCTCTTCCCAAGCCCGATGCGATCACCGATCCCAAGCAAATCGCGTCCAAGCCCAACGCTCAGGTTGAGCCGAAAAGCTTGACCATCGAAAAGCTATACATGACGCGCCAAATCGGTCGCCCGACGTGGTCGCCGGACGGCAAGAACGTCGCCTTCATCTCGAACATCAGCGGGCGTAACAACATTTGGATGGTGCCGTCGGAAGGCGGATGGCCGGTGCAGCTCACAGTCAGCGATCAGCGGCAAACCGCGGTCACATGGTCGCCCGACGGAAAATGGATCGCCTACCAGTCGGACTACGACGGCGACGAGCTTTGGGATATTTTTCTGGTCTCGCCGAAGACCGGCAAGGTTGTGAATCTCACCAGCACGCGGGAAATTGCGGAGACCGATCCGACATGGTCGCCCGACGGCCGTTATCTCGCATATCTGGTCAAGCCGAAAACTTCCGCCACGCCCGAGATCGACATTTACGACACGCTCATGCGCGAGGTGAAGCACCTCACTTCGAACACTCCGCAGGATAAGCGCAATTCGAATCCGATCTGGTCAAAGGATGGCAAGTATATCGTCTATTCGCAGGAGCAGGCGAAGGGGACAGATTCAAATATCTTCATCGCTGAGGTGGCTTCGGGAATTTCGACGCTGCTTACCCCGCATCATGGCGAGCAGATTTTTTACGCCAACGATATTTCACCAGACGGCAAACGCCTTCTGTTCACATCGAATGCCGAAAACGGCTATGACAATGTTGGCCAAATCGAAATCGCTACGAAGAAGATCTCCTGGGTGACTCTCGACAAATGGGAAATCCGCGGCGGCGAATTTTCGCCGGACGGCAAGCGGCTCACTTTCAGCGCCGATGTCGACGGCAACGAAGATATTTACTTGCATGATCTCGCTACCGGCAAGTCGACCGCACTTCCGATTCCCAAGGGCGTCAACGAGCCTGCGGGCGGCCATTCTGCCTTCAGCAGAGATGGCTCGCGGCTCCTTTATTATCACAACGGTCCAACCGCCCCGGGCGATTTGTGGGTTTACACGATGGCGACCGAAAAGTCGCATCAGATTACTCATTCGCTTCTCGGGGGCGTGCGCTCGGAAGATATGGTCGAACCGTATCTCGTGCACTACCCAAGTCGCGACGGAAAATGGACCATCTCAGCATTTCTCTACGTGCCCTACAACATGGCGCGAAACGGGCAGAATGCCGCCATTGTCTACATTCACGGCGGTCCCACGTCGCAGACGATGAATTCGTTCAACCGCTTCATTCAATATGCCGCCAACCAGGGATACATGGTGCTCGCGCCCAACTATCGTGGATCGACCGGGTATGGAAAGGAGTTTCAACAGGCCAACTTATTCGATATGGGCGGGGGCGATCTGCAGGACGTGCTCGCGGGCGTCGATTGGATCAAGCAGACGGGACATCTCGATCCGAAAAAAATCGCCGTGATGGGCGGCAGCTACGGCGGCTATCTCAGCATGATGGCAGTAACCAAAGCACCCGAAGTCTGGGCAGCCGGGGTGCCCATCGTCCCCTTCGTAAATTGGTTTACCGAAATCGAAAACGAAGATCCCGTTCTGCAACAATCCGACCTCGCAACCATGGGTGATGTGGTGAAGAACAAAGCTTTGTACGAAGACCGCTCACCGATCAACTTCATCGATCGGATCAAGGCTCCGCTGCTGCTGCTCGCAGGCGGACACGATCCGCGCTGTCCGAAATCAGAGACGGAGCAGGTAGTTGAAGCAATTAAGAAGCGAGGCGGCACGGTCGACTACAAGATTTACGAAAACGAAGGCCATGGCTTCGCGCGCGTGGAGAATCAGATTGACGCTTACAAACGCGTTGCAGATTTTTTACTCGCTCACGTCGCACCGGCAGATTGCAGTTGCTCACTCAACGAGTAGCCGGTTGCCGGATCACGTTCTTCACAATGGCATCGACCAGTCCAGGAATCGTATATTGCCTGGCGGCGATATCGGCCTTCAATCCGAGTTCCCGCAATGTCAGGGATGTTACCGGACCGATGGAGGCTAATTGGATCACGCTGGCGTTCGTGTCCCGCCCGTGAACCGCTCGTACGGCTCGCTGGGCAGCGCCCGAGCCTCCCAGCAACTCCACGAAATTGCGCACCGTCGACGAACTGGTGAACGTGACCACATGCGGCCGCAGGCGGGGATTTTTGACCGCACCGTTTAGCCGCCGGCGCGAGGATTCGGGCACGACGGTTTCGTAAGCTTCCACAACATCGACCCGGGCTCCGGCCTTACGTAGTTCTCGCGGAATCACATCGCGCGCAATCCTGGCGCGTACCAGCAGCACGCGCTTGCCGTTCACGCGTCGGCGCAAGCTGCGTACCACCGACTCGGCAACGTATTCCTTCGGGACAACGTCGACGCCGGTTCCATGTTTTTCAATCGCTTTTTTTGTCGCAGGGCCAATCGCGGCAACCAGCAATCCATCAGGCAGGCGCTGGGATAACCTCAGCTTGCTTATCCGCTTCCACATGGCTTCGACGCCATTGGCGCTGGTGAGGATAAGCCAATCGTAGTTCTTCAAATTCTTCAGCGCACTATCGAGCGGCCCGAAGCTGCGAGGATTGCGGATTTCTATGAATGGAATCTCCATTACGGTTGCTCCGAGCTTGCGTAACTCCGCCGACAAGGCTCCCGCCTGATGGCGTGCGCGGCCCACGAGTATGCGCACTCCCGAGAGCGGCTGAAGAGCGCTTCCAGTTACCAGCGCTTTCCTCACTTCTGCTCCTCGGAGGTCTTTTCCGTTCCCAGCCCTCGCTCCTTCATCATCCGCGCCACGCCGGAGACGGTTGAGTCTTCCGATCGCTCCAGGGAAGCGATTACGTTTGCTTGATCCTGACGCACGCGATTTTGGCTCAATTTGAATTTGCCTTCGACTTTCGTCGCGGTGATTTCGAAGCCGACAATCTGCCGCAGCATGTTTTCTCGAAACTTTGGGCTTAGCGTCTCCCACTGCGCGCGATAAGAGGGTTCGAATGTGTTCATCAATTCCTCAAGCATCTGGTGCACCTCACGCTCAGCCGCAAAAAGGCGAGCGTTGCCGTACACATGGACCGCGGCATAGTTCCAGGTGGGAACGCTTTCCCGCACGGTGTAATTGCTGGGCGAGATGTACGAGTGAGGGCCGTGAAAAATGGTTAGGCACTGCGGCTGAGCTTCAAGATAGCGCCAGTGTGGATTGGCCTTGGCCACGTGACCGCGGAGAGTAATCTTCCCTTTCTCGCCGTGAATTGACAGCGGCAGGTGCGTGGCAAACGGGCCGTCACCAGTGCAGGAGATCAGAATGGCAAACGGGTTTGCACGCATAAACGCGAGAGCATCGTCATCGTGGCGTAAGCGGAAGTGTTCCGGAATGTACACGCAACGATCTTAACCCACGCAAAGCGTCACGGTTGAGGAGGCACAGCCAACCTGCGGCCGTAAACAGCTTCGAGGATCTCGTCGCCGCCACGCCGAAGCAGCGTTTCCCCGACAGCGTTACCGAGTTTTTCAGGATCATTGATGTCGCCTTCACGAGCTTCGCGTAACAATTTGGTGCCATCGGGATCGGCGACGATGGCATTGAGATGCAACCTGCCTTGGAGCAACTCGGCGAAAGCGCCAATGGGCACCTGGCAGCCTCCACCGAGACGGTTGAGCAGAGCGCGCTCGCAGGTGGTCGCGGCGCGGGCGGCAGGATCGTTGAGAAATTCAAGGTGCTGCCGAGTCTCGGCATCGCCTTCCCGGACTTCAATTCCGAGAGCTCCCTGCCCTGCCGCCGGGCACATGATTTCGGCGGGGATGATCTGCTTGACCAGCTGCGTTTTGCCCAAGCGCTTCAGGCCCGCGGAAGCGAGAATGACGGCGTCGTATTCATCCTGTTCGAGCTTTCGCAAGCGAGTATCGACATTGCCTCGCAACGGATGGATTTCGAGATCGGGACGAATGGCTTTGAGTTGCGCCTGACGGCGCAGGCTGGAGGTGCCGACGCGTGCGCCTTGCGGCAAGTCGTTAATATTTGAGAAATGCCGCGAGCAGAAGGCATCGCGTGGATCTTGTCTTTCCGTGATTGCGGCGATTTCGAATCCTGAAGGAAGTTCAGTCGGCAAATCCTTCAGCGAGTGAACAGCGAGGTCAATGCGGCCGGCCGCGAGGGCTTCTTCGATCTCTTTCGTGAACACTCCCTTTCCCAGCCCGCCTTTAGCGCCGACCATCGCCAAAGGAACGTCGGTGATTTTATCGCCGGTGGTGTGGATGATTTCGATTTCGACTTCGTGGCCGCGGCCACGGAGAAGCGCGGAGATGTGGTTGGCCTGCCAAAGAGCGAGTTGTGAGCCGCGGGAACCGATGCGGAGCTTAGCCATCAGTGATGCGTCCCCGCTTCGCTTTTTTTGGCACGTGGCTCGACGCTTGTTTCCTTCGGCATCACCTGCAGATTGAACAATCTTCTCACCACATCGATCACCGTCGTCGCCTCGGCCTCGCGCGCCGCCGATTTCAGTGTCGTGATCGGTGTGTGCATTACTTTGTTGATGATCCCCCGCGTCAGCGCCTCGACGGCCATTTCCTGTTCTGGCGTGAGCGGTCCCATGCGGCTGCGGACGCGATCGATCTCCGCCTGGCGAATGGTTTCGAGATGATCTTGCAGGCTCACAATGGTCGGAACGACATCCAGCGTGTGGGAGCGGGCCTCGAACTTCTCGACCTCGCTGGCAATAATAGCTTCAGCTTTTTCCGCTTCCCTGTGGCGGTCGGAGACATGAGTGCCTACCGCCTGCTGCAAGTCGTCGATATCGTAGACAAAGATGCCATCGAGATCGGCCATCTCCGGGGCCACGTCGCGCGGCACCGCAATGTCGATGAAAAACATGGGCCGGTTCTTGCGGCGGGCAAGGAACTGTTCGCCATGCTCGCGGCGAAAAACGGTATGCGGTGCTCCTGTCGATGTAATAACAATATCGGCGCGGTCGCAGGAATCATACAGGTCGTCGAACTTAATGGCCTGGCCGTTGAAGCGCTGCGCCAGGCCGATCGCACGCTCATAAGTGCGGTTGGCGACGAAGATCGAGGCGCAACCGTGGGCCATCAGGTGCCGCGCCGCCAGTTCGCTCATCTTGCCTGCGCCCACGATGAAAACATTCTTCCCTTGCAGGGTGCCGAAAATTTTCTTTGCCAGCTCCACCGCGACCGATGCAATTGATACAGACGACGAGCCTACCGCCGTCTCCGTGCGTACTCTCTTGGCTACGGCGAATGCCCGCGTAAAAAGCTGATCAAGTTGCCCGCGCACGGCCCCGACCGCACGCGCGGTCGCATAGGCCTCCTTCACTTGTCCTAGAATCTGGGCTTCGCCCACCACCATTGAATCGAGGCTGGAAGCTACGCGAAAAACATGCCGGACCGCGTCTTTCTCACGCAACTCATATAAATGCGGATCGAGTTCTTCCGCCTTCACCTGAAAATGATCATGTAAAAAGCCGCGCAGGTCAGCCGAACCATTCACGGTATGCGTGATCACTTCCACGCGGTTGCAGGTGGAGATGATGATGCCTTCTTCGATGCCGGGATACGCGGTGAGATCGCGGCAGTAATCGGGCAGGCGCGATTCGGGGATCGCCAGGCGCTCGCGGACTTCGAGCGGAGCGCTCTTGTGATTCACGCCAATGAGTTGATATCTCATGAAGCGGCAAATCGATGAATCGTCGAAAAATAATTGGCGGCCCAGGCCACGATGGCCGCCACAAAAGCGAACGTCGCGAGGAACGCGGCGCGGCGTCCCCGCCAGCCCGAATTCCAGCGCGTGAAAACCATGATCATGTAAACGGCCCACATCAGAAGCGAGAGCAGAATCTTGGGATCCTCGAAGTCGATGTGCCCGTAGGTCGTCATGGCAACAATCGAGCCAGTGATCAATCCGAGCGTCATGAACGGAAAGCCAAGCAGAAGCGAGCGGTATCCGATCTGGTCGATGACTTCGAGAGCGGGCAAAAAAGAAATCAGGCTGCTGGGCTTCTTCGACTTCAGGCGGCGCTCCTGGATCAAGTACAGCAGGCTGGCGCCGAAGCTGAGCATCAGCGCGGCGTACCCGGTGAAGATCAGGATGATGTGCGCTACCAGCCATCCCTTGTGCTGCACAAAGGAGGTAAGCAGGACGGGTTGTTCGTCGACTGCGGCCACGAAGGTCAGGAAAAACACGATCGGAAAGACGACTACACCCGGCGAAGTCGTCTGATAGATGGCGTAGATGATCATGAAAAATGTCATCGAGAGGAACGCCAGCAGTGACTCGCCATTGTGCACCGACGCCCAAACCACATGACCCGACAGAAAAAGCTCGACCAGCGATACGAAGTGGAAGACCATGCCGATGCTGGCGGCATGCAGTGCAATGCGGCTGAAAAGTTCGCTGGTACGGGTGAGCGCGAAGAAAGCGTAGATCAGCCCGATGAAGTAGCACCCCAGCGCGAAGCGTAACCAAAGCAATGACATAAATTCGTAAGTATCAGAGTCGGCTGAGTTTAGCGCGAGCCGAGGCCGGCTGCAAATATCCTCGCAGTGCCCGCTCGATTCCATTCATCCCCAGCAACCCCATCTCATCCACAGATTATATTCTCCACATGTCGCGGAGGGCGGGAAGCGGCAAGGGTCACGTCAGATTGTGATGTCCGTCACAGGAGGAGACGAAAGCGGGCCCGGCAAGTCATCCACATCCATCTGACAACTGGAGAAAATCCTTGATCATAGTGCTTGCAATCGTGTTACCGTTTCTGGCGCGAAGCTCTCACCGGAGAATCGTATGCGTTGCTTTCGGAGTATCGTCGTTCTGCTGGCGGCTGCGGCAGTTTTGCCTGCCCAGGTGAACCCAGACGATGGCCCCACAAACGAGAAAGCGCAGAAGACCTACAAGGAAGCACAACAGTACCTGCAGCGGCACATGAAAGATGCGGCGCTCGAGGCTTTTAAGAAGGCGGACAAACAGGACGATGGCCATTGTCGTTCGTGCCAGAAAAAGATGATCAAGTACGGCGTTGAGATGCGGGACTGGAAAACCGCCGAGACGGGCGCCGAAGAGCTGGCTTCACAGGCCCAGGACAATCGGGAGATTGCATTGGCGCACTATCAATTTGGCCTTGTGCTTGCGCGTGAAGGACTTGACCGTCACAAGAACGAATTGTTTTCCCGTGCGCACGACGAGTTCACCAAAGCGCTGGCCGCGGCGCAAAAGTTTCCACAGGCGATTTTTGCGGACGGGCAAACGCTGGCGCAGCTTAAGCAGGATGACTTGGCGAGAGCGCGATTTCAGGACTTTGCGAACATGACGACTGCGGATGATCCGGACCACGCTCGGGCTTTGCGCTTCATTGGCGAGCCGGAGCTGGCACGAGCTCGTATGGCGCCCGCCTTCGTGGTGACGGCGACTGATGGCCAGCGGATTTCGATGGATGACCTCACGGGAAAAGTCGTGCTCATCGACTTCTGGGCGACCTGGTGCGCGCCCTGCCGTGAAGCTCTTCCGCACATGCGTGAGATCGCAAAGAAGTTTCAAGGACAGCCGCTGGTTGTGCTCAGCGTGAGCCTCGATAGCGACGAAGGCAAATGGAAGGAGTTCATCGCGAAGAACGAAATGACATGGCCGCAGTACCGCGACGGCGGGTTTAACGGCCCGATCGCGAAGAGCTTTGGCGTGGAAGCAATCCCGCACACCTTCACCATCGATGCCGACGGCATACTGCAGGATGAACACATTGGCGATGCCTCGATTGAAGGCAAGCTGAAGAAGCTGATCGCGCCGGCCGAGAAGGTTCAGGCGACCCAAAAGCAGATGCAGCAAACCGCAGCGGGAGAAGACGCCAATCGACCGTGAGGACTATGCAAGCGGCTCGGCCTACTTGCTGAAGCGCGGCGTTCGGATTCTGCGGATTCCGAACTGCAACCGCGGAAGACTCTACGCCTCCATCCTTTCCCATGCAGCACTTCTTGAATTTTTCCCGCAGCCGCAACGGCAAGGCAAATTTCGCTTCGGCCAGTCTTCGGCTCGAATTCTCAGAGAATGCTATTCCACTCCCAAGCCGGCTAAAGACTCTGCCAGCAGTTCGGAATCAATCGCCAAACGACGACCTTCTACTTTGAGGTCCGTTAGTTCATCGAAGGCACGAAACAGCCGGAGTTTTGCCGCCGCGTAGCGTTCCGGTTCGCTCAGCGGGCGACCATGCCTTGCCGCCCATTCCGTCACCGCGCTTTCCTGCAGGAATACGCTGACGGCGTAAGTCGATTTGCGGTCGGAGGTCACATCGAAGACGAATTCCGTGGCCGGAGCCTCGGGATCATCTGCAAGCGCCGGACGTTGGCCCACGAAATAATACTGATACACGTATCCTTGAGCGCCCGCATAGGTTTTCAGCCGGCGGATGGTCTTCTCCGGGAGCATAGCAACATTATGAATGCGGGAGGCGCGTTTGTCCTCTGAAAGAGGAACAAGCCAAGAGCCTGCGAAGCCCGCATCGATTTTGCAGGCCTTAGACCGCGCTGTAAGGGTGACTCTTCCAAGCCGATTCCGGCTTGGGACTCGGCCCAAATTGCGCACTAAATTTCCTCGCCGATTCGCCGATAGATCCCCTGAAGTTCTGACCTCGGCCCATGATGATCGAAAATTGGCAAAGCTTGGCACTAACCACCCTCGCCGTCTTCGCTATGGGTGAAGAAATCCGCATTTTCATAATTCGGCGCGAGGCGAAGAAGCGCGACGAGTTGTTCAAAATTGTTACGGAAAATGCGGCAGACATGATCGCCCTGGTCGATGTTAAGGGCAACCGGCTTTACAACAGTCCAGCCTATAAGCGAATTTTAGGTTACTCATCTGCCGAACTAGGCGAGACTTCGGCGTTTGAGCAGATTCATCCGGATGATCGTTTCAAGGTCCTGCAAGCGGCGCGCGAGGCCCGTGCCACCGGAATCGGAAGAAAGCTCGAGTATCGCATCCGCCACAAAGACAGAAGCTGGCGCGTACTGGAGTCGGTAGCCGGAACCATTCGCAATGAAAAAGGTGAAGTTGTAAAGCTGGTCATCGTCAATCGCGACATCACCGAGCGAAAACGAGCCGAAGAACTCGCCGAGCACAACTCCTTTCATGATGGCTTGACGGGTCTGCCAAATCGCCAGTTGTTTCTCGATCGGTTGCAGCACCTGTTTGAACGGGCGCAGCGCCACGCCGAACATCAGTTCGCGGTTCTGTTTGTAGATCTGGATGGCTTCAAGGTATTCAACGACACCATGGGACCGACAGTTGGCGATCATGTAATCGTGGAAATCGGGCAGCGGCTGGGATCGTGCCTTCGGAGTGAGGATACGGTTTCGCGGCCCCAAGATGAGTTAGTCACGCGAAACGCTGTACTCTCGCGCATGGGCGGGGATGAATTCACCGTCCTGCTGGAAAATGTCACGGATCCGAGCGGGCCCATGCGCGTCGCCAATCGCATTTTGGCCTCGATTGCGGCGATCCTGATCGTAGAGGGTCGAGAAGTGACAACTTCGGCCAGTATCGGCGTCGCCTTGAGTACGCCGTCGCACAAATGTGCGGAAGACCTGTTGCAGGATGCGGATGTGGCGATGCGGCGCGCCAAGGCGCTTGGCGGCGGGCGCTGCGAGGTGTTCGATGAGGCTATGCATACTCGTGCTGTGCATCGCCTCAAGCTGGAGGCTGAACTGTTGGAAGCGCTGCATCAAAAAGAGTTCCGAGTTTGCTACCAGCCGGTTGTCGACTTGCAGACAAAGCATATTGTCGCTTTCGAAGCCTTGCTGCGCTGGCAGCATCCCGAGCAGGGTCTGATTTCTCCTTTTAAGTTTATTAACACGGCGGAAGATACGGGTCTGCTGCTCGCCATCGGCGAGTGGTTGATCCTAGAGGCTTGCCGGCAATTGCGCATATGGAGAGTCGAGCATCCATCGCATGCAACCGTAGGAATCAGCGTTAATCTATCGGCAAAGCAATTTGCCGATGTTCGATTGATTCCCCAGCTGCAATCGATTTTGCGCGACACCGATATCGAACCGGCACGTCTACAACTGGAAATTTCTGAGGCTATTGCATCGAACGATTTCAAGCTCGCTGTCGAAGTTCTCTCGCATTTGAAGCACGTGGGAATTGGAATCGTTCTCGATGATTTTGGAAAAGGAAATTCTTCCTTAAGCGAACTGCGGAGGCTTCCGGTTGACACGCTGAAGATCGACCGGTCGCTGATCGGCGAAATGCTGGCTGACCGCACTGCCTATGACACCGTCGACTTGATTCTCGTCCTGGCGCAAAAGTTGAAGGTTAAAGTGGTGGCGACAGGGGTTGAACAATCGAAGCAACTGGAAGCCCTACGCGAACTGGGATGCAATTTTGGGCAGGGTTATCTCTTCTCGGAACCGGTCGATGCCGAAGCGGCGGGAAAGCTGTTTGGCAGACAGAATGCCGTCTTACAAGCGAAGGGAGCGGGGACATGACGGCACTGTCATCTGTCGTACCTTTTCTCCAGCCATCTTCGTGGACTGCGGTTTTTTCTTCCGATTGCGGAGCCAATGTTTATACTCATGTGTCTGCCGGTACAACATGGCCACACCGACGATGCTCCGCTCTACGCTCCCACGCCGCCGACGCTCCCTTTGGCCATTGACCGCTTTGCAAACCGGCGCCGTTATGTTTGCGCTGGGCTTGACTCTGCTGTATCTGAATCCCTTCTGGCAGTTCGACGAAAGCGGCTTATTGGATGCGCGCGTGCACTGGTGGAATATCTCCTGCATAGTACTGATCGCCGCCGGCTATCTGGTGGGAGCAGCCTCTTTGATAGGGTTTGTCGCACTCATCGCCTCCCGGCTCGCAGGACGCCGAAACTGGCCCTACGTTGTAGCGGTTTTATTTTTTCTTGGTATAGCCGCATGGGCGGCGGTGAACGGGTTTGTGAAGGACGTCAATGCTCACTTCGAGTGGAATTCTGCCGAGGGCCTCAGCGCCTTCGCTTTCCAAACCTGGGATAACGCTGCCGGGGTCTGGCGGCCCGCACAAAGCTCAAAGTTCCAGCGAGAGATGGTGGAGCTGCAAATTCAGCCCTTACTACGAGGCTATTTCAAACTCAACGACTGGCAGAGGATGAACGGCGATATCCGCTTGGCAGTAGGCAGAATTTTCCCTATAGCCTGGCCGGTTGCGCTCGGAAGCGGGGGTGAAACGCTGGAAGATCCGGACCGGACTCCGCTCATGCGTGCCGTTGCAGATGGAGATCTGAAAACCGTGCAACAGATTCTCGCATCCGGAGCGGATGCCAACGTGAATGCGCTCGATCAAGCCGGACAGTCCGCTCTAATCGTTGCCTGCCAGAGTCAGAAGGCCAATGCGGACGTGGTAAAAGCGCTGCTCAGCAGCGGCGCGAATGTGAATTTGCGCAGCCGCAATGGCTATACCGCGCTGACCTGGGCGCAAGCTCGTAATCGCTCTGAAATTGTCCGCTTAGTGCGCCGCGCCGGCGGCCGCCCCTGAATCTTGCGACTTTGAAAAAGCCAGGCCAGTCCCTCACTTCTATGTCTTCATCTATCGAGATCTATCCATCGATCTTTGCTTCGCGCAGTTGTTTCACTGCTTTTTCAGAACTCACTGGCGAGTAATACACCTCCTTGAATGTGTAGGAACGCGCCTTGGCCTCAATGACGGGCATGATTTCGATGTGCCAGTGATAGTCATCATCAATGGTCTTCCAATAACCGAGAGTTTTCGACTGATGCAAGCTGTTTGGCGAGGTGTGCAGCACCAGATGAAAAGCCTCGGTCACACTTCGAATCCGCTGCAGCGTGCGGCGCAGCAATGCTGCTAGATTTACCCGCAGCCCTGGCTTGGCGAGACCCGTGCGCTCGAATGACGCTTCGTGGTTGCGAGGCAAGATCCAGGTTTCGTAAGGTACGCGCGGGGCGTAGGGGCCTATAGCAACATAATCTCCGCGTGCTTCAAGAACGCGTGCCGCCTGCCGTTCTTCCTGGGCCAGAATGTCGCAAAATACGCAACGTTCTTTCGCCTGAAAATATTCGCGCCCCGCTCGCAATTCATAGAGTACTCGCCTGGGCACGAAGGTCGTCGCCGTAATTTGAGAAGTGGGATGCTTGAACTCCTGGCCGGCGTTTGGTCCGTAATCCTTAAACAAACTTACATATTTGATACGCGGGTCGCGCTTGAGGTCCATGATGCGCTCCGCGGCAAGCCGCAGAAACTGGCCAATCTCTTCGTCGCTGGCCTGCCACAGATCCCGATCGTGGCGGGGATTTTCCACGAGAACCTCATGCGCTCCGACGGAACTCATGCGGTCGTAGATTCCATCGCCCCGGCGCTCGGGCTCGCCTTCAATGTGATAGAGGGGCGCGGGATGAACCACTGCGCGCGTCGACCAAGAACCGACATTCGGAATTGCGGCGATCACCTGGGGAACATTGGCCGCGTCGGGACAAAAGCGACATGAACTTTCGGCCCGCGAACTCGACTCGATTGGATCGTAACCGGTGATGACCCAGGAGCGTGTAATGGGATCCTTGCGGAGTTCCATGCACTAGGAAAGCACTGTGGGAGAGGAGAGTCAAGGCGAAGACTTCAAAGTAGCAACGTTTTTCAAGGTAAGAGCGAACGCGTCTTTGAGAACGTTGAACGGAGAACCACGAAACTTTGAAACCTTTGCCCTGTTATAATCCGCGCCAAGCCCTCAATTTTCTGACGCGATGACCGAGTCGTCCACTCCGCTGATGCGGCAATATGCCGCGGTCAAGAAAGAGCATCCAACGGCGTTGCTGTTCTTCCGCTTGGGCGATTTTTACGAACTCTTTTTCGATGATGCCATCGTTGCGGCGAAAGAGCTGCAGATCACGCTGACCTCGCGCAATAAGGAAAAGGGCATTGCCGTACCGATGTGCGGCGTGCCCCACCATGCCGCAGAAAACTACATTGGCAAGCTCATTAGAAAGGGATTCAAAGTAGCGATCTGCGAACAGATGGAAGACCCGCGGCTGGCCAAGAAGTTGGTGCGCCGGGAAGTGACACGCGTAGTTACACCCGGGACGGCGGCCGACGCCCTGCTGGGGTCGGAGGAGAATAACTATCTTGCTGCGCTGGCGCAGGCAGGAGATCGCGTCGGCTTTGCCGCGCTCGATCTTTCCACAGGAGAGTTTCGAGCCACCGAATTTTCCGGCGATGGAGCGTTGCGGCGCGTACAGGAAGAGCTTGAGCAGTTGCGTCCGAAAGAGTTGCTCTACGGTTCGGATGCTCCTCTATTTGACAGCAAGGCGCGGACGCTATCTTCTCATTCTTCGGCCCGGATGGCGAATTGCACAGAAACTCCCCTCGACGACTGGATTTTCGCGCCCGATCACGCGATTCCGCTACTGGAAAATCATTTTGGTGTCTTGTCGCTGGAAGGATTTGGCCTGGCCGGACGCACCGCAGCTGCCGCGGCCGCCGGGGCGATTCTTTATTACGTGCGTTCTACCCAGCGTGGATCGCTCGATCACGTGGACCGAATCGGCTGGTACGAGCGGCAAAACTGCCTGGTGTTGGATGCCGTCACGGTTCGAAATCTGGAGTTGATCGAGCCGTTGTTCGCCGGGGCGGACGCCGAAGTTACATTGCTTCGCTGCCTTGATGCTGCAATCACTCCAATGGGCAAGCGGCTGTTGCGCGCTTGGTTGTTGCGGCCGTCGCTCGATCTCGCGGAAATCAATGCTCGCCTGGACGCAGTGGACGCGGGGGTCAACAATACAATCGCGCGCGAAGAGCTGCGGCGTGCATTCGATGGCGTCTACGACCTGGAACGCCTGTTGAGCCGGGTGACACTTGAGGCGGCGAATCCGCGCGATGTCCTGGCACTGGCGGCATCGCTGGCGAAGATTCCGGCGATCAAAGCCGCAACTTGGCGGCTTACTGCGGAACGCCTGAAAATACTGCACGCCTCGCTTGATGAACTGACGGACCTTCGCGAGCGAATTGAGAAAACCATTGTGCCGGAACCTCCATTGAGCTTTTCCGATGGAGGGGTGATTGCCGCGGGTGTCGATCACGGCCTGGATGAACTTCGAGAACTTTCCCGCAATAGCAAGCAGGTACTTGCGCAGATTGAGCACCGCGAGCGCGGTCGCACCGGCATTACTTCTCTGAAGGTCAAGTTTAATTCGATATTTGGCTATTACCTTGAAGTCTCGAAGGCGAATCTGCATCTTGTTCCGCAGGATTACGATCGCAAGCAAACGCTGGTCGGGGCGGAGCGCTTCACTACGCCCGAGTTGAAAGAGTATGAGGCGAAAATTCTCGATGCTCAGGAAAAGATTGTCGAGATCGAGCGGCGTTTCTTTACTGAACTGCGGACTGCAATTGCGTCCGAAGCGAAGCGCATCCGCCAAACCGCGCTGGCACTGGCCGAAGTGGATGTGCTGGCCTCGCTGGCGCACATTTCAGCGCTGAGAAATTATTCTCGCCCGCAATTCATCGAACCACCTCACGCTGGTTGTGGCGATCTGGAGATCGTCGAAGGCCGGCATCCGGTCGTTGAGCAACAGGAGATGGCGGGAGGCAGCGAGCGTTTCGTGCCCAACGATCTCCATCTGAATTCCACTACGCACACAATTTTGCTGTTGACCGGCCCGAATATGGGCGGCAAGTCGACTTACCTGCGGCAGGCGGCGCTGATTGTGATCATGGCGCAGATGGGCTCGTTCGTGCCAGCGCGCTCGGCGCGGCTGAGCGTTATTGATCGCATTTTTACCCGCATCGGCGCGAGCGATAACCTTGCCCGGGGACGCTCGACCTTCATGGTTGAGATGACGGAGACTGCGGCCATCCTGCACACGGCTACTTCCCGCTCGCTGATTCTGCTCGACGAAGTAGGGCGGGGCACTTCGACCTATGACGGGCTCGCGATTGCCTGGGCGGCCGTCGAGTATCTTCATGCCCGCGTGCGGGCGAAAACTCTGTTCGCGACACATTACTTTGAACTCACCGAACTGGCTGAGCAGCTTCCGGGAGTGAAGAACTATCACGTATCGGTAAAAGAGACTGGCGGTGGCATCGCCTTTTTGCGTA
>Ga0209168_10001604_pt1 | contig 17431 bp, 16 predicted proteins | sample Coa_R1_FD_187156 | JGI IMG/M metagenome (GOLD analysis project Ga0209168, IMG submission 187156) | Surface soil microbial communities from Centralia Pennsylvania, which are recovering from an underground coalmine fire - Coalmine... | ecosystem: Environmental > Terrestrial > Soil > Unclassified ... | reverse complement strand
AATAACCCCTTTATATCCTTTTCACTCTCATGAAATTTGCCAATACCCCCACGTTAAAATTAATCAACAAAATAACCGTGGAGAAACTGCCCTTTTATATTCCCTTATTAAAAGAAAAGGCTATAGAATTGGTAACTTATTCATCGATACTATAAAAGAACTGCTTAAAAAGGGCGCTGATCCTGAGCTGGGCAATAAATATGGCCTTACGCCCCTGATGGCCGCAAAAGATCTCGGAAACAACGATATTATCAGCTTGATTGAACAAGCAATTCAAGATAAACAGAGTGTTATTCCCGCATCTGTAATAAAAAGTCCTTTATAAAGCCTTTTTTACCCGAAAACCCCATCAATTATAATCTATTTGAATAATAATCACAAAAAATGGTATAATATATTTGTGGATAAGAATATAAATAGCCATTTTTCACAAAAAAGCTCTAAGATCAGGGTTTTTTTGGTATACTACAGCTACCTTCAGGCATCATTTTTATGGGAATAGCTAATGAAAAGCATTACAAATCAAGCTCGTTTTCTGGTATATCTCTGCTGTCTACTATCCTTATCAGCAGGATATCTCCCTTTAGAGGCAGCACGAAAACGTAAACGGGCTAAATATATCTATGCCTTACAACCAGACGTTCAACCCATTGATCAAAACTCAACCAAACCTGAAGTATGGATAACAATCTTTGTTCATGGGATTATGAGCATCCAACCACACTTAAGCCTCCAAAATATCATGCGCTTTGTCCGCGATGATGTCCAACATACCATTTATTCAAAAACTGTTGAGTATATGCGTTTAGATCCTTATTTCTATCTTAACCAAGCAATGCAGGAATTTGGCCTTAAAAAAGTAGATCTTAATGATTTACAACCAGGACATGCAACCAATGCCCTTGCCAATATTTATGATGATGTCACCAAGCTGGTGTGTCCTTTACAAACCAATCATTATTATACCTTTGGGTGGTCAGGACTTTTAAGCCCTACTACTCGTTACGCCGATTCCATCAAATTACTCAAATCTTTAACACAGGAATTGGAAGACCATTATTGGAAATACGGTATTTTCCCCAAAATACGCCTTGTTGGATATAGCCATGGAGGAAACGTCTGCCTTAATATTGCCGCGGCACGTCAAAATACTAACCCTCATTCAGCAATTTCTATCGATGAACTTATATTGGTGGGTGTTCCTATCCAAACAGAGACTGATTATTTAGCAACTGATCCTATATTCAAAAAAATATATCATTTCTTTTCTCAAGCAGATCGTATCCAACGAATAGATTTCTTTTCATTCAATCGTGTCTTTTCACGTCGTTATTTTAGAAATAGTAATAATTTTAAAGTACCCAAAAAACTGATGCAAATTGATCTCAAATTTATTCGCAGCGCACGCACAAAACATAATTCTCCTGCACGTCAAACTGCGTATACCAACTTTAATAATCCTGGTATTGTTTCTGGTCAATCACGATTATTACGTAACTCATCACCGGGGCATCTTGAATTGTGGTTTTTTGGATGGTCTCCACGCTATTATCGAGAAAGTTTTGTATTAAATCCATTACCAGCGTTTATTGTTATTCCCTATGTTTTATATTACATCAGACAAATACATGATGAAATTGTTAATCCGTATCCGGTAATTGTGGACATACGTCCTGAATTTGAAACAATGCTCATAAAACAACGCAAACATGGCAACTTCACCCACGTTTTCCCTTTCTTATCACATGAAGAGTTAGATAAATTGCGTTTTATTGCGCATAAAGTGGCAATTGATAGTTCGTTTGAAGATGAATACCAAAATCATGTTTCTAATGCATTTGAAAAAGCACAAGAATATTACAAAATATATGATGATCGCAAATCGCGTACTGGTTCTTACAAACGTAATCGCCGTATGCGTAAGCGTAATTTAAGCGCAAGAGAAGAATAAAAAATTCCCAGCACTTAAAAAAATGCCAGGAAATTTTTTACGCTCCCTAAGAACGTAAAGATAGTCATATCTATTTTTTTGCAGCAGCTTCTACCACATTCGTCGTACTATTTTTAGCAACCTGCATTTGCTCAAGCTTTTGTACCAAATTATTGGTTGCTGCATCCCCTTGAGAAACCATCGATACAGCCTCATTTACATCATTGATTATAGTTTGTTCTTGTTGTTGAGTTACATTTATATGCATTTTTTTAAGAACAGCACTAATCAGCGGTGCTTCTTCTTTTAATATTGTTTCACCCTCTTGAACTATTTCTCCAATTTTTGGAACAATATTGTTATGAATAAACTCATCCACTTCTTCTATATCTTGAATGATCTCTTTTCCAATATCTGCAAGAGTATGATTTGGGGTGGCTTGTTTTTTTTGAGCTGCTTGAGTTGTTTGCACCGCCACAGAAGAAGCTGGATGTTGAGATGCAAAAATTGCTCCAGAAACGGTGAGCAATGCGGATAACATGATATATGTACGTAGACCTTTTTTCATGAAACACCCTTTTTAATAAATTGTTACGCTTTGATATACACTTATCATAAAGAAAATACCAATGTCACTAAAAAGGGAAAAAATTATTTATTCAGGTAAAAATTCTATATACTTCACTACAAAAAGAGATTTTAATTATTGGATACGTAATGTTAAAAAAATTGCCTATCGGGCTTCAAACATTTTCAAAATTAATTGAAAAAAATTGTGTATATATTGATAAAACTGAACTCATTCATCATCTTATTACACAAGGTGAATATTATTTTTTAGCTCGTCCACGACGATTTGGCAAATCGCTTCTTGTTTCTACTCTTGCTGAAATATTTGCAGGGAACAAAGATCTTTTTGCTGGTCTTGCCATTGAATCTTTACCTTATGATTGGAAAAAACATCCAGTTATCAGCATTTCATTTGCAGACCTTGATTGTACAACTCCTGACAACTTAAACGAAAGTCTTAAGAACTACTTATATCACATTGCTCAACAATATGACTTAAACTTAGAAAGAAATACACCTGCCGCAATGCTCCAAGATCTTATTAGAACAATTGCAAAACAAAATACGGTGGCACTTTTAATTGATGAATATGATTATGCAATTTTAAAACATGTCCATAATCCAGAGATAGCAAATGAAATGCGTGAATCACTGAAAAATTTTTATGCTGTTATTAAAGGTCTTGATAAGTATCTCGCATTTGTTTTTTTAACCGGCGTGAGCAGGTTTGCAAAAACATCAATTTTTTCTGGTTTAAATAATTTAGAAGACATTAGCTTATCACCTGTCTATAATGCAATAGCTGGATACACGGAAATTGAGATAATTCATAATTTTGAAGATCATCTTATTCATTCTGCCAACTTATTAAAATGTAGCGTAGAGCAATTACTTAAAGAAATAAAAACATGGTATGACGGGTATCAATTTACCTACGAAAATGATGCTACCAAAATGTATAATCCATTTTCTGTTTTATTATTTTTAAAAAATAGCACATTTTCTAATTATTGGTTTGAAACAGGGACTCCGACCTTTTTAATCAATTTATTAAAAGCAAAAAATTATCCCATTCAAGAATTTGATCACGTAAAAGCGACCAAAGGTGAATTGGGACAATTTGAAGTTGATGCTATTGAATTAAAAACGTTGCTTTTTCAAACGGGATACATAACCATAAAAGAATATAATTCGCAGAGCGGTAATTATACGCTGGGCTTTCCTAATAAAGAATGCATTGATTCATTAGCCGAACATGTTATGAAATCAATGACTACATTACCCAGTTCTCAACTTAATGACACAGTTCTTCTGCTTCGTAAAGCATTTGAACAAAATACCATTCAGCAAATATATCCAATCTTCACCAGTCTTTTCGCATCCATACCTTATACAATTCATATTGGCGAAGAAAAATACTACCAAACTATTTTTTATCTTGTATTAAAAATGATTGGCGCTGAAATTATTGTTGAAGAACCAACTAATATTGGCAGAATCGATGCAATCATTCAAACAAAATCTACTTATTTTATTATTGAATTTAAAATAAATACCACCGCAAAAAAAGCATTGGAGCAAATTAAAACTAAAAAATATTATCAAGCATATGAATCAATGAATAAAAGTATAGTACTTATTGGCATTGCCTTTGATACCACAACAAAAAACATCAGTGATATTGAATATGAACAGTTGTAGAGATCAATTCCCACACGTGCAAAAAATCTTTCATGGATAATTCTTGTGCACGCAGTGCAAGCATAGTTTCCGATATCGCATCCATTTTATAATGCGTATGAGCCAAATTATTTTTTAAGGTGCGACGTGGTTGCTTAAAACAATGTTTAATAAATTTCCAAAATTTTTCTTCTTGCGGGATTTCTACCACCTGTGCATGCGGTTTAAAATAAATAAGACGAGAAAACACTTTAGGCGCTGGATGAAAAGCTGTTGGGGGAACTTTATCTAATAACTTCCATTCAAAGTAATGTTGAAAAAACAGTGATGGAAATCCATACCCACGTCCTCTTGTTTTTACTATTTTTTGCGCAACTTCTTCTTGCATCATTACCACCCCTTCTTTAAGCAGATGACGATATTCTTGAAAACGATGCAAAATAGGAAACGTAACTTGATACGGTAAATTGGCAAGAACGGTCCAGGGTTTGTGTTCTTCAAGTTGAGCAGATAAATCAACATCCAAAAAATTATCAAGGACCATCGTCAAACGATCATCATCTTTAAATTTTTCTTGTACGTAGTGTGCCCAATCGGGATCTATCTCAAAAATTTTCAAACGCGCTGCTGGCGTTGCTAAAATATATTTGGTTAAAAATCCATCACCGCAACCAATTTCAAAAATAGATGTTGTTGGTGTTATTTCAACTGCAAAAATCATATTATGAACAATGCGTGTATCACGCAAGAAATGTTGCCCAAACTGTTTTTTTAAAGGAATACCTTCAGAATATGCCACGAGATTAATTTACTCCATTAATGCGTCTTGGAAAAAAGCAAGATCTTCTATAACTTTACCTGCACCATTCACTACGCAAAATAAAGGATCTTCAGCAACAACAACCGGTAATCCTGTTTCCATTGAGATGAGCTTATCAAGCCCTCGCAATAGTGAACCACCACCTGCCATGGTAATACCACTCATTACTAAATCTGATGAAAGTTCTGGTGGTGTATTTTCTAATACCACGCGAACTGCATCAACAATACTTGCAATAGTTTCAAGCAATGCTTCATTAACTTCTGGCGCAGTTAATACAACTGTTTTTGGAACACCAGTTACTAAATCTCTTCCTTTTACCGGCATACTTTTTTTATGAAATTCGCCTTCAAGTAATGCAGAACCAATTTCCATTTTTACTTGCTCTGCAGTACGTTCACCAATTAATAAATTATATTTACGTTTTACATACTGAACAATAGAGACATCCATTTCATCACCACCCACACGCACTGATCTGCAAAACACAATTGATTTAAGTGAAATAACCGCAACTTCAGTTGTTCCACCACCAATATCAACAATCATATTTCCTGATGGTTCTTGCACGGGAAGACCTGCACCAATTGCAGCCGCCATTGGTTCCATAATAGTACGTACCATACGCGCGCCAGCTTCTTTTGCTGATTCTTCTATGGCACGACGTTCAACCTGTGTAATACCAGATGGAACACCAATAATCATCCGCGGGCGTGGTTTGAAAAATCTATTATCATGAATAAGGCGAATAAAATAGCGTAACATGCTTTCTGTCAATTCATAATCAGCAATAACGCCATCACGCATTGGTCTACTTGCCACGATATTTTCAGGTGTTTTACCAAGCATTTCTTTTGCACGCATACCTGCTGCAAGTACATTCTTAGTATGCAAACGTACCGCAACCACGGAAGGTTCATTGAGAATAATACCTTTACCGCGAACATAAATCACCGTATTTGCTGTACCAAGATCAATCGCTACATCATTAGAAAAAAAATTAAACAATTTACGTGCTGGCGTAAACTTCATATACACTCCTTCAAGTTTCTCTTTTAAAACACTTCTCGCGCTCGCCCTGAGCTTGTCGAAGGGTATCTTGGAGCGCTCGAAGAAATCCTTCAAGCCGTCCTTCGCTAAAGCTTCGGAGGCCAGGCAGGTGTTTACTCCTGAGCCTAGTCGAAGGGTCAGGACGAGCGCAATAAGAATAAATTAATTTAGTTATCATTATTATAACACTTAATACGCAATTTCTACACCCAACGATACTTTTGTTGTCTTAGCAACATTATGTGATTCAAAAAGCATCGATGGTACATCCCATCTAAAAAAAGCAATAGGATCAATAACACGTTCTGTATTCTGTTTGCCAAAATCATAAAAAACATCGATCGTAAAATAATCAGAACCCCATGCGGATGTTTTAATGACTTGCGTCAAATCAACTGGAATTGTTTGATCTTTACGTTTATCACACCACATATCTTTCCAATGCGATGTAAGGGTATAATGAATACCAACGCCTAACCCTGCTCTTAGATGTTCTATAACAAAGTATGGTGAAAATCCAAGAGTTGCGCCAGGATTAATACGCGCTTTACCAACAATTGGTCCAAAAATGTATGGCTCACTTGCTACCATTGGCATACGTGCCAACATAGTACGCGGTATACGTTTACTAATTTCAAGCAAAAATCCCACTTTAATATCTTCTTTAACTTCAAATAATGCATCACCTTTTACATACACCCCACCAAAACCATTGCCACCATACGGAATAGTCGCAGCATTTTTCAGTTTAGTAGTCACACCTGTTGGTACAAAACCTCCCACCGAAAGTCCCGCCCAAATTTTGCGACATTTTAAGGTATAATCCCATGTTTTGCCACCACGAACGTATAAATCAAGATCACCAACACCATGTTGTGGTGCATCATTTTCAATCAATCCAATTTCTTCAAACGCAAGATGGCGTGAGCGATAAATTTCATTAATATCGCCCGGTCTTAAATTCCTTACTTTTTCCATATCAAGACGAAATGTCTGACGTGAATTTGTTTTGAGAAACAACAACTCCGCACCAATTGCAAAATAATCAGAAACTGATTGATAATAACGCATAAAAAAACCTTCACCTTGAATGCGACCATTAACAAAGAAAGGTAATTCACGTCCCAATAAATCAGACCGTAGCGGACTCTTGCCCGTAATTTGCAATAAAGATGTTGCCAATGTATTTAAATCGAATATACCAAAGATTTCTGGTATTCCCACCGTTTTTTCATCACGTGCAAATGCTTCACTTGCGGTGATTGCTACAAACTGAAGCTCATATGACGACGGTAATTCTTCTATAAAAAATTGTTGCGGAGCAAACAGAGGAATAAACCTATTGTCATATATTGTTGCATGACTAAGTGGAGACATGCAGAAAAAAAGAATTAAGAAAATAAACTTTTTCGACATCGAACTACCCTGCTCTATAACTGTTGTCGAATCTTATGCATTGCTAAATCAACCTCTTATACTATAATATCCTATTTTCCTTTTTTTAAAAGAACGAAACTCCTCTTTACGCATCTCGTGCAGTACATCTTTTGAAAAGAAAAATACATGAATTTTTCATAAAAACATGCTACAATCATCCAACATCTTCACTAAAAAAAGAATTCTATGAATAGTAAAAATATAAGGAATATTATGAAAAAATATATCCTACTGCTTCTATTAAGTGTCGGTAATCAAAAAGGAAGTTTTATGAATCTCCAAGCAATTATTCTTGCTGCAGGAAAATCAACACGCTTTAATACGGAAATAAGCAAGCTTGCTCATCCCATTTGTGGACAAGCAATGATTCTTTTTCCCACAAAATTACTTCAAACATTAGAAATTCCTACAACAGTTGTTGTGGGTTATCAACAAGAACTTATCCAAAGCATCATTGCTACTGAACACGGTGATACCATCAATTTTATCATTCAAGAAAAACAAGAAGGAACGGGACATGCATTAGCATGCACCAAAGAATTATGGAACAATGAACATATTCTGGTAATTAATGCAGATGTCCCTTTTGTAGCGCCAGAAATAATTACCTCTCTGTATGCAGAGCATATAAAAAACAATGCCGCAATTAGTTTTATAACATCATCTGATCCAGATGAAACAGCAAAAGCGTTTGGCAGAGTTATAAAAAATGGAAAATCTATACGCATTGTTGAAGCAAAAGATTTTGTAGGCAATATTAATGAACAACCGTGTGTCAATGCAGGCATTTATATAATTAATAAAGATTTTCTACGTAATCATATTGCCAATCTTAATACCTATAACGCCAACAAAGAATTTTACATCACCGATCTGGTAAGCATTGCAAGTGAACATAATCTTGAAATTGCAACTGTTGATGTACCATTTAACATGGTTCGCGGTATCAATACACTCGAAGAATTATGGGTAGCAGAACGCACAAAGCATTTTGAACTTATCAGATACTGGATGAAACAAGGAGTACGTTTTGAATCTCCCGATCGCACTTATCTTGATCTTAATGTCATTATTGGACAAGGTTCATATATCGGTGATGGCGTTCATTTACGTGGCAATGTGAACATAGGCAAAAATTGCCGTATTCAAGAATATTCTTCTCTTAAAAATGTTATTCTTGAAGACAACGTAACTATTTATGCGCACTGTGTTGTTGAAAACAGTTATATCCGTTCAGGAGCAGAAGTTGGACCCTTTGCATGGTTACGTGCCAATGTTACGCTTGAACAACAATGCAGCATTGGTTCTTTTGTTGAAATTAAAAATAGCACTATCGGTACTGAAACAAAAGCACGCCATTTAAGTTATATTGGTGATGCAATAGTCGGAGCACATGTTAACATTGGTGCAGGCACTATTACGTGCAATTATGATGGCATTAATAAACATAAAACAGTGATTAAAGATCATGCATTTATTGGAAGTAATAATGCACTCATTGCTCCTGTTACCATTGGTAGCAACGCATATACAGCTGCAGGTTCAACCATAACATCCGATGTTCCTGATAACGCATTGGCAATTGCACGAACACGCCAAATTAATAAAATTGATTATGTACACAAACTTAAACATATTCCTGCTCAGCATGTAAAATTACCTGAGCCTAAACTTGATGATTTTTCATTTATTGGTGCTCGTATTATACATCCTGATAGCCCAGAAGACGAACAATGATACAATTTATTCATACTGCAGATATTCATTTTGGCATGGAAAATTATGGTAAAATTGATGCCGCAACGGGAATCCATACGCGCTTGCTTGATTTTGAAAAAGCGCTCAATCAATGCATTGATGTTGCTATAGAAAAAAATATTGATTTCTTTTTATTTGCCGGCGATGCGTATAAAACACATCATCCCAGCCAAACGCAACAAAAATTATTATTCAAATGCTTTTTGCGTCTTTATAAGGCTAACATTCCCATCGTGATTGTTATTGGTAATCATGATCATCCTTTAAGTTTTGGTAAAGCGCATGCTCTTGATATGCTCGGAGAAATTCCTTTAGAAGGCTTTCATGTTTTTTCTAAACCAGGATCTCTTGTTTTAAACACCAAAAATGGTCCCATTACTATTGTGGGAGTTCCCTGGCCTACGCGAAACACTATTGCAATTGCTGATAAACATTTTGATAAATCAAACGCACAATTAACCGAATATATTTCCAAAGCTGTTGCACATATTATTGGTGATTTTGCACAAAAAATTGATCCTACCATTCCTGCCGTACTTGCAAGCCATATCACCGTCAGCACTGGTATATTTTCTGGATCGGAAAAACGAGCAATTTACGGCAACGATCCCATGCTTCTTCCCTCACAACTTGCACTTAAACCATTTGATTATGTTGCATTAGGCCATTTGCATCGTCATCAAAATCTTAATGAATCAGGATATCCTGCGGTGGTGTATTCTGGATCAATTGAACGCATTGATTTTGGTGAACGCAAAGAAGAAAAAGGATTTTGTTTAGTAACAATTCCAGAAAAAGAAAAAGCGGTATATGAATTTATTCCCGTCAATACGCGCCCCTTTATACAAATTGAAGTGCATCTTAAATCAGGAATAGATCAAACCGAACAAATTATTGATGCTATTAAACAACATTCTTTACAAGATGCTATTGTTAAAATTGTTTACCACATACCAGCAGGAAAAAAAGATTTGGTTAATCTCAAAATAGTAGAAATTGCTTGCCAAGATGCTTTGGATGTTATTGGTGTTATTCCGGTGCATAATTTTGAAACACGTGAAAAGCGGAACGGTGCATTAAAAGTTTCAATGGATTTTCCTGAACTTCTGAATAACTATTTTGCAACAAAAACTGATCTTTCTCATAAGCGAAAAGATTTAACAGAAAAAGCGCTCATGTTATGGCAGCATTATTTGGATGAGCAAGAAGAACATATATAGATAATGTAGAAGAAGATTTATGAAAAAAGGTACATCAATCATAACTCTATTTTTTATGCTCGCTACATTATCGCTTTTTTCATTTGATTCTATTATTACAACCAGTTCATCTTGTTTTCATGCTTGCAAAATGTATTATACGTATGTGTCTCATATTTCTGAATCTCTTTATTTTTTATCTCATTTATCACAAGGTGATTATTGCTACATTCCGTGTAACATGATAGAAAAAGAACATTGTATCCAAATTGATAAAGCATTATTTTTTCATAAAAAAACGCGTTCATGCTTGCATAAAGTTCTGCAAACAGGATCGGTTGCTCCTATCATAACTTTATTCAGACAGGTACGATATCCTCAGTATCTAAATGATCATGCTTTAATGCATGAGATTTTTTTTCTCATTTTTATTATTCACAAACAAATTTTATTGCAAGAATGCAAAGAAAACGATCATTCTGTCAAAAAATCAACACTCGATACATTGGTAGAAGTCAGCGATAAGATTAATCAATTACCAATTACTGAAGTACTGAGTGCCATTGATATGTTGATGACAGAGCTCCCGCCATTTTTAGAAAAATATGAACTCAACTCCAGCATTACCTGGCGCAATTGGCTTAAAAAATATTGGTGGGTACCGCCTGTATTTGGCGGATGGTTTGCCCTCAGAATTTTAGTGAACTTTCAAAAAGGTTATTATTACTATGATATCTATGATATCCGGCATCCGCAGCCAAGACCATCACGATTGCAACATGATACGGTAATCACTAATCCTGAAGAACTGTCCCATCTTATGCGAAATAAAAATGGAAATGAAAAGTGATGTTTTTCAAAAATAAACTACTGCAGCATTTTTCATCAACATTTCACGATATTTTTCCATTAACTCTTCATATTTTGGCCGCCGCAAAATATCAACAATTTCGCGATATGATTCTTCTAAGCTTTTGACTGTCTCTGGAGTTTTATCAACCAATTTAAACATTTCAAAGCCACCATTCATTGCGTACGGTTCAGAAACTTGGCCTATTTCCATATCATAAATAAACTGTTTACTTGTAGCAATATCAGCATGATTAATCGTAAAAGAATCACTCCACACAACTCCAGAAGCTCCTTTTCCTGTTTGCGCGTATCGCATCAATACTTTATATTGCTGTTTGTCTGACATTCTATCTGATTGTGGAACAAACGCACGTTGCAATGTATATGTTGCTTCTATTATAGTTGGATGATTTTTATAATACTCTTCCACATCTTTGCGCGGAATAATTAAATTTGAACGAATTTTAATATCAAGCATGGTATTCATTACGTTCATCATTTGCAATTGTTCGCGGCCTTCTTCTATGGTATAACCGGCGGAAGTAAATATTTCTTCTAATTGCGCTGAAGATAAGCCGTGTTCACGCTGCATTTGTGCAAGGTATGCGTCAATGGCCTCTTCATCTTGAGGAATATGATGCTTTTTTGCATCTAATAAAACTTCTTTTTCAAAAACAATATCTTCTTTACTTCTAAAGCCGCCCCCCAAGCTGGGACGATCTATATCTGATTTAGTTATAATTTCTACATCTTCTTGGCCATATACTGCTACTTCTATCTGATCTAATAAAACCAGATCCGCAGTATTCACCTCATCATCTGTTTGGGCTGTTAAAAAGGACGATATCATTAAAAAAATTATTATTTTTACTTTCATACTGCTTTTGCCTTTATTTATCCGTTCCAATATTTTTTTTAGTATAGCTTATTTACCATTCTTCATAAATCTTTTTTAAATTATTGATATTTACAAATAAAATTTAATAAAATAAAAACATGTCCCATAAATATTTATTATAAAATAGTATAAAAAGGAGGCTTTATATGCGTAAGAGTATAATTTATATACAATTCCTTATTTATTGCTGTTTACCTATAGCACTTCCAATCTCTTTATATTCTATGCAATCGACCACAGAACAACCAAATGATCCACAATTAACTGAAATAAGAAAATATTTAGGCGCAGGAATCTTTACCTATAAAACGCCACGCCTTATTTATAAAGAAAATTTTAAAGATAGATTAGGAAAATGCTTACATTATATTCTTACTCATATCCTTGGAATCGCTCACAACTCCGGATCATTAAAAATAATTACCACACAAGATTGGAATGATAATCTCAATCTTCAACAATATTTTGAAGAAACAATACATCCTCACATTGATGATTTAGCGGTATATTATGCTGATAATAATAACCCTGAAGCTCTTCATTTTGGGATCATCAGTAACTTTGATCCTATTACTCATCAACCTTTAATTATTTCTAAATGGGGTGTAAGACCAGAGATTTTTGAACACGAATTATTTGCTGTCCCTCTTATTTTTGGCAATTCGGTGCGATTTTTCAGGTTAAAATCAGATTATAAAACCCCTGAAGGTAAAAAAATAATGCTTCAAAAAATCATTAAAAGTATCAATGCATCTGAATTAGCTAAAAAAATTTTATTTGTTATCCAAACTATGCTCGTCTATCTTGCAGGAGGAAAAGATGTTTCTTCACTCGAAAAATATATTCACCTTAATAAACTTTTATCTTCCGATGGTAAAGTATGGTTTTTATTAAAAGAATATCCTGGCCTTGACGTTAATACTCATAATAAATTCAATCAAACAGCACTTATGTTAGCAGCACAAAGCGGCAATTATAAAATTGCCGAACGTCTTTTACAGTTTGGCGCCGATGTTAATAAAAAAGATAATAATGGTAACACCGCCCTTTCTTTAACTACTGATAAAAATATTGCTGCTTTATTAATGAAATATGGTGCTCAAGAATAAATAAAAAGGGAGCATTTAGCTCCCTTTTTACAAAAAACATTTTCTCAAATATTACGCAATATCTTTTGATCCTTTATCTTTCTGTTCAATCGTCTGCGCCATGCCACCTTGCGTTTCCATCATTTCTTGCATATCCGGTTCTTGTGGCATTTCAGCACCTTTGAAATAGTCTTCATTTACTTCAACGCCATATTCTTTGCGCAAATTATTAATCTCTTTTTCAAATATTTCAACACGTTTATTTTGTTCTAGTTCTTGTTTAAGCTTATCTTTTACTTGATCATATGGAACATATTTTGCTTCTTCTTTAGTAGTTGCATTGATCACCCAGAACTTGCCATTAATATCAAACACTTCAATACCTGGTACGGTTTTGATATTAACAATCTTATCTCTTAGTTGTTCATCCATACCCATGCTATAACTATTTACCAATTTAAAGTCTTTAATTTTAGCATTTAAATCATCATCTTGAGCAACTTTTTTAAATCCACCAGGTGCAGATTTTGCACGCGCTGCAAATGCACGAGCTGCGGCTCCATCATTAAATTCTATACCAGATGCCATCACGCCACCAGCTGACATCACCACACCACGTAATTTATCTTTATTAGCATCATAGAACGCTCTTACATCTGAATCTGGCACGGTAACTGTTTGTTTTTCGCTAAAATATTTTGCGTTTAACATACGTTCCATTGATTCACATAAATCTTTTAACTCAGCTTTATATGCTGCTGTTTGATTAATTTTTTGTGAAATAACGTATTCATCTGCAATTTTTTGACCAATCAAGCCTTCTAATAAGTTTCGATCAAATGCTTTGGGGTCCATAAAACCTAATGCTTGCTTAATCTGAGGATTGGCTTTGAGGAATTTTTCTTTTTCTGCTGCAAGCGTATCAGAAGTAATAACTGGTCTTCCTTTCATGGTCACTAAAACATCACCAGTTAAAGGAGCTTCTGCTCTACGTTCTTGCATTGTTTCTCCCTCTGCGGCTTGATTGTCTCCCTTAAAACTATCTAAAAGACCGCATCCGGGTAAAAAAGAAAGCGTTACAAAAACTCCGCCTACTAAGATATTTTTTTGAAATTTTTTGTTCATATCTACCTCTTTATAGTTAAGAATGTATACAGTAATGATAATTTCTATCCTATCACAGAACCGACATTTTACAATCTACGTTTTGAGATAAAATAAATGAAAAAATATCTTTTATTTATTCAAAACCCACGGTAAAATATCTTTCAATTTACTCATTACAAAAAGGAGTCAACAGAAACAATAAACAATTGCCGCATTATTTCCATTAGTAGAATAGGTGACATAATATCTATAGCAAGGAACTTAGTATGAAAAAGAATGCCCTGGTTATTCACTCGTTAGTTATTTTTCCGTTACTTAGCTCATCTTTATGCCTCTGCATGAAAAAAGAACCTCTTACGCATATACAAAAACAACAAATGAAAAAACAAAATCAACGGGGAAATAGAAAACCACAGCCACAACCTAAATCAAACATTCAACCGCAACCGCAAACACAACAACAAACTCCAACAAAACTGTCATACAAAGATGTGGTGATGAAAAGTCTTAAAAACGCAGAGAATAATAACAAAGCAGAAAATAAACAAACGTCCCCTGACGTGATAACACAAAGTGCTGAAATAGAAGCATTCATTGCTCAAGAAGAAATACCATTTGCGTTTGATGAAGAAACAGCCGATGTTAAAGAAACGGTATTAGAAGAATTAAAAGCTTCTTTTATAGCAAAATCAACAATTATCCATGGAGACAATGAATATCACCCTATTCATACTAATCCCGTTGATCTTACGATCGTTCCAGAAGCAGCAGATTTAATAAATAGTTGTAGTAACAATGCACCGGTTATTACTGAAGAATTTCCATTTTTCTCTTTAAAAACAACTCAAGAAATTCAAAATAATAATGATACCAACAATGTTCCATCAGAACTGCTCCAATCAGTTCTACTACCAACAGAGAAAAAAGGATTAGGATTCTTTGGAAATCTTTCGTATTATACCACAAACCCGATTACCGCAATTATCGCACGCCTTCAAGAAAAAACATATGTCGCAACCGATAAAGATAATTTCGGCTGGCTTACCATAGCGCTTCAAAAAGCAATTGCTGATAATAACTTAGATGCGCTCACTACCATTTCTGCATTATGCGCGGAAAATTATAATACAATAAGATATGCAGACGAAGAAGCTCAAAAATCTCTTAACTTATATACCTCATCAATTTCTCTTGCGGAAAAAGAAATAGAAGATAAATATACTGAAATCGCTCAAAAATATAATTCCAAAACAGCTGCTTTTGCTCAATTCCTGCTCAATACAACAAAAAATTATGAACAAGAAATACAGGCTCTAAATACGGAATATGAAGCAATAAAAAATAAAAACAATGAACTTATTGAATCAAGAAAAAAACAAATAGGTACATTAAGTATACTTAATAAATCTATTAGACCACAAATCCTTGATTTAGTTGCACAACCAAACAATATTCGCTCAACTAATGAATGCGCAGAAAAATTAGAAGTTGCAAAACTATCTCTTAATCTGGTAGAAAAGATAAGTGGTAAAATGCCATTGATAATGGAACCAAAACTTGCTCTTATTCAAAATCAGTTGGAGAATAAGTAATATAATAAAAAAAGAGGTCAGTAAAAAAAGCTGACCTCTGAAAAAAGGGAGTTCTCATGAAAAAAAATATGGTAATTATTAAACCATTATTTATCTTTCCTTTGATTACATGCATATCTCTTTCCGGTATGGAGCAAGCACCTCTCCATCAAGAGCTTCAAAATTTTATACCCTTTCAAAAACTAAAAGACCGTCACTCTTCTGGAGAATACACTGAATCTCAAATGAATATTGATCTTGTTGAAAAAATAAACCTGATAGAATCAACGCAGGAAACTACAACGCTACAGCTACCTGAATTTGAAGATACCTATACTCTTATCAACCCACTATTACAATCCGTAATCTTGCCAACAGAAGAAAAAGAAATATCATGGGGAGAATTAATCTCTTACAAAATAAGCACCGCATCTGGACATTTACAAAACATGATTACCCGATTAGAAAAAAACCAATTTGATGCTAAAAATCTTAAACATATCAATTGGCTCAATGAAGCAATTGCAACAGCAACCAACAATCAAGATATTCAAGCACTTCTAACTATTGCTCAATTATACGAAAAAGATGAATATAGAGATGCCATCAGAATAACACCAGAAGTGGCTCAACCAGCATCAGTATTACTCAACGAATATTATACTCAACAAATAACTGCGGTGGATCAAGATTTGCTCAAAGAACGTCAAAAAGAAATGATAGAATGGAATAAAATAAATGCGGCATGTACTAAAGCAATTTATGAGCAAATAAATCTTTATCATCAAAACATGCAAAGTATTTCTAAAAATTATGATGCCACCGAAAAACAACAACTTGAACATATCAGTGATTTACAAAGAAAAATGAAAGCATTCGGTGTTCTTAATAGAGAAATAAGACAAGAAACCGCCGACTTAATCAACAACAACCAAGTTAAAAGACCGAAACATATTTTTGCTACAACAATGAAGCAAACAGATAAGAAACTGACAGCTATAGAAAATACGTTAAAAGAAATACCAACCATTCAAACAACACAAGGAAACCCAACATACCTTACCAACCTCCTCAATCTTAATAACAAGTAATATCATAAAAAAAGGAGGCCAATATTCTTGGTCTCCCTTTTTACAAGGAAATGTAATGAAAAAAAAGATATCACACATTCACGCTTTACTATTACTCCCCTTAGCAACAGCGTCTCCATTATTGTGCATGGAAAAAGAACTTGCAAACTCCCATGAAAAACATCCACTTGAAGAATCTATGATAATAACAGAAGAAACCACTGGTGGATTGGGTTTTTTTAGAACTCCAAGTGATATAATATTTGGCGTAGGACCCAATATTTGTTCAGATTTACAGAATAGAAAATATCAAGCTAACCATACCGGTTATCAACGAAAACTTGATGCTGGTATTGATTACTTTCTGGACAAAAAAGATGAAGCTGGCATTTTAGACTTAT
>Ga0209168_10001602_pt1 | contig 17444 bp, 16 predicted proteins | sample Coa_R1_FD_187156 | JGI IMG/M metagenome (GOLD analysis project Ga0209168, IMG submission 187156) | Surface soil microbial communities from Centralia Pennsylvania, which are recovering from an underground coalmine fire - Coalmine... | ecosystem: Environmental > Terrestrial > Soil > Unclassified ... | reverse complement strand
CTGAAAAATCCTCTTCACATAAATCGAAGGTGTATGCACCGCGTCCCCATCCAACTCGCCGACATCCACGAGATGCTCAACCTCAGCAATCGTCACCTTCGCCGCCGTCGCCATCATCGGATTAAAGTTCCGCGCCGTCTTCCGGTAAATCAGATTCCCCTCGCGATCGCCCTTCCACGCCTTGATAAATGCAAAGTCCGCCGTGAGTCCGCGCTCCATCACGTAAGTCCGCCCATCAAACTCCCGCGTCTCTTTTCCGTCCGCAACGATCGTCCCCACGCCCGTTGGTGTAAAAAACGCCGGAATCCCCGCGCCCCCTGCGCGAATTCGCTCCGAGAACGTCCCTTGCGGAACCAACTCGAGCTTGATCGTTCCCTTCAACACCATCTCTTCGAGCAACTTATTCTCGCCCACGTAAGTCCCAATGTGATGCACAATCTGCCCCGCCGCGAGCAGCAGTCCATTGCCAACTCCATCGACGCCGACGTTATTACTGATGGTATGCAAACTACGAGTGCCCTTGCGCACGAGCGCGCGAATCAGATTCTCCGGCATCCCGCACAACCCGAAGCCGCCGATCATGATCGACGCCCCGTCAAATACGTCGCGGATGGCTTCGTCCGCATTGGCCACAACTTTATTCATAGCGAGGAAATTCTAGAAGAAATTGAGGAATTGCGTAATTTGGTAATTGAGTAATTGAAATGCTCGCACATCACTAACGTTTTCAATTACCCAATTACCAAATTTCTCAATTACCCAATCTCGTCATTTCTTCTTGACCGCCGCCTTCCTCAGCAAATGCGCCTGCTCAAACTCTTCCGCCAGCTGCCGCGTCGCCAGATTTTCCCGGATGTGCGCCAGTCGCTGCTCCACCTTCAACAGCGCGGCTTCCAGATTTTTCTTGTTGCTGATTGCGACGTCACGCCACATCGAATATGGGCTCGCCGAAATCCGCGTCATCTCCTGCAACGCGCGTCCCCCTGCAGAGAGCAGGGGAGCCTCTGCGCCAAACTCCTCCACCAGCGCCGCGGCCAGCGCCGTTGAAATCATTTGCGGGAGATGGCTGATCCATGTGCACAACCGGTCATGATCCTCGGCCGGCAGCATCGCAATCCGCGCGCCGATCGCGTCGATCCATCCCGCAAACTCCGCGAACAATCCCTCATTCAAATTCTGACCGGGCAGCGGAGTCAGAAACCAAACCGCATTCTGAAATAAATCGGCATCGGCATAATCGACCCCACTCATTTCCTTCCCTGCCATCGGATGCCCCGCCAGAAACCGCTTCCCCGCGTTCTTCCCGAAGACTTTCATCGCCTGCTCGACGATCGTCGCCTTCGTGCTACCCACGTCCGTGAGCACAGCCTTCGCCGGAAGCACAGGACCTACGCGCTCGATCAGATCGACAATCGACAGCACCGGAGTCGCCAGCACCACCAACTGGCTTCCATGCACCGCGTCCCCAGGATTCGCGGTCCCGCCATCGATGGCGCCGCACATCCGCGCCTTCTCCAGCGCCGCCTCGCGATCGCATCCAATAATCCGTCCACCAAACTTTTTCTTCCGGAGCGCCAGCCCCAGCGATCCGCCAATCAAGCCTGTCCCAATAATCGTGATTTGCCGAATCGACATAAAGAAGATTGAGTAATTGTGTAATTTGGTAATCGAGGAAACTGAAAAGCAGGTACGCGAAGAATTTCAATTGCTCAATTACCAAATTCCCCAATTACTCAATGCCCTACCCGATTTTTCGTCCCACTGCCGGCGCAATCATCCTCAGCTCATCCATGAGCTTTGCGAACTGCTCCGGAAACAGCGACTGCGCCCCATCGGACCACGCTTTGTTCGGATCGCAATGCACTTCAATCAGCAGCGCATCTGCCCCCGCGGCCACCGACGCACGCGCCATCGGGGCAACTTTATCGCGTCGCCCCGTCCCGTGCGACGGATCCGCTGTCATCGGCAAATGCGACAGCTTGTGAATGATGGGAATCGCCGAAATATCCATCGTGTTCCGCGTATACGTTTCAAACGTTCGAATCCCACGTTCGCACAGGATCACATCGTAATTCCCGCCCGCCATGATGTATTCCGCCGATAGCAGCAACTCCTCAAACGTGGCCGCGATTCCCCGCTTCAGCAGCACTGGCTTGCGCACCTTCGCCAATTCGCGGAGCAAGTTAAAGTTCTGCATGTTGCGTGCGCCCACCTGCAGGATGTCGACGTAAGGCAGCATGAGCGGAATCTGCGAAATCTCCATCACCTCGCTGATCACCAGCAGATTGAATTTCTCGCCCGCCTCTTTCAGTAACTTCAGAGCATCTTCGCCGTGCCCCTGAAACGAATAAGGAGAACTCCTCGGCTTGAACGCACCACCCCGCAGCACCTTTGCGCCCGCCTTCGCGACCGCCTCCGCCGTGGAAAAAATCTGCTCGCGCGTCTCCACCGAGCAAGGTCCGGCCATCACGATGATTTCGTTTCCGCCAACGTCAATCCCGTTTGCCAGCTTGACGATCGTCCCCTCAGGACGAAAACTTCTCCCCGCCAACTTATACGGAGAACTTATTCGATGGACTTCCTGTACCCCGGGCAACAATTCCACGTTGCGGATGTCAAAATCAATCCCCGACCCCACGGCCCCGAGCACCGTCATCTTCGCCCCAGTCGAGCGGTGCACCTCAAACCCAATCTTCACCAGGTGTTCGATCACCTGCTGAATCAACTGCTCGTCCGCACCTTCCTGCATCGCCACAATCATAGAGAACCGCTCCTAGCTCTTGGCCATTAGCCCTTAGCTTCACCAAATCCTTGTCATTCCGAACCGGCGAAGCCGGTGAGGAACCTGCTTTTCCTCGACACGAGAGCCGGCGATGTTACCAGTCAACGCCGGGACAGCTAAAAGCCAAGAGCCAATAGCTAATAGCCGTCGTCAATCATTCACTTCCGAATCCAACTCCGTACCCGCCGCTGCCTCAGCCGCCGGCGCAATCTCTTCCTTCTGCACATTCCGCATCACATCGATGATGCGTTCGTAAATTCGCACCAGATCCCGTCCCGCCAACGGCCCCCGATTCGCCGCCTGAACATTCTCAAACACAACCCGCTCCCGGTTCGGCTCATAAATCGGCATCGAAGTATCGCGCTTGAGCTTTCCGATCTCAACCGCGGCCCGCGCCCGTTCGCTGATCAGTTCGACCAGCTTCCGATCCAGTTCATCGATTTTCGTTCGCCAATCGTCGATGTCCATAAGCCCTGATCACCGGGTGCCCCATTCCTCGCGCACACTGTGCGTGAGAAGTGGGGATTTTGACTACTTGGAAATACTCCCCGCATCCGCAAGCTGGGGACTACCAGCCAGCAACTTCCGTACAAAGTCTCTTACTGCGGCCGCTTCCCGTCCACGATTCCGCTCGACAGTCTCCACAATCGCGCTACCCACTACAACGGCATCCGCGAAGGAACCAACTTCCGCAAAGTGCTCTGCCGTCGAAATCCCAAACCCCAACGCGATAGGAAGCTTGGTCACGCGCCGCAACCGCTTCACCAGCCTCCGCGCGTCGTCGGCCAACTGCTGCCGCTGTCCCGTCACTCCGGTCCGCGAAACCGCATACACAAACCCGCGTGATGCTTCCGCGATTTTGCGAAGCCGATCATCCGGACTCGTTGGCGCCGCCAGAAATACCGGAGACAGATCATGTTCCCGCATCGCCCGCAAATATTCGCCAGCCTCTTCCACGGGCAGATCGGTCACCAGCACTCCATCCACACCCGCAGCCCGCGCCACTTTGCAGAATTTATCCATCCCCATCCGCAATATCGGATTGAGATAAGTAAACACAATCAGCCCCGTCGACTGCGCCTGCTCCCGCACCTCCGCCGCCAGCGTCAACACCTGCGCCAGCGAAGTTCCATGCTTCAGAGCCCGCTCGCTGGCCCGCTGGATCACCGGCCCGTCCGCCACCGGATCGCTGAATGGCACGCCCAACTCAATCACGTCAGCGCCACCCTCGATCGCCGCGAGAACAATCTCCCGCGTAGTCGCGAGATCCGGATCCCCGCAAGTCACATACACAACCAGCGCCGGCTTCTTATGAAAAGTAAGTGGCATCAAGAACTCATCTTCTTCTGTGCCCCTCTGTGCACCCTGTGGTGAAGGTGAATCTTAGTCCAACTTTAAATTCTCCCGCATGATCCCAATGTCTTTATCCCCGCGCCCCGAAACATTCACAATTACAATCTCCGATTTCTTCATGCGAGGCGCGCGCTTCACCACCTCCGCCACCGCATGCGCCGACTCCAGCGCCGGAATAATTCCTTCGGTCCGCGCCAGCAAGGTCGTCGCTTCCAGAGCCTCGGCATCCGACGCCGGCACGTACTCCGCCCTCCCCGAATCGCGCAACGCCGCGTGCTCCGGCCCAATCGACGGATAATCCAGCCCCGCCGACACCGAGTGCGTCAGCGCAATCTGGCCGCCCGAATCCTGCAACACATACGAATACGTCCCCTGCAGCACGCCCGGCGATCCTCCGCGAAACCGCGCCGCATGATCGCCAAGTTGTTCGCTGCGCCCGCCCGCTTCCACTCCGATCAACTGCACCTTCTTGTCGTTAAGAAAATCGTAGAAGGCTCCAATCGCATTCGACCCGCCGCCCACGCACGCAATAATCGCCGCCGGCAATTTCCCCTCCGCCTTCAGAATCTGCGCCCGTGCCTCGCGCCCAATCACCCGATGAAAATCCCGCACCATCGTCGGGTACGGATGCGCCCCCAACACACTCCCCAACAAATAATGCGTCGTCCGCACATTCGTGACCCAGTCGCGCATCGCCTCGTTAATCGCATCCTTCAAAGTCCGCGATCCCGAAGAAACTCCGCGCACCTCCGCGCCCAACAGCCGCATGCGGAATACATTCAGCTCTTGCCGCCGCATGTCCTCGGTCCCCATATACACCACGCACTCAAAACCCAGCAGTGCGCACACTGTCGCAGTAGCCACGCCGTGCTGCCCCGCGCCCGTCTCCGCGATCACGCGATGCTTCCCCATCCGTTCGACGAGCAGTCCCTGCCCCAGGCAGTTGTTGATCTTGTGCGCGCCCGTGTGCAGCAGGTCTTCGCGCTTCAGATAAATCTTCGCCCCACCCAGTTTCTTCGTCAGTCTCTGCGCAAAAAACAACGGCGTCGGACGCCCCGCATAAGTTCGCAGCAACTCGTCCAATCTCTTCTGAAATTTCGGATCACGCTTCGCCCGCGCATACTCGCGCTCCAGTTCGTCGAGCGCCGCCATCAATGTTTCCGGCACATACCGCCCGCCATATACGCCAAACCGCCCCGGCTCATTCGCAGCGCGAGAAGTGGGGACTCTAGCTTTCGTTCTCGGAACCGTAGCCATCTTCATTAATCCCTAATAAACTTCTGTCATTCCGAACCGGGCAAAGCCCGGAGAGGAACCGGCTGTCCCGTTGGCCACCACGCTGCCGCTAGGAAGCCTTCCGATCCATCTCCCGCACCGCCCGCACAAACGCCCGCACCTTCTCCGGATCTTTTTTCCCCGGCGAAGCCTCGACGCCGGAAACCACATCGACACCCCAAGGCTGGAGAATCTCGATCGCTTCGCCGACATTCTGCGGCGTCAACCCCCCCGCGATAACAACTTTCTGGCGAAGGCTCAATTCTTTAACCGCCATTGCTGCTTCGTGCCAATTGAAGGTCCGCCCCGTCCCGCCTGGTTGCTGCGAGCTCCCGGAATCCAGAAATAAAGTGTCAAACAATCCGGCCGGGCGCTCTTGCGAAAATCCGGATACATTATTCGATCCCTCGCCTAAAAACAGGGCCGCTGGCACGGCTAAATAAGCTTTCGGACCGCCAATGCCCGACGCATAGGCCTTCAGATCCCCCGCGACATACTTTTGATAAGTCAGCGGATACATTTGCAATGCCTCGATTCCAGCATAGCGAGCTGTGTCGACTGCATTCGGAATAGACTCGCCGGCAAAAACGCCAACCTTTTGTATCTCACGTGGCAGCCTCGCCACAATCTCCCGCACCGTCTCCACCGTCACGCACCGCGGACTTTTCTCATAAAACACGAACCCAACCGCATCCGCACCCGCCTCAACGGCAAGAAGCGCGTCCTCCAAATTCGTCATCCCGCAAATCTTCACCCAAGTCATAAACCAGTTGCCGGCGCTCGGTTGCCAGTTGTGAGCCTTTTACAACCTTTGTCATTCCGAACCGGCGAAGTCGGCGCGGAATCTGCTGTCCTCGATAGCACCAGGAAACTCGCCCACTGCCTAACAGCTTGCGCCCCACGAAAGCTCGCGCTTCAGCGCCCACCGGGTACTGAGTACCGAGTACTGGGTACTGAAAGCAACCCCCGCAGCGCCTCTCCCGGCCGCTCCGCGCGCATCAGCGACTCACCCACCAGGAACGCGTGATACCCCGCGCCCTGCAAGCGTGCAATGTCGGACGCCGAATGAATCCCACTCTCCGCCACCCGCACCGCGTTGGCAGGGAATCGAGCCGCCAACGCAAACGCCGTCTCCAAATCCACTTTGAACGTCCGCAAATCGCGCGTGTTCACGCCAATCAGATCACACCCCGCATCCAACGCGATCTGCAACTCCGCACCGTTATGCACTTCACACAGAACATCCAACCCACGTCGCCGCGCCGCGTCCGCCAGCGAACTCAATTCCTTGTCCGACAGCGCCGCCACGATGAGCAGCACAGCGTCCGCACAATTCGCCCGCGCCTCGACCAGCTGAAATTGGTCGACAATGAAATCCTTGCGCAGGCAAGGAATCGTCACCGCATCAGAAGCCGCAACCAGATTCCCCAGCGACCCCTGAAAGAATTCCTCATCCGTCAGCACCGACAGCGCTGCCGCCCCAGCCGCTTCCAACTCTCGCGCCAACTCGGCCGGATGAAACCCCGCCCGAATCAATCCCTTCGACGGCGACGCCTTCTTCAACTCCGCAATCACCGCGATCCCATCGCGCGACCGGACTTCCAACGCCCTCCGAAACCCGCGCGGCGCATGCCGTTCTGCCCGCTGCTCCAGCGAACGCAAATCGGCTCCACGCTTGGCTTCCGCCACCCGCGCCCGCGTGGCCGCGACAATCCGGTCAAGTACCGTACCCATAAAGAATCTTTTGATTATAAGGGACTCAACGAACGTTCTCGCTCAAGAACGATTGGGGTGCCCCAAGTCTCTCCGGTTTTGCGAGACGTGGGGATTTTGGCTTTCCTATCGGTGCCACGTTACTCCTCAGTCTGAAATCCTTCTTTCAGCATCGCCAGCACGCGCAAATCCAATACCGCATGCAAGACCATCGGAACCAACAGACTCCCCGTCGCAACAAAGATCGCTCCAAAGATGAATCCGATCACCGTCGTCTGCACCGCTCCCAGCACGCCTTGATACAAATGCCCAATCCCAAAGATCACGGACGACACCACCAGCGCCCACGTCAAACTCAAATGAAATGGAACGACATGAAAGTAGTGCAGCAGGAATCCGCGATACACGACTTCCTCGCACACCCCAGCCGTGATGCACACCAGCCACCACCACCGACGTTCTTCGCCGGTCGACGGCAGCAGAAACGCCAGCTTTTTAGCGGCCTTGCCGGCTTTCTCGCGGATCTTTTCATTCCACAGCGCCAGGGCCGCAGGCAGCATGATCGCGATCAGCATCCCGCCCGCAATTCCTTCCGTGACCACCTTGCCGACCGATCCATTTTCGAGCCATGAAATGTCGCCAGGCATTTGCCGAATCGTAAATATGCCGACGACGCCGACCGTCAACGTTGCCACGGCCGCGCAAATCCACAAAGCCACCGCGATCTTCCGGTAATAACGAATCTTCTTCCGCGGCTCGGTGCTCGCCTTCAGCCGCGGTATCTCGTACAAATCCCACAGCGGCATCACCACGATCAGAACCAGTACGAGGACGTGCTGCGCCACCAGGCCGGCCCCGGCCCAAGGCGTCAGAAAACTCGGAAACCATGAAGTCACGAGAGACTCTCCGTAATGTAAATGTGAATTTACATTTGCAAATGAGTCGACGTCAAGAGTATTCTCTTTTTTTCAGCTCCACATGCCGAGGCCCCAAAACTCGCCCTTAGCTCCCCGGCAGGCTCGCAGCCGCGAATCCCTAAGACGCCTGCTGCAGGCCGCTGCCGCTGTGATTGAAGAGAAGGGACTGGAAGGAGCTACCATCCCTCGCATCGCCGGTAGGGCAGGCCTTTCCCCCGGCGCCGTGTATCGCCGCTTTCGCGACAAGGACGCTCTTTTGCGCACTCTCTTGCTGGAAACTCTCCACGCAACCGACCAGCGCACCGAGGAATTGCTGACGCCTGAACTCGCGCGCCGATACTCGCTGCCGGAGTTTGCCAGGAAAGTCGTCGCCTCAACTCTGCACAGCTACCGCAAGCACGCTGGCCTCCTGCGTGCGCTCACCCAATTCACCCGCTCCCATCCCAGCGCGGCGTTACGAAAGCAGGCCGACGAAATCGAGGTCCGCAATTTTCGTCGCATCGTGGAGTTCCTCCTCACCAAACGCGCCGAAATCAAGCACCCCGACCCCGACCGCGCCGTTCCCTTTGCGCTGATGCTCGTAGCTCTCGCCCTGCGCGAGATGGTGATTCTGGACGTGCTGTCGCAGACTTGGTCGCCGCTCATGCCAAAAGACGACGCGCAACTCGTCGAGGAGTTGACGCGTACGCTTCTGAGTTACTTGGGATGTGAAGCAGAAAGCTACCCGCATCGGCGCGCGCATCCTTAAGAGATTCCCGATCGTGGGAGTATCGGCTTGGAAGCACAGAACCCGAATTGCGAGCCTACTCCATTCCCAGCGATACCTTCACAGACTTCCCATACTCCCGTGCCTTCTCGAGCGCAGCAGGCTCATCGACAGTCAACAATTTCCGCTCCCGCATCACGACGCGCCCGCCAATCACCACCGTCTCCACGTCGCTCCCTTTCAGCGAATACGCAATCTGCGCATAAACGTCATACATCGGCACCGCATTCGGCTCATCCAGGCTGATCAGAATCAGATCCGCCTTCTTACCGATCTCCAGCGATCCAATCTCTTTCTCCATGTGCAGCGCCCGCGCCCCGTCGATCGTCGCCATCGCCACGACATCCTTCGCACCCAGTGCCAGCGGATTCATCTTCGAGATCTTCGCCAGCTTCGCCGCCAGGTCAATCTCCTCCATCAAATCCAAATCGTTATTACTCCCCGCCGGACCGTCCGTCCCCAGCCCCACCGCGATGCCCGCCGCGCGCATTTCCGGCACCGGAGACACTCCGCTCGCGATCATCATGTTGCTCGACGGATTGTGCACGCACCCCACGCCGCGCTCTGCCAGCAGCTTGCGGTCCGCTTCATCCACAAAAATGCAATGCGCCGCCACCAGGTTCGGCGCAAGCACTCCAATCTTCTCCAGATATTGCACGGGCGACATTCCGTTCGCCTTCTCACTGTCTTCCCACTCCTTCTTCATCTCCGCCACGTGCATCAAAAGCGGCGCGTGATACTTATTCGCCAGCGCCTCCGCATCCTGAATCGTTTTCTTCGAGCACGTATAAATCGAATGCGGAGCCGGAGCCGCATGGATCAGCGGATCCCCCTGCCACCGCTTCAAAAACTTCTCCGTGTAAGCAAGCATCGCAGCATTGGTCTTGTTGTCGGGCGCAGGGAAATCGATGAATGTCTCTCCCAACACCCCACGCATTCCCGCAGCCTTCGTCTCCTCCGCAACCGCGTCCTCGAAGTAATACATGTCCGCGAACGTAGTCACGCCCGCGCGTATCTGCTCAGCCGCGGCCAGCCGTGTTCCCAAGCGGACGAAATCTTCATTCACATTTTTCGCTTCCGCGGGAAAAATGTACTTGTAGAGCCAGTCATTCAGAGTGACGTCATCATGCAGCCCGCGAAACAGCGTCATCGGCACGTGCGTGTGCCCGTTGATGAATCCGGGCAGGATCAGCGCTCCATGCGCATCGATCGTCTTCGCGCCCTTGTATTTCGTGTCAATATCCGCACGCGGCCCTACCGCGATAATCGAATCCCCACGCACCGCAACGCTTCCGTCCTGAACAACCGTCCGCGCCCCATCCATGGTGACAACGATCCCGCCGCTGACGACGAGATCGACGTTCTGAGCCTGTTGCGCAACGCCCGCTGAGCTAAGCAGTAAAACTGTCACGCACCATAGGACCGACCAAGCCTTTCTTTGCGACCTTTGCGAATCCTTAGCGATCTTTGCGCTTAAATTGTTTTGCATTTGAACTGTCCTCATCGCCGTTGATGGGCCACGTGTGAGTTCATCTCGCCACCCTTTTCAAATAAAACCGGAAGAAATCCTCAGCATTCGAATCCAGACAAACCTGCGCATTCGCCGCACCGGGCTCCTCGCGCGTGAATCCCTTTTCGTCCACACGAATATGCATCCCCGTTACCGGACACAACTCCGGCTTCAACGCAAACACCAGCGTCATCGGATCAAACAACGTCGGAGTCTCCTGTCCCCACAAGTGATACAGCACCGCCAGCTGATCCGTCACCGCCGTCCCCTGGCTGAACAAAAACGCCCGCTTCACTTCATCCAACTTCAACTGCGTCGAATCCAGCGGCATCACGAACAGAGGCACGCCCACCGTAAACAATTTCTGCGCCGAAGGAATGTCGTTCAGAATATTCCACTCCGGCATCGGAGGCACCGGCGCCGTATATCCCAAATCCCCGTACCCGCGCCGCACCGATCCGCCCATCAGAACCACGCGCTTCAACTTGCGAAACGTCGCCGCATCCTTATCGATCGCCGCGCCCACATTCATCAGCGGACCAATCGCAATCAGCGTGATCTCCCCTGGATACTTCCGAATCTGCTCCAGCAAGAACTCGACCGCATCGCCGTGCGAATTCTTCGCAAAGTGTCCGCCATCGCCATACTTCCGCTGCGACATCGGATTCTTAGTCGCCGTCGCCTTCCCCGCCAGCACCGGGATGTCCTCGCGCCCGACCTCGCCCAAAAATCGATCCACAATCTTCGCTCGCGCTTCAGTATCGCCAAACGTAGTAGTCACGCCGAGCACCTGCAGCTCCGGACTCTTCACCGCCAGCGCCAGCGCAAACGCATCGTCCACGTCGTCGCCAATATCAGTATCAATAATGATCTTCTGCGGGGCCGCCTGGCCCCAAGCCAGTCCCGAACTCAGACACAGAACGACACCGAAAATCCACAGCAGAACGTGATCGCTCGCGAATCGTATTTTCATGATGTTTTCGTCCGATCCAGTCCGCATTCAGCCAAGCCGATCACAATACCGGAAAAAACACCGCGCGTCTAAACTGGCTACCTTCGTGGACCTTCATGTCCTTCGTGGTTACGCCTTTCGGTCCTCCCCGTGTCCCCGCGCCCACAACGTGTCCCCGCCCCCACGTCCCTCACCGCTTCCACATCCTCTAACTCCCGCCAAATCAATGCGGACGCGAAGGCAAGTCCCGTGCATTCCCTCGATGTGCCGCTCGTCGGCAGGAGGCAACCACAATGACCCGCATCAACGCAATTCGCAACACAGAAACGACTTCCGTATCCTGGGGTAAACAAGCCTGGGGTAAACAAATTTGGGGCCGAAAGACCAGCGCCCTTATCTTCGCCGCTGTGCTGATCGTCTGCTCCGTGGCCGTCGGCTGTTCCAGCGATAAGCCGAAACCCGTAACCACCAACACTCAGATTCCCGTCGCGCAGAGCCCAGCCCCCGTCATGCCCGCGCCAGTCATGCAGGCCGAGGCGAAGCCGGCTCCGAAGAAAGTTGTGCACAAGAAGCCCGCGACCGTGAACTACACCGACAAGACGTATGGCCTGGCGTTCGAATATCCGCGCCGCTACGCAATTGAAACCGGCGACGCCGCTGCCGATCTAGTCATGGCCAATCCCGTTCCAATGAATTTCGTGCAGCCCGGCGGAGTCGCGCTCGCCGCTGTCGAACTCCCTGAGACTGGATTCGCCAACACCGATTTCTCGTCCGCGTTCTTCAACGTGAGCGTAAACAAGACTCTCACCGCCGATCAGTGCAACTCGTTCGCCGTGCCGCAGCCCAAGGTTGTAACGCCTGCTGCGTCCAGCGACTCGACAACCGCGTCGGCCACGGCCGCGTCGTCAGAAGTCCAGCCCACGTCCGCGCAGTCAACACCCGCGAGCACTGAACAAGCAGGCACCACGAAGTCAGACGCGACGACCGCGACCGCGCAGTCTGAGCCGCAAGGTTCGAAGCTGCTGATCGGAGACCTCGAACTTCGGGCCACCGAAGCCGTGTCCGGAGAGGGAACTCGCCAGAGCGACTCGAAGTACTTCCATGTCTACCAGAATGGAGCCTGCTACGAGTTCGCCCTGAACGTCACCACCGTCGCCTCGGAAGACGGCGTCATCAAGCACGTCGACCGCGACAAAGTCTTCAGCCGCCTGGAACAGATCCTCGCGACCGTGAAGATCAGTCCAGTCGCCGCGCCCGAAGTCACGGCCGAAGCGCCCGCCGCGCCCGCCGTATCGGAAACCCCGGCACAGTAGGGGAAGCTGCGATCCGGGTACCCCGTTTCTGAACGCCGCGTCGCTAGCGGCGTTTAGAGCGGGGATTTTGATTTCTCCCTCGCATCCGCCATCGAACATTAGCCGATTCTCAACCCAGAGCACGAACCCTTCACTGAAACCGGAGAACGCCATGTCCCCCGTAACTCTTACCTCGAACTTTAGGTGTGGCCTACTAGTAACCTCGCTCAAAGCCATCTCTCGCGCGATACTCATCTCTATGGGCCTCGATCGCGTTCTCATCGACTTCCTCGCGAGCGCCGCCGTTGGCGCCGGGACCGTGCTGCTCGTCATCATCGTTGTCGGCATCGGCATGCCGCGCCGCGCTGCAGTGGCGATTCGCCGCACGAATCGCTAACCCCAGCGCAGCCCGCCTTGTCCTTCCTTCGTGGACCTTTGTGTCCTTAGTGGTGATCGCCTTTTGCTTTTGGTCTTTCCCCGTTTGACGCCCTTCCTCTCCGCATGAGATAGTGTGCAGCTCTACTGCACTCATCTTGACTTTGGAGCCCCACCGCACGAGATGACTCCCCTCATTCCCAGGGACAATAGTTTTTTCGACATGTTCTCGCAGATGTCCGAGAACCTCATCGCTGGCGCTCGCGTCATGGTCGAACTTTTCGCCGACTACAAAGACGTCGACGCCAAAATCGCCGAGATTCGCCGCATCGAGCGCACCGGCGACGAGATGACGCACGCCGTCCTCACCAAACTAAACCAGACGTTCATCACGCCCTTCGATCGCGAAGATATTCACCAGCTCGCTTCCTCGCTCGACGACGTCCTCGACTTTCTCAACGCCTCCGCCGCGCGCATCCTGATGTACCGCATCACCAATCCGCCGCCGGTCGCGCTCGAGCTGGCGCGAATCATTCTGCTGCAAAGCCAGGAATTACATAAGGCTCTGGCCATCGTCCGAAAGAACGGCGACATCCTGACCCACTGCGTCGAAATCAACCGCCTCGAGAATGAGGCCGATGTCATATCGCGCGCCGCCATCGGCCAGCTCTTCGATCAGGAAAAAGATCCAATCACTCTCATTAAGACCAAAGAATTAATCGAGTTCCTCGAACTCGCAACAGACAAAGCAGAAGACGTCGCTAACGTGCTTGAAACAGTAGTCCTGAAGAACTCATAATCTTCGTGAAACCTGATCTCATCCTCCTCATCATCACGGTCCTGGTCGCCCTCACCTTCGACTTCCTCAACGGATTCCACGATGCCGCCAACAGCATCGCGACCGTCGTCTCCACCCGCGTGTTGTCTCCCAAACTCGCCGTCGTTTGGGCCGCGTTCTTCAACTTCGTCGCTGCCTTCGTCCTCGGAACCGCCGTCGCCAAAACCATTGGCAGCGGCATGATCCGCATCGACTTCGTCACTCAGTACGTCGTCATCGCCGGACTTCTCGGCGCGATCGTCTGGGATCTCCTCACCTGGTGGTGGGGACTTCCAACGTCTTCTTCTCACGCGCTCATCGGAGGTATGGCGGGCGCGGCCATCATGCGCGCCGGATGGCAAGTCATCATCACGGCCGGGTGGTACAAGACCCTGATCTTCATCGTCGTCGCGCCGATCATGGGCCTTGCTCTCGCGCTCATCTTTATGACGTCTGTCTTCTGGATTCTGCGCAACAAGCCTCCGCGCCGCATCGACGCATGGTTCCGCAAGCTGCAACTTTTCTCGGCCGCCGCATACAGTCTTGGCCATGGCGGCAACGACGCGCAGAAAACCATGGGCATCGTCGCGAGCGCGCTCTACGGCGCGAAAATCATTACCGCGTCTGAACTCGCCGGCACCTGGGGACACTATCACTGGCCCATCATTCTCGCGGCACACACCTCCATCGCTCTCGGCACGTACTTCGGCGGATGGCGCATCGTTCACACCATGGGCTCGCGCATCACCAAGCTAAAACCCGTCGGCGGATTCTGCGCCGAAACCGCCGGCGCCATCACGCTCTTCGCTACCGCTCTCGCCGGAATCCCCGTCAGCACGACGCACACGATCACCGGAGCAATCGTTGGAGTCGGCGCGACACATCGTCTCTCCGCCGTCCGCTGGGGAGTCGCAACCAGAATCGTCTGGGCCTGGGTCTTCACTATCCCAGCGGCAGCGCTAGTCTCCGCGATCGCCTTCGCGATCATTCGCCTGATTCATTCCGGGGCATAGTTCGTGTGGCACCGTGGGTACCCCATCCTTCGCGCACTTTGCGAAGGGTGGGTACGATGCAGCCTGCGACGATGGGTTTTCCTTTGCTCGCGTTACGTAGACTTCCTCAGAAGAACGTGCGTAGCATTCTCTCCCGCGACGGTCTTCTCAATCACAAATCCGAGCTGATGCAGATTCATTCCAGCAAATAAGTTCTCTCCCTCGCCGAGCAGCACCGGCGACACGGCTAAGTGCATTTCGTCGATCTGCCCCGCAGCGAGATACTGGCGAATGGTCGACACGCCTCCGCCGATGCGCACATCCTTACCTCCCGCTGCCGCTTTTGCCTGATCGAGAGCCGCGCCGATTCCGTCGGTGACGAAGTGAAATGTCGTGCCACCCTCCATCGCGAGCGGAGCGCGCGCATGATGCGTGAGCACGAAGACGGGCACGTGATAAGGAGGATTCGGCCCCCACCATCCCTTCCACGACTCGCCTGACGTCGCCCACGGACCGCGCACCGGACCAAACATGTTGCGGCCAAGAATCCAGGCGCCGACGTTTTCAAAAGATCGCATGGCCATCTCGTTGTCGACTCCCTTACTGCCGCCGCTCGCGCCTTGCATCTTCTTGAAGACTTCGGTATGAAAAAACCATCCGTGCAGTTCGGTCCCACGCACGCCCAGCGGATTCTGCAGGTCCTGCCGCGGTCCAGCGCCGTAGCCGTCCAGGGAAATTGAATACGCAGCGACTCTCACTTTGCTCATGAAGACCTCGTCGATCTTGCAATTGTATTCAAGCCCGCCGGCCTGGGGAACGGTCCGCCAAGAGCGCAAGTGGTACTTCACCCGTTGAAAAGTCAATCACAATGGATTGGCGCTGCAATCCCTTGGAATAGAGTCTGAGTCAATCAGGATCAAACACAGCGGAGGAGCATAAGGTCAGTGCAATCGAGTGGTCCGTTAACGATGCACGTAGATGATCTCGTTTCCCGGCGGATTGCACACATTTTCCGTTCCATCGGTGATCATGAGAACGGGGCCGGACACATCCACAACGCCGGCCGGGGCAATCACGGGGAGGATCTTTACCGTGCCGGATGTTGGGGTCCACTCGTAGGTGGCGTTACATGTCTGCCAGAGGACCCCGCCGTTTCGGATGCTGAGCAGAGATATTGGGGCGGTGTCGGCCGCGGGGTTGACCTGTTCTACGGTTCCCGCGGGCGTTCGGACCATGAGGACTTTCGAACCGTCGGGCAGCGTATCCTGCCACGCCGCCACTCCGGCAGTGGTTCCCACTCGATCGGAGTTATTTCCATACTTCGTCTGTAAGGTGGGCTGCGAAAAAGGCGCAACCACCACTTGCAGAGATCCCCCGCCGTTGCTCGTTAGCCACACATCGTTAATTCCATCCGTCGCAAATGAAGAATTCGATCCGCCATTCGTGATCTGCGTCCAAGTCTGGGTATTGGTCGAATAGGAATAGAAATCCGTAGCTGGATACTGTCCACTTACCGAAACAAAAGCTGTGAGGTCGTCGGGCCCCTCGACATAGAAATCGGCCGCGCGAAAGTAAGACTCAGGCGGATTCATCAGGAACTGAATCGTATTCGTCTGGGTATTCATTAATGCGGGGCGGCCGCCGTCGTCCCCCAGCATCCAATCTCCTCTCATCGTCACTGGATTAAGGTCGAGACTGACGACTGCACCATTCGCCCATAAGGCCCATCCCGTAGGTATGCATTCACGAACCCCGTCGAGGTCGAGAACTGTCGTGGATTGCAAGTAGGCAACTCGGTTTGCAGACAACAAAGGGTGCACGCCGCAACCTTGACCATTGATCGGAATCACCACCCTACTTCCGTCGGCTTGTTGCAGATAGGAATCGACGTCATTCGTCTTGTAAAGCAAGACTCCGTTGTCCGCATCGGTTAAATCTCCCGACGCCACACGCACATATTCCTGGGCGGCCGCTACGGCATAAATGATCGTTCGTGAGATAACGGTGCGAAATCCGGCCGAGTTGGAGGCCACGATCTGCGCGACATAGCGCCCTTCGGTTAGGGCGGAAAGATCGGACTCAGTCTGAAAGGGAGACGTGGCCGCCGAAGCGACTTGATTCTGCCCGACCATCACCGCCACCGTCACGGGAAGAGTGTCCGAGAAGGTTCCGCTCACATTGAGCGTGTTGCCTACGAGATCTCCACTCAGCGGCTGATCGATTGTGAGCACGGGCTTATCCAGAAGGAAAGTTGTGGCCACTGGCAGCTGCACATTCGTGACATCGATTATGAGCGCGGATATCTGGTGGCTCCCCGGCGCGGACGCCGTGGGATCCCACGTCCACGTCCACTGGTTCGACGAGGAAGCGGGTGCGCTCATGCCCATCGTGCCATCGACCGCGAACAGAACTCCGCTGATCGGATGCAGCGAGAACGCCACTGTCACAACCACCGACACTAGTCCCGAGCTTCCAGCTGGAGCGGCGGTAATGGCAGCAACGATCGGCGTCACTCCTGCCTGGAACTGCCGGTGAACAAGCACAGAAAAGTCCGCGCTGAACTGCACTGCTGCGCCCGCGAGGTGCGTGCCCAGTACGACCTGGCTGCCGTCCCATGCAACCGGATAGTTCGGCGCTACGGTGCTGCTCCCTACGATCTGATTGTCGACGGAATACTGCACGCCGACGGGAGTACCTCCG
>Ga0209168_10001601_pt1 | contig 17467 bp, 17 predicted proteins | sample Coa_R1_FD_187156 | JGI IMG/M metagenome (GOLD analysis project Ga0209168, IMG submission 187156) | Surface soil microbial communities from Centralia Pennsylvania, which are recovering from an underground coalmine fire - Coalmine... | ecosystem: Environmental > Terrestrial > Soil > Unclassified ... | reverse complement strand
GAAGGCGACCATCATGGAGAGCGCCTTCCACCGGTTTGAACCGCAGGGTGTATCCGGTACCGTCATTTTGGCGGAGTCGCATCTGTCCATCCATACTTGGCCTGAAAAAGGCTATGCGGCGATGGACTTTTATACGTGCGGTGATCACACGAACCCATGGCTCGCCTGCGAACACGCGGCGAAAATCCTTTCTGCAAAACGAATGTTGACCACGGAATTCAAACGCGGAATCGAATCGAAGAACGGCACGTTCACTCACATCGTGACGGCCACCGAAGCCGAAGATCGCGCGCTGACCGCGTAACTCTCGACCTCACCGGGGGGAAATCACAACGGCACGCCATAGGCGTGCCGTTAACTTTTCGTAAAAGCAAGTGCTGTAGAATTAAGGCGTTCCGATACACGGGGTATGGGACGACGTACCTACGCTTGCATACTGTCTATCGCGATCGGATTGCTGCTCGCTGCTTGCGGAGGCGGTGGCGCAGGGGGCGCAACTCCGTCAGCCGCGCAAGTCGTTCCGCCGATTACGGCGACGCCGCAGCCGTCCGGTTCCGTCGGTCCCGTCGGCTATTTGCAGGCATCCGGTTCAACGGTGAGCGGCAATATTTCAGCCGGCTCGCAGCAAGCGCTTCTCGCAATCGTCTCAGGTGTTCCCGCGCCGCAATCGTTCAACACGGACATGCTCACGGTGAGCACGTCTACGGGCGCGCAAGGCGCCGTGCGCACCGCCGCGATAGCGCGCTCCGTGCAGGCGCCGCGGGTCGATCCCGTTGAGGCGTTTCCGGCAGACGACAGTGCGTTGCTGCGCAAATTGCAAATGCTGCAGACTCCGCTTGCGCGGACGCGTTCGCTCGTTCGCACCCGGAACGCGCTGCATTCGATGAGCATCGGCAGTACGGCGGACCTTTGGGTGCAGAAGGGTTCGCTAAGCGGATCGCGCGTCAACGCGCAAGTTCCCGCGACGCTTCTCGCACAGTCGCAGCACGCGAACATTTGGGTCGATTCCTCGCTCTCGCTTTCGCAAAGCGAACTCGCGCAGGTGCAAGCGGATTTCGAGAACGCCTACGCATCCGACACGGCGCACTTCGCGTCACCGGATTACGGATCGAACGCGCCGGGAATGCAGCCGCAGTACACCACCTGCGCGCAAGGCGGCGCCAAACAGGGCACCGGCGCTGCATACATTCAGGAGCCCGCCGATCATCGCATCGACGTGATGATCGTGAATTCTTCCAATCTGGGCGGTTTGGGCGGATATTTCTCGGGTGCGAACCTCATGACGCAATCGACGCTGAATTGTCTGAACGGTTCGAACACGACGTACGAGTCGAATGAGGCGCCGTTCATCTTCGTCGGCTGGTTCGCCGACAGCGGCACGAATTATGTTTTGCAGGAAGACTTGGTGCGCAGCACGGCCCATGAATTTCAGCATCTCATCAACTTCGTCAATCATTCCATCCTCGCACCGGGAGCCTCGTCCTCGTCCTTCAACGGGTACGAGGAGACGTACATCAATGAGGGCCTCTCGATGCTGGCGCAAGATCTCGCGGTGCAGCGCATGTACGGCGCACACGGCGTGCAATTCGACGTGGACGATGCAATGAGCCGCGCGACGGTGTACCTGTCGGCGCCCTCGCAGTACTCGCTGACCGCTTTTTCCGGCATCGATCCGTCGTCATGGGGCGGGAACGGCAGCGCGCAATACAACTGCGGCGGTGGCTGCTACGGCGGAGCGTACCTGTTCGAGCGTTATCTGCGCGATAGATTCGGCGGCGACGAGTATACGCATGAGATGGAAACGAGCGGCGTGGTCGGCGATCAAAACCTGCAAGCCGCAACGGGAGAGAGTGAATCCTCCCTGATCGGCGATTTCACGCTCGCGATGGCAGCGAACACGCTGCAGGTGAACTCACCCGATTCACGCTTTCGCTTCGGATCGTTGAATTTGACCGGCACGTACGCCGATCAATTCGGCCAGTCGACCTCACTGACGGGCGTTTCCGCGCTGCCGTACTCCGGTACCGGAATGAGCGTAAATGCGCCGCTCGGAGGGGTTGCTTTCGTCCGGATCAGCAGCGTACCCGCGGCCGGAACGCCCATTTCGGTGACGACGAGCACGCCGAGCTTCGCGCTGCAAGGTGGCTTGGCGCAAAAATAGTATCTAAGCCCCCTTGTGAAAGAGCCGACACGTGTCTCTCGCGCCCGCTTTCGGGCGCTTTCGTCGTTGCTGCGGCGGCCACGATGCTGCAGCATTGCGTCCGTCCTAGCGCCTAGAAATCGCCGCAAAATCGGGACGCGAAAGCCACAAGCGGCCCTTCCACAAGGGGGCTAGGCGCCTATGCCCAAGACCGAACATTGGCAGTGGTACGTCGAAGAGTTCTTTCCGACGGAGCAGCACCACCACGCCATCGAACACGTTTTTTACTCCGGCCGTACGCCGTTTCAGAGCGTCGGCGTCATCAAGACGCCGGTGCTCGGCAAGATGCTGATACTCGACGGCGACACGCAAAGCGCGCAGTTCGACGAAAAGATTTACCACGAAGCACTCGTGCATCCGGCGATGGCCGCAGCCGCCGATCGAGCCGACGTGCTCATCCTCGGCGGCGGTGAAGGCGCGACGTTGCGGGAGGTCTTGCGGCACCCGGACGTGCGGCGCTGTACGATGGTCGACATCGACGGTCAAGTGGTCGAACTCTCGAAGCAGTATCTGCCGGAATGGTCTGCAGGCGCGTTCGACGACCCGCGCGCGCGAGTCATCATCGGCGACGCGCTCAGGTTTTTGGCGGAGGATCGCGATCGTTACGGCGTCATCATTTCCGATCTCACCGAACCGCTCGAAGATTCGCCCAGCAATGCGCTCTTTTGCGACGAGGTATTCCGAAACATCAAGGCGCGCCTAGCGGACGGCGGCGTCTACGTGCTCCAAGCCAGCACAGCCGGGTTTCATAATATGTCGCTGCACGCGAAGATGGTGCGCACGCTGCGCGCGTACTACGAACACGTCGCATCGTTTTATACGCACGTTCCGGCGTTCGACAGCGATTGGGCTTTCATCGCCTGCAGCGACCGCGTCGACCTTGCAACGCTCGATCCGGCGGAAGTAGACGCGTATTGCTCGCAGCTTCGCGGAGAGAGCTTTTTCTACGACGGCGTCACGCACCGCCGCATCTTTTCGTTGCCGCTCTATCTGCGACGCGAACTTGCCAAACAAGGAGACCGGTTTTGAGCAGCACGCGCTACGCCGGCAAAGTGGTGTGGGTGACCGGAGGCGGATCGGGGCTCGGGCGTTCGATGGCGATCGCGTTTGCGCAAGAAGGTGCCCGCGTGTGCGTGATCGGGCGGCGGCAAGAAGCGCTCGACGAAACGGCTCAGGTTATCGCGCAGCAAGGCGGTTCGGCTTTCGGACTCGCGTGCGACGTGCGCGACGCGGCGCGCGTAGAAGAAGTTGCGGCGGAGATCGTTCGACGAACCGGGCGCATCGACGTCCTCGTCAACAACGCGGCGGGGAACTTCGTGGCACCTTCCGAGAAGCTGTCGCCGAACGGATTCAAGGCCGTCGTCGACATCGTGCTCAACGGCACGTTTCATTGCACGCGCGCGGCATTCGATGCCCTGCGCGAGTCGCGCGGGAACATCCTCAACATCATCGCCACCTACGCTTGGAGCGGTGAGCCGGGCGCGTTGCACTCGGCGTGCGCGAAGGCCGGCGTGCTGGCGATGACGCGCACGCTCGCCGCGGAATGGGGCGGGTTCGGCATTCGCGTGAACGCGATCGCGCCCGGACCGATTCACACCGAAGGCACCGACAAGAACCTCTGGAGTGTCGCCGACCCTTCGACAGGCTCAGGGCAGGCTAATGACGCTGCACTAATTGAGCAAGTGCCCCTGGGGCGGTTGGGTACACCGGACGACATCTCGCGCGCGGCGCTATGGATTTGCTCGGTCGATGCCGGCTGGGTCAGCGGAGCGGCACTGCCCGTCGACGGCGCGCACTGGCTGCACGGCGGAACGCTGAATTTCCGCTCGGCCTACGACCGCCTCATGAGCGGTCAGCCGCTGGCGGGCCCGGCAACGGAAAAGGCATAGCCTAAAGAGTTGCCAGATACTAAACTAATGCGGCGCCCCCGGGGAGCAATTATGTCATGTCCATAGACCAAGAGCACGCGCGCCGGCAATGGGACAAAGAGCGGTCGCATTTCGTCGAGTTGCTGGATTTGAATCTCGAGAGCGTCGGCAACGGCCGGGCGGTCATGCGCATGCCGTACCGTTCTCAAATTTCAAACGGCACCGGGGCCGTACACGGCGGTGCAATCGTCAGCCTCTGCGACACGTGCTTCTACGTGGCGCTTGCGTCGATCTATGGACGCGATCAAGACACGACGACGGTCGCGCTGCAGTGCAACTATTTGGCCCCCGCGCTTCCGCCGCATGACTTGATCGCGGAAGCGACCGTGCTCAAGGCTGGGCGGCGCGTCGTGTACGGAGAAGTGCACGTGCGCAGCGGTGAGAAACTGGTCGCGCACGCTACGCTCAACTTCCTCAACAGCTATCCGGAAGAGAAGCCGAAGAAAAAGTGACAACGCAGGCCACTCCCGCAAAACGCACCGCGCTCTACGGCGAACACGTGCGCCTCGGCGCTCGCCTAATTCCATTCGGCGGCTTCGACATGCCGGTGCAGTACAGCAGCATTCTCAAAGAGCACGAAGCGGTGCGCCATCACGCCGGTTTGTTCGATCTCTCGCACATGGGGCAGTTCATCCTGGAAGGAGAGAACGTCGCGGCGTGGGCCGACAAACTGACGGTCAACAACGTCTCCACGATGAAGCCGGGACAAGCGCGCTACAACATCTTCACGAACGACCGCGGCGGCGCGCACGATGACGTCATCTTTTATAAATTGCCGGAACGCTGGCTGCTCGTCGTCAACGCAAGCAATGCGGACAAGATGTGGGCGCACCTGCACGCGAACCTCGGCGATTCCGGCGTGAAATTGACGAGCCTGCACGGCCGCAATGCGCTCATCGCGATTCAAGGGCCGAAGTCCGTCGAGATGCTGAATGCGCACGTCGACGTCGACGTGAGCGCACTCAAGTACTATTTCTGCGCCGAAGGCAGCGCCTACGGCAAACGCGCCGTGATCGCGCGCACGGGCTACACGGGGGAAGACGGCTTCGAGCTTTTCGTCGACGGTGCCGACGCTTCGTCCGTCTGGAACGCGCTGCTGCGCGATAACGGCGGTGCGGGGTTAATCCCAGCCGGTCTGGGTGCGCGCGACGTTTTACGCCTCGAAGCCGGCATGCCGCTCTACGGTCACGAACTCACTGAAGACATTTCGCCGCTGCAAGCCGGTTTGCAGTGGGCCGTCAAACTGAGCAAGCCGGAGTTTCTAGGCAAGCGCGCGCTGGAAGAGCAGCAAAGGCAGGATTCGTATCAGCGCGTCGTCGGCATCGTCATGGACGGCCGCGCGCCGGCTCGCGAAGGGTATCACGTGTTTCTAGGCGATCGCCGCGTCGGCGAAATCCGCAGCGGGTCGATTGCGCCTTCGGTACAGAACAAAAACATCGCGACCGCGCTCGTCGAGAAAGAAGCGTCGGCTCCGGGTACGCCGCTGGTTGTGCACATTCGCGGAACCGCGTACGGAGCGACAGTCGCACCGCTACCATTTTACAAACGCGCGCAGTAGAAAGGAACGAGAATTGGCGCAGCCAGCAGACTTGTTGTACAGCAAAGAGCACGAATGGGTGAAAGTCGACGGCCAGGTGGCTACAATCGGCATCACCGACTACGCGCAGAATTCTTTGGGTGATATCGTGTACGTCGAGTTGCCGAAAGTCGGCGCGAAGATCGCCCAGTTCTCCAGCGTTGGCGTCGTCGAGTCCGTGAAGGCCGTCTCCGATTTGTTCACGCCTATCGGCGGCGAAGTCACCGAAGTCAACGCCGAACTCGAGAACGATCCGGCGGTCGTGAATCGCGATCCATACGGCGGCGGGTGGATGTTCAAACTCAAGCTGAGTGACGGCGCGCAGACCGGCGGCCTGCTTTCGCCCGGCGATTACGACAAGTTGGTTTCCGAGTAGGCGCGTGTATACACCTCATACCGACAAAGACATTCGCGAAATGCTCGAGGCGATCGGCGTGCCGTCGCTCGAGAAACTCGTCGAAGTACCGGAGCCCGTCAAATTGCGCGAGCATCTGGACGTGGTTCCCGCGCTTGCGGAATCGGAAATCGCGCGCCGCTTCGAGCATTTTGCAAAGAAGAATGACGGCGCTTCGTGCGTCTCGTTCTTGGGTGCGGGTGCGTATCGGCACTATTCGCCGCCTGCGATTTCGGTGCTGGCGATGCGCGGCGAATTTCTTACTGCGTACACGCCGTATCAAGCCGAAGTATCGCAAGGCTACCTGCAAGCGATTTACGAGTTTCAGACCTACGTCTGCCTGTTGACGGGCTTGGACATTGCCAACGCGTCGGTTTACGACGGCGCGACCGCGCTGGCCGAAGGGGCGATCATGGCGATCAACGCCAACGGCCGTAAGAAGGTACTCGTTTCGCGCGCGATTCATCCGAATTATCGCGCGGTGCTGAAGACCTATTGCGACGGTTTGGACGTCGAGATTGACGAGCTGGCGGTTCGTGCCGACGGCACGACCGATCTGTCCGACGTCGCTGCGCGCGTCGCGACCAGAGCGTATGCGTGCGTTGCGTTGCAGTCGCCCAACTTCTTCGGCAACATCGACACGCCCGGCGTCGCGGCGCAACAGGCGATAAAGGAGAGCGGCACGGTGCTCATCGGCGTCGTGGCTGAAGCGCTCGCGCTCGCCGCTCTGGAAACACCCGCGTCGTGGGGTGCCGAGATCGTTGCTGGTGAGGCGCAAAGCTTCGGCGTGCCGGTTGCGTATGGCGGTCCCTACGTTGGATTCATTGCGTCGAGCAAAGAGCACCTGCGCCGTATCCCGGGCCGTCTTGTAGGAAAAACGCTGGACGTGCACGGCAACGAGGCATACGTGCTCACGCTGCAGGCGCGCGAGCAGCACATCCGGCGCGAACGCGCGACCTCGAACATCTGCACCAATCAGGCGCATTGTGCGCTCATCGCCACGATGTATCTGGCGCTGATGGGTAAGACCGGTTTGCGTGACGTCGCATCGGCGAATCTCGCGCGTTCGCGAGAGCTCGCAACGCGCGTGAGTTCACTGCGCGGCTGCACGCTTGCGTTCGATGCGCCGTTCTTCAACGAGATCGTCGTCAACGTGCATCAACCGGCAAAAGACGTCCTCGTGAAATTGCAGGAACGCGGCATCCTCGGCGGCGTCAATCTCGGACGGTACTATCCGGAATACGCGGACTGCATCCTGATGGCGGCGACTGAACTAACGTCGTCCGCCGACATCGAAGCGCTGTGCGCTGCTCTTGAAGAGGTCGTGAATGTCCCGGCTCGCGTCTGATCACACCGCATCACCGCTGATCTTCGAAACAGGTCAGGACGGACGCGCGAACCGGTACGTGCCGTCCGGCGCGCCGCTCACGGATTTCTTGCCCCAGGACGTATTGCGCAGCGATTTGCCTTTGCCCGATAACAGCGAACTGGACGTCGTGCGGCACTTCACCCGACTCTCGCAGCGCACGTTCGGCATCGACGTCGGCTTCTATCCGCTCGGGTCGTGCACGATGAAGTACAATCCGCGCGTCAACGACGCCATGGCCAATCTGCCGCAGATTCGCGATTTGCATCCGTATGCACCCGACGAACTCGCGCAAGGCGCGTTGCAGATTATGTGGGAACTCGAGCGCACGTTCTGTTCGCTTTTCGGTATGGCCGCGTTCTCACTGAATCCGTCGGCCGGCGCGCATGCCGAACTGGCCGCCCTGCTGATCGCAAAAGCGTACTTCAAAGATCGTGGTGAGACGGAACGCGACAAAGTCATCGTTCCCGACACGGCGCACGGCACGAACCCCGCTTCGGCGGCGATGTGCGGATTCAAGGTGATCTCGCTCAAGAGCGACGAGCGCGGCCGCGTCGGCGTCGACGAACTGAAGAAGGTCATCGGCCCTGACACTGCCGTGTGCATGATGACCAATCCCAACACGCTCGGGCTCTTCGAAGATCATATTCACGAGATCACGAAAGCCGTGCACGACGTCGGCGGCTTGATGTACTACGACGGAGCAAACGCGAACGCGCTCATGGGTAACGCGCGTCCGGGCGACATGGGTTTCGACTTGATGCATCTCAATACGCACAAGACATTCACGATTCCGCACGGCGGCGGCGGCGCAGGTCACGGTCCCGTCGGCGTCGCCGCGCATCTGGTCGATTTCTTGCCGACGCCGTACGTGCGCGCAAAGAAGAAAGCATCTGTAGACACGAATGCGGCGCCCAGCGATCAAATGGAGTTTTGGCTCGACTTCGACCGGCCGAAATCGATCGGACCGATGCGTTCGTTCTGGTCGAACTTCGCGCACGCGGTGCGAGCTCTCGCGTACATCTACGCGAACGGCGCTGAAGGACTCACGAAAGTTTCGCAGCTGGCCGTCCTCAACGCGAACTACATCCGCGTGAAGGTGCGGGAGTTTCTGGAGACGCCGTACGACGAGATCTGCCGCCACGAGTTCGTCGCTTCCGCGCAAGAATTGAAAAAAGAGACGGGTGTGCGGGCGCTCGACATCGCGAAGGCACTCCTCGACCGCGGGTTCATGGCGCCGACGATGTATTTTCCGCTCATCGTGCCCGAGTGTTTGATGATCGAGCCGACCGAAACCGAATCGAAGGAAACGCTCGATCAATTCATCGAGGGGCTGCGCGAGATCGTGCAGACCGCCAAGAGCAATCCGGACGCGATTACGGCGGCGCCGCAATACACGGTCGTCGGCCGCCTGGACGAAACGCGCGCGGCGCGTCAACCCGACTTGCGCTGGTCGCGGGGATAACGGACTTTCCTCAGGCGGCTACGGGTTGACCGTGCCGACGGGAACCGGGGCGCCTGCGACCGCGGCGTTGCAGGTAATGGTTCGCGTGTCCGTTGCCCGCGGGTCGGAGAACGTCAGGACGATACTGCTCTCGCCTGGAGGACAGCCGGGATCGCTTGTGAGCACCGTCCTCGGCGTCACCGCCTCCGCTGTGCCGCTTGCGTGCCCGGCGCCGTTCAAGAAGATCGTGAACGGTACGGCGCCGAGCTTGGCCTCGCGGACGTTACCGGCGGACGTCAAGGGCGCCATCGGCGCAAGATGTATCGCACCCGGAGCGTCCGGTCTTCCCGAGTAGACGGTCAGCACAAACCCGTCTCCGCTTGCAGGCGAAGTGAAGACCAGGGTTGCGCCGTTTCCGCTGGTGGCTGCGAGCGCCTGAGCGTACCCGAGTACCGCGTCAAATTGACGCGTCGCCGAGCGCATGCCGTAGGCGCGAGCCCCCTGCGCGAGCCAGAGCGAAGCTGCCGCAATCAGGACGACAATCGCCGCCACGATGACCACCTCGACCAGGGTTATGCCGCGCTCCCGCATGCCTTGCTTAGTGCCCCGGCATCCGAAAAAGGGTGCCCCTGCTCTTGCCGCCTTCTTGGTCCCGTCGGCTATAATTGAGGTAATCAGAAGGCGCCACCAGCGGCGCCTTTGCAGTCCTCTTAGGGGCTTGAAAGATGCGGATCAAATACGAGGTTTCGGCCGGCGGCTTGGTGCTACGCCGGCGCGAGTCGACGTACGATGCATTGCTCATCGGACGCGGCACGCCGCGCATTTGGACGCTGCCGAAGGGTCACGTCGAGCCGAAAGAATCTCACGAGCAAGCCGCACTGCGCGAAGTTCGTGAGGAGACGGGCTGCTGGGCTGAAATCATCACCAAACTCAACGATATCTCGTACTGGTTCTACCTGAATCGCTCCAAGCACAAGAAATCGGTTACCTTCTATTTGATGCGGTATCTCTCGGGCGACACTGCCAATCACGACCACGAAGTGGACGAGGCGCGGTGGTTCGATATCGTACAAGCAAAGAAGGCACTCAAGTACGTGAACGAAAAGCGCCTTATCGATTTGGGCCTGGACTACGTCTTGGCCAATCCAACCGCATTCGGCGACGTCCCAATCGTCGCGAGGACAGCAGAGCAGAGAACCAGTTGAGCCGGGGATGATCGAAAACGCCGACACCACCGTTGCGGCCGAACAAGACACCGACAAGCTTCGCGTCAGTTTGGAGGTCTTTGACGGGCCGCTCGATTTGCTTTTGAGCCTCGTCAAAGAGCGCCAGCTCGATATCGCGACCGTGCCGCTGGCGACGGTGGCCGCGCAGTACTTGGCGTACGTGTCGATGCTCGAAGCGCGCAGCATGGAGATAGCCGCCGAATACCTCGTGATCGCGGCGACGCTCGTGTTCCTCAAGTCCAAAGCCTTGCTGCCGCCGATTCCATCGGAGTTTCAAGACGAGGAGGCCGAAACGCCCGAGCAGGTGGAAGAGCGTCTGCGTCAGCGGCTCATCGCGTATTCGAAGTACCGCGAAGTGGGCGAAGAGCTGCGAGCGCGGCAACTGGAAGCGTCTTCGTATTATTATCGCGACACCGGGGACCCGGTCAGCGATCTCCGTCAGCGTTACCGCGTCGACCCGGAAAGGCTCACGCGCGCGTTCATCGCAATGCTGCGAAGCGCCCGGCCGGAAAAACGCACCATCGCGCGCGAACGGCTTTCGTTGATGGCATCGATGGATTACATCATGCGCAAGGTTCGTGAAGACGGTGAGGTCTTGTTCTCCGCGCTCTGTAAGGAGCTTGGCATGACGCGTGACTCGATCATCGTAACGTTCCTTGCGATTTTGGAACTCATCCGCCGTCACCGAGTCTCCTACGACCAACCCGAACCGTTCGACGACATACTTATCCTGCCCATCACCGCAACTGCAAACTAAGCCGTAAAAAGTGAACACGACAGAAACAGAAGAGATTCTTGCCGCCGAGCCGCAACCGCTCGAAGCGGAAGCGATTGAAGCCGCAGTCGAACGCTTGCGCTCTCCGATCGAGGCGCTGCTTTTCGTTGCCAGCGAGTCGCTGACCATCAAACAAATCGCGAAACTCACGCATGCGACGGAGATGGAAATTGCCGCGACGCTGCAGCGCGTCGAGGCGGACTTTGCCGATCGCGGGATAGTGCTGCGCGAGATCGCGGGCGGCTACCGTTTCGCCAGCGCGCCTTGCGCGCGCGACGTCGTCGAAGCATATCTGCTCCCGCCCAAGACGAACCTCTCCACGCCTGCGCTTGAAACGCTTGCGATCGTCGCGTACATGCAGCCGGTCACCAAAGGTGAAATCGAAGCAATTCGGGGTGTTGCGTCGGATAGCGTCGTTTCGACCCTGCTCGACCGCGCGCTCATCGCCGAAGCCGGCCGCAAGGACGTCGTCGGACGCCCGATGCTTTATAAAACGACTCCGGAGTTTCTCGAGTCATTCGGTTTGCGCTCGCTCGACGATCTGCCGCCGATGGAACTCGAAGCCGGGCAGCCGCTCGAACTCGATTTGCTCACGGCGAACATCACTGCAAACGTTCCGCAGGAACCGCAAGCGGAACAGCTGCCCCAGGAAGAGGCAACGCAAACGCAGGCATGACGGATCAGTGGGCCGCGCTCGCGCAGGAATACGCGAACTCTCGCAGCGGCTATTCAAACGAGCTGTACGATACGATCGCGCAATTCGGCCTGCGCCGCAATGCGACCATCTTGGACGTCGGCTGCGGCACCGGCTTGGCGAGCGAACCTTTCGCGACGAACGGGTTTCCCGTCACCGGTGTGGACCCATCGGAAGCGATGCTTGCCGCGGCTTCACAGCGGCTCCCGAGCGCTACGTTCGTCAAGGGCGAAGCCGAAGCGCTCCCGTTCCCGAACGAACGCTTTGACGTCGTCATCAGCGCGCAGACGTTCCACTGGATCGATCGCGCGCGTGCGCTCGCCGAGGCTTACCGCGTCTTGCGGCGCGGCGGCATCGTTGCGATTTGGTGGAAGCACATCATGTCGAACGACGCCATAAAGATCCTCCGCGACGACGTGATTCGCGAGCTCGGCAAGGATCCGATAGAAAGCGGTCTCGGCGGCGGATTCAAGGAGTTTTACGCCTCGCCGTTCGTGCAGCAAACGCTGCGCGTGCTGCCGTGGCGCATCGCGATGCCGCTCGACCGGTATCTCGGGTACGAGCGCTCGCGCTGCTCGGTTCGAAAGGCGCTCGGCGCGAAAGCGGACGACTATTTCCGGCGGCTGGAAAGCCGCTTGCACGAGCGCGTCGGGCCGGGCAATCCTACGATCTCGCTCGCGTACATTCAATATCTGTACATGGCCAAGAAGCTGTAACTCGCACATGCGTTTGGGCGTGCATGTCCGTGTCGGCGCCGGCTATGCGGCGGCAATCGAGTATGCGAAGCGGGTCAAATGCACCGCGATTCAAATCTTCTCGAGCAATCCGCGTGCGTATCGCACGCCGCCAATCAACAAACCGGCGCTCGAAGCATTTAGAGCTGCGCGCGAGCAGACTGCAATCGATCCGTGCGTGATCCACACGCCGTATCTCATCAATTTGGCCAGCGACGATCCGAAGATCAGCGCGGGTTCGCTCGGATTGCTCAAATACGATCTCGCCGCGGCAGCCGTGGGCGGCATTCGTTACGTCAACACGCATCTAGGTTCGTACGGAAAACGCGACCGTAACGAAGGCTTCGTTGCCGCATGCCGCTTGCTCGAAGAGGCACTGAAGGACGTTGCTCCGGGCGTTTACCTCGTGATGGAGAACTCCGCCGGCGCCGGCGCACTTTGCGGCGGCACGCTCGAGGAACTCGGCCGTTTCGTCAAGTCGCTCGATCACCCGCAACTGGGCGTATGCTTAGACACGGCGCACGCATGGGCTGCAGGATACGAGATCAATTCCCAGCGCGGCGTCGACGACTTTCTGTATCAAGCGGCGACGCACATCGGCCTGGACCGCGTGCATATGTTCCATTTCAACGACACGGAAGTGCCGCTCGGCGGCGCGCGCGACCGCCACCACCATATCGGCGAAGGCAACATCGGGTTCGAAGGATTTCGCGCATTGGCGGCGCGGCCGGAATTGCGTGACAAAACGGCGATTCTCGAAACGCCGGGCGAAGAGGCGGACGATCTGCGAAACATGGAGACGATTCGCGCCATCTTCCGTGGCGCCGGGCACGCCGTCGACTAGGGCTGCGCGGCTATAGCGGTTTGCCCGACCGCTCGAAAATTGCCATCCAGGCAATTTTCTGCTTATCCACTTTTTCGCGAAAACGAAGTTTTGAAATGGACATCCTGTCCAGCGCGAAAAAGTTGGAAATCCGGCAAGCCGCTATAGCCGCGCAGCCCTAGTCGATGAACTAACAGCAATTTTCAGATAGTGCGAATGCGTTGGGGAGACTATCTTGTATGCATGTCGTTTAGGATCGTTGGATTGGATGTCGAGCGGTTTCGGCCGCTTTTTGGCTTGAGTGACGAGGAACTCGCGAAGCGGAATGTCGTGCGGGTCGTTGCGGATGAGAAACCGGGATTTCCGTGCCGGGTGAGCCCTCGCGACGCGGAGATCGGTGAAAGGTTGCTGTTGATGAACTACGAGCATCAGCCGGCCGAGTCACCGTACCGGGCTTCGCACGCAATTTTTGTGATTGAGAACCCGGATGTCGAACGATACGATGAGGTTGACGGCATCCCGGATGTTCTTCGCGTCAGGCAACTGTCGGTTCGGTCGTTCGACGAGGGCGGGATGATGCTCGACGCCGAGGTGATTGAGGGTGCAGTCCTGGAACCGCTGATCGAACGGCTCTTTGGCGAGCCGCGCACGGCATACTTGCACGTGCACAATGCCAAGCGCGGCTGCTACGCCGCACGGGTAGACAGAGTGAAATAGATCTCTGCGGCGCCCTCGGGGAGGGCATGCGGAGCCAGTATGTTTAAGCGCCATGAATTTGGGGGCCCCGCAAAGCGGGGGCGCCCTTCGACGAGGCTCAGGACAAGCTCCGGCTTAGCGCGAAGCGCCTTTTGAACATGATCGGGCACTTTGACGTCGATGCGTTTTACGCAAGCGTCGAAATACGGGACAATCCCGAGTTGCGAGGGTTGCCGGTTGCCGTCGCGGGCTCGAGCCGCCGGGCAGTTGTGTTGACTGCGTCGTATGAAGCGCGCCCTTTCGGCGTAAAGTCCGCCGTGCCGCTTTGGAAGGCGCTGGCTGCGTGCCCGCAGCTTGTCGTCGTGCGGCCTAATATGCAGAAGTATCGCGAGGTTTCGCGCGCGATTTTCGGGATTCTCGAACGGCGCGGTCATCCGGTGCAAGGCCTGTCGATGGATGAAGCGTTCGTCGACTTCGGCGACGTGCCGTTGGACGGCGCAGTCGCGCTTGCGCAAAACATTCGGACGGAGATCTTCGACGCCGTTCGCTTGACCGTCAGCGCGGGCGTTGCATCCGGAAAGATGGTTGCAAAGATCCTTTCCGACTCGTGCAAGCCCAACGGATTGCAAGCACTCACGCCGGGTGAGGAGCGCGCTTTTCTTGCGCCTCTGCCCGTCGGCCGTCTGTGGGGTGTAGGTCCGAAGACGCAGGCGCGTCTGCATGAGCGATGCATCACCACTATCGGCGATGTGGCGGCGCTAAGCGACGAACATGCAAAAGCGATTTTCGGATCGTGGGGCGTCGAGCTGCGCGACCTCGCGTGCGGCATCGATCGCCGCGCGGTCCAGGCGGACCAGGAGACCAAATCTATTTCGACCGAGGAAACGTTTGAATACGACGTCCGCGACGAGCGGCGTTTGCGGGAAGTATTGCGCGAACAAGCGATTGAACTTGCGCAAAAACTCGAGCGCGAAGGTCTCTCGGCGTGCACGATCGGCATCAAAGTCAAGCGTGCCGATTTCAAAATCGTCGCCCGACAAACCAATCTCGCCGAACCAACCTCGGAGGCGCGACAAATTTTCGTAGCGTCCGTGCACTGTCTGCGACGCGCCGGCATCGAAAACTATGCCGTACGGCTTTTGGGCACCAGAGTGGCGTCGCTCGTCGCCGGAGAGCCGAAGCAGCAGAGCCTCTTCGTGCGCTAGATGCGATCTTGCGACCACACGCCGTCGGCACTGCGGCTTTCTTGCGCGCATTGCACGAAGGCATTACCGCCGCGGCTAAGCGGCGCGATCATCCAGACTGCATCATTGCGTTTGCGCACGGAACCGCGCGGTAGGGCGTCGCGAGCGGGCATGGGTGGCAACCAGCCGGCGATACGACGAAGATCGCCGGCGCCGATGCGCAGTACCGCGGGAACGAGCGCGTCCGCCGCGCCGCCGTCGGCAGCCGCGAATTCGTCGACGACGTAGGCGTCGTGCCGAGGTTCGCGCCGCCCGAGCACGTAGGCCGCGACGGACCGGCCCCTGCGGACGACGAGATTTACTTGCTGCGCGTGCGCCTGAAGGTGCGCAGCTTGCGTTAGACGCGTGCGGACCCAGTTCCATACGGCAGGCGTGCGGACCAGCGCGAAGTCGCGCCGCAGTTCCATCGCATCGAAACATGCGCGAAGGCCGCTCCAGTCGTGATCGTCGATTGGGCGCGCGTCGATGCGGGCGGCCGCCAGTGAATCGGCGCGCACCGAAATGGAACGCGACGCCAGTTCTACGAAGCCGAGTTCCTTGTAAAACTGCGGATGGATATCCGAAAAAAGAAACGCGAAATCAATCCCTGCTGCTCGCGCGTCGTCGAGCGCCATGCCGAGCATCGCCGTCGCAAAACCGTGACCCCGAAACGGCTGCGGCGTGAACACTGCGCCGATACCGATCGCTCGCAGCCGCTGTGCGCCGGCGCGGGCCTCCCGCTCGTAGCGTTTGAACGTTGCGAGCATGTTGCTGCCGTCGGAGAGCGCGATGGTGCGGTACGATTTGCGGCCATACGGAGTGACGGCGAGTTGCGTCGTCTGAGCGGCATACGTTTCGGAACTGCGTCCGTACGCCCAAAGCGATTCGGTAAGCGGAAGCACCTGCGCAGCATATGCGTGCGCGGAAAGTTCCACGAGGCGATAGTTCATCCGGCGAAGACTGCGCGCGTGGGCCGCCAGCGATCGGAGACGTCCACGCAAGCCGGCAAACGCGCCGCTTGCAGCTCGGCCAGAAACTCGGGGGCCGCGACTCCGCGCGTCGCGCGCTCGCTTGCCGTGACGAGCACGCTGCGCTTTGCGCGGCGCATCGCATACACGAACGCGCGGCGCTCCTCTTTGTTGTACGCTTCGCGCGCTTTCGTGCGGAACATATAATAGGTGAACTTCGCGGTGCGCGCGGCGCGCGCGTCGCCGACGTTCTCTTTGGCAATCATGCCCAGGCTCGGGCTGTACAAGAATGAATCCGGCGCATACCAGCGCGGGAACGAGCCGGCGCGCGCGCGCGGAATGATGACGTGGTCGAACTCGCGTCCGCGAGCCGCGTCGATGCTGAGTATGCTGACGGCACCTGCGCGTTCGCCCGTCTCGCTCGTCTCGAAGCCGCTGTCGATGCGCGCTTGCGCGTGTTCCAGAAACTCGCCCAAAGACGCGTCGGGATGCGTTCGGGCAAATTGCGAAATGCGCTCGTAAAGGCGCGCCAACGTCTGCTGCTGATACCACGCGCGGGCGCTGCCCGGGGCACCAGCCGCAGCCAATCCTTCGCTCCACACCAAACGCACGAAGTCGAGCAGTTCCATCTGCGCGAGCGCATCTCGCCAGCCTGCCAGACGGACTCGAAGCTGCTCGACGCGTGCGCGTGCCGTGTTCGAGAGCTGCGCATCTTGATCTCCGCGGAGCACGTTCCACGCCAAGCGCACGTCGCGCTTGGGATCCCATCGCCCCGAGCGCGCGCCGTTCTCTTCGACTGCGAGGTCGGAGAACAGCGGCGTCTGCGCATCCGGCGGCTCGCTGCACAGGGCGTATATGCCGGCATCGGAGAGCGCAAACGCCGGACCGGAAAGTACGCGTAATAAATATTCATGGCGAAATGGATCGTGTGCGATCCACAAGACGGCGAGCGCATCCAGCGCTTCGGGTTCGTCGAACAAGTTCAAGTCGCCGGCGACTTGCACGCGGACGTTTCGCTCCAGCAGGGCGTCACGATACGGTCGCACGTCCCGGACGGAACGGAAGAGCACCGCAATCTCATCGTGCGCGACGCCGGAACTCAATAACTCGACGACGTGCTCCGCTACGAATTGCGCTTCCGCGCGGCGCGTGCTTGCACGAAACAGCCGCAGCCGCGGCTCGGCTTCCGGCACAACCGTCGACACGCCTCCGGCGCCAAGCATATGCCGGCAAGCAGCGTCGAGCGCAAACGGGTTGCGATGCTGCTCTTCCAATGTGATACGTTCTCCGGGCAGCGCGAAGATCCGGTCGGGGCGCGCGCCGCGAAACATCGACGTAGCGGAATCGGGATCACCGGCCAGCGTTGCGTTGCAAAGATCGTTGCCGTAAATCGCCTGCAGCAGCTGCAGTTCGCCGATCG
>Ga0209168_10001598_pt1 | contig 17475 bp, 11 predicted proteins | sample Coa_R1_FD_187156 | JGI IMG/M metagenome (GOLD analysis project Ga0209168, IMG submission 187156) | Surface soil microbial communities from Centralia Pennsylvania, which are recovering from an underground coalmine fire - Coalmine... | ecosystem: Environmental > Terrestrial > Soil > Unclassified ... | reverse complement strand
CGTCATTCCGCGTAGGGACAGCCGCCCCCGAATGTCCAATCGCGCCAAGCTCGGCTGTTTCTGCGCTTTCTTCCAGCCTCTCTACGTACGTTCCAGCCAGCATCGCTCGGGCGTCTTCGATCAGGCTTCGAAAGCTTTGCAAAGCAGCCAGCGCGCGTTGCGGCAAAAGTTGTCGTCGAATGCTCTCGCGGATCGCTCCCCACAAAGACAATCCAGTTTCAAGCGCCACTTGCTCCAGGATCTCCAATGTGCCCTTGCCAATTCCGCGCACCGGCGTGTTGATGATTCGCAGGAGAGCAATCGAGTCATCGACGTTGTGGATGACTTTCAAGTACGAAATCATGTCTTTGATTTCGGCGCGTTCGTAGAACGAGAAACCACCGACGACGTGATATTTGAGCTGGTATCGCCGCATTGCCTCTTCGAACAGTCGCGATTGCGAGTTGGTGCGATAGAGGACAGCCGCGCGCGCATTGTCCCCACGCTCTGTCGCTTCGCGGACATAGCGTGCCACGTGGTCGGCCGCGAACAGCGCCTCGTTTTCGCCGTCTGGCGCCTCGTAGTAGCCGATCTTTGTCCCGCCCTGGCGCGACGTCCACAGGTTCTTGCCCTTGCGCTTCAAGTTGTTCGACACCACTGCCGACGCAGCCTGAAGAATGTTCTGGGTCGAGCGATAGTTCTGTTCCAGACGAATGATCTTGGCTTCAGGAAAATCCTGCTCAAACTCCAGGATGTTGCGTATGTCGGCGCCGCGCCACGAATAGATTGATTGGTCTTCATCGCCGACGGCGCACACATTGTGCCGGTCCCCTGCCAGCAAGCGCATCAGTTCGTATTGCGGACGGTTGGTGTCCTGATATTCGTCGATCAGAATGTATTGGAAGCGCCGGTTGTAGTGTTCGCGCACGCTGGGCACGGCTTTCAGCAAGCGAACTGCTTCAAGCAGAAGATCGTCGAAGTCCATCGCGTTAGCTTTGGCAAGTTCCTTCTTGAACTCGGCATAGATCTGGGCGACTTTTTCTGTCTTCGGATCCGCCGACTGCAGATACACTTCCTGCGGGTCCAGCATGTGATTTTTGGCCCATGAAATGTGTGCCAGCACAGAGCGTGGCGTCGTCTGCTTGTCATCAATCCCGAGACGCTTCATGGCCGATTTCACGAGTTGCTGCTGGTCGGCCTCATCGTAGATGACGAACTGCTTGGTCAGACCGATCGGTGGTGCGCCCGGCTTCGACGACGGAATTCGCAGGGCTTCAATATCTCGCCGCAACATGCGCACGCAGAACGAATGAAACGTTGAAATCACCGGCTTGGCGATCGACAGTCCGCCAACCAGTTTGTCCACGCGCTCGACCATCTCGGACGCAGCTTTGTTGGTAAACGTCATCGCCAGAATGGATTCCGGCATGACGCCCAAGTTCCCGATCAGATGTGCGATCCGGTAAGTGATGACGCGGGTCTTCCCGCTCCCCGCGCCAGCCAGAATGAGGACCGGGCCTTCGGTGGTCTCGACAGCTTCACGCTGCTGCGGATTGAGTTGGGAGAGAAAAGACAATCGTGAAGGTCCCGGCAAATAACTCTCACTTCGATTTTATAAGAAAGCAGCCGCACGAGGTCCCTACTTTGGATCCGAAAAGCTCATGTTGTGACGCCTGACCATGATGCTTCGTCTTGGCTGCTAATACTCTTTTCTTAGGGCCCGTGGTGTAAATGGGAACATAGCCCCCTGCGAAGGTGCAGATACGGGTTCGAATCCGTCGGGTCCACGCTCGCACATGAGCGCAGGTTCTGGGGGAAGCAAACACAGGGATAGCTTCCTACAAAAGTAACTTGACTGACTTCTACCGGAGCCTATACTGGAATTGTCGCAGGGCTGTTGTCCCAACTCAATTTTGGCCTCGAGCAATCGAGGCCATTCGTTTTTCTACCGGATATCGCGATTTGAAGTAGCCCCAACCGTCGTTTGGAAATTGCCAATTGCCAATGTTCTTATCCTGCTTTTGCCGCTGTCCTTGCCGTCTTACATTCCTCGCACGGGCACCAATCCCGCAAGAATTGCCAGGAATAGATTCCCAGCTCATGCCCATCGTTCCAATGAAACTTGATCGCGTATTTACCCACGCCTTCCGCTGACGTCGGTTTCGCCGTCGGCTTAAACATCGGCAGCGCCCCTGGCGCGAGTTTTACCGGATCGTCCGGGCTCCGGTGAGTCTTCCCGCGTTCCTCGTCGCACAGCGCACACGGGCAAGCGTCGCGCAGATAAACGAACGAGTAGTGCGACTGATGGCCGTCCTTCCACTCAATGTCCATGCCGCTTCCAGTGGACAGGTTCACCTTCACGGACTTCGGATCGGCACTCACTCATTCAGTATCGCATAATGTGATGCACGCCTTTTAGGCTTGGAAGAGCTAATCGAGCGTGCCATTGGCCGCATTCACGAGTTCAAGAATGTACCAGGATGACTGACGAGTCTGCTCGGGGGCTATTGATGATCCCTTGGGATGGTCTCTTCCCAAGTTTTCCGCTTCACAAGCTCGTCGCCCTTGAACACCTCGCGCGTGTATTTGTAGTGGAAGCTCTTTAAATCGGTCGTGAGGAATAAATGGCCCTGCCAGATGAGCACGCGGTCTTTCAGATTGAACACTGTTTTCGCCTCTCCCTGCACTGAACTGATGTCTGGGCGAGCATCGTTTGCAACGTAGGTGAGACCTTCATAGTCGGTTTCGTTCCCCCACGGATATTCTTCTTTTGTCTGTCCTTGCCAGTGGACGGTAGTCTGGTGATTCACCTGGTCGCGAAGCGTCGTCCACTCGCCTGGCCAAAGCTCTCCGCTGTTCTTGATGTCTGCACGTTGCTCCAACGCTTCCGGCGTCTTAAAGCTCGGCGGAGGCTCGCCCTCCCCAGGCACAACGGGCAAGGTGAGGACTGACCCAAGCTTCCCGCCGATCTGAATCGACGTCGTCATCACATAGGGAGTCGGTAATACCATGGGCCAAAGAGCGTTCGAGATCGCAAGCCGGATGCGATGGCCCTTAGGGAATACCCACGAGGTCAAGTGCATCTTGATGTTGAATTCATAATCTTTACCGGGCTCGAGGTCGCGTGGTTCGCTCATCGATTCTCGTTGCGCTCCGTTGATTCCGCCGCCCGTGATCTCGGTTACAGTGCCATCGGGTGCTACGTCTGACAATCTGGCAAACCAGTCGGCCAGGGGAGCACTCGCCGAGCCCTCGATTTTCACTTCTGGTCTACCGAGAATTGCGAGTTCTTTCTCAAGCGGAGCCGAGTCGTACACCAGGCTGTACGCGTCGACAGGACGCACATCATTCAGCAATTCGCCCCACCAATAGCCGGCCTCGACACCGATCGACGGCACATATTTCAGTTCATGACGAGTGACTTTCAGCCGTGAAGAACCAAGCTCGTGATCGGGCTGCGGATAGAACGCCGTCTTGACCGCCTCGGGCGGGGGCCAGCGATCCGCCCGGCGCCATTCGCCCGGAATCGTCATCAAGTTCGTGTTCGGCGGATGCCAGCGCTGCATGTAGATGACCAGCCTCGGGTCACTCAGAACACCAGTGTCCCGACCTTTCAGCCAGTAATCCCACCAGCGCACCGCATCCTCACGCCATTCGATCAGCGGACCGTAGTCTGCATCGTGAGGAAATGTGTGGTTCCACGGTCCTACAATCGCCTTGATGGGCGCTTTCGTCTGCTCGAGCATGTCGGGAATGCTGTCGCGATAGCCGTCCTGAAGACCGCCGATCAGAAAGCACGGAACCTTGATCTCGCTATACGGACGCACCGGACTGCGCCAGAAGGCGCCGTCCCGCTGATGCTTCAAGTACAGCAATGACCACGGAGGCGCATCGAAGCGCGGCCCGAGAATTTCTTCGTCCAGCGTGTAATCGGGTGCGCCGGTCATTCCCGGAGCCATATCCATGTTCAGTTCGAACTCGTCGATGTGCGCCATGCCGTCGATGTAATGGATGTCGTCATGGAACAACTCAGCAGTCGCATCCACCGCAAGAATTGCTTTCAACTCTGGTGAGTGCAGCATCGCCATTTGGAGAGAGTTGAACCCGCTCCAGGAAATTCCCATCATGCCTACGTTCCCGTTCGACCATTCCTGATGCGCAAGCCAGGTGATGACCTGCAATCCATCGTTCTGCTCCTGCTCTGAGTACTCGCGGCCAAGCGGAACGCCCTCGCTGTTGCCGAAACCGCGAATGTCGACGCGGGCGCAGACGAATCCTCGCCGCGCGAAGTAGGTATAAAGCGCATAGTCACGGGCCGCCATCGCGTCGTCTTTGCGGTAGGGCTGATATTCGAGAATCCCCGGAAACTTGTCGGAGGCCTTCGCGCCATCAGGCATGTACAAGGTGGCAGCCAGACGAATGCCGTCTTTCATAGGAATCCAGGCGTTTTCGATGCGAACGCCGTATGAAGGCGGGGATGGAGGTTCGGCACAAAGGGTGTACGGAACGAAAGCGAGGCAAACGAAGACGAGCAGCACGCACTTGGGCATGAGCCCAGTTTTATATCATGGCAAGTTGCTGCCCAGTGGATGCAAAAGAGCGAATGTTTACCCGTTGGGAAAGATGCAAATCGCCTAATACCGTTCGCGAATCAGTTGTGCGATATCTTCGTAGGCTTTCGACAGCGTCTGCTCGTCAGGCAGGAAGACGATGCGAAAGTGCTTGGTTCCGGGCTTCTGGCCGAAGCCTGAGCCATGCACCACCATGACGTGCTTCTGCAAGATCAACTCGCGGACAAACACGTCGTCGCCTTCAGGAATCTCGATTCGCGGGAAGGCATAGAAGGCACCCCGAGGGGACACGCAGCTAACGCGGGGTGTCGAATTCGCCCAGCGGACGGTCAAATCACGGCGGCTGCGCAGCTTTTTCTGAACCAGGGGCAAGTGATCCTGCGGGCCCTCGAGCGCTGCCTTGATGGCGTACTGTTCGGGATGGTTGGCGCACAAGCGCGCCCGCAGCAGCTTCTGGATGCCTTCGTCGTATTGGGCGACCGCGGCCGCGTCCCCGCTCACGATGCCCCAACCGATTCTCCATCCGGGCGCGAGGTAATTCTTGGATAATCCGCCGAAGGTCACCACGGGCACATCGGGGGCGACGGCAGCCATCGCTACATGCTGCTCGTCGTCGATAATCAACTTGTCGTAAATCTCATCCGCGAAAATCACGAGGTTATGACGACGCGCCAGTTCGGCAAGCTCTTCGAGCATTGCCCGCGTGTACAGTGATCCGGTGGGATTGTTGGGATTGATCAGCACAATACCACGAGTGCGCGGCGTGATCTTCTTTTGGATGTCAGCGAGATCGGGCTGCCAGGCGTCTTCTTCATTCAGATCGTACGTGTTCAGGCGCACGCCGAGTTTTGCCAAGACTGCCGAATAAAGAGGGTAGTCGGGGCTGGGGGTGAGCAAATCCTCGCCCGGATTCAGCAGCGCCGTGAGGCACAGATCGACTGTTTCGCTTACGCCGGTGGTGACAAACACGTCGCGTACAGTGGTGATGCTCTTGCGCGCCGCCTCGCCACGAATCGCGTCGAGCGCTTCCTTGACGCCGGATGAGGGGGCGTACCCGTTTTTGTTGTCGCGCATGGCCTGGTATACCGCTTCGACCATATGCCGCGGCGTTTCAAAATCGAAGACGTTCGGATCGCCGATATTCAGCGGAAGAATCTTGTGACCTTGCTTGGCCACTTCATCGGCGTAACAGGCCAAGTCGCGGATCGCGTAACGAACGTTTTCAAGCCGGGAAGCAGAGGTAATTTCGTGGGTTTGGGTCAGGGCCATAAAAATCCTTTACCGCCGAGAACGCCGAGCGCAAATCAATGTTGCAAATCAATGTTAACTGGTCGCGCCCTTGGCGTCCTCTGCGTTTCGAATTTGACGGACGATCAACGACACTTTAGTCCGGCCTGTCGATTTGCGCCTTTTGCAGCTTGTCGGAGTAATCGACGTACACGCTCTTCCACTCGCTATAGAAGTCAATCGCGCCGATTCCGCCTTCGCGGTGGCCGTTGCCGGTGGCCTTCACCCCGCCAAACGGAAGATGCACTTCGGCGCCGATCGTAGGAGCGTTGATGTAAGTAATTCCAGCATTCAGATCGCGAATCGCTCCGAATGCTTTGTTCACGTCCCTGGTGTAGAGCGCAGAGGACAGACCATATTCGATGTTGTTTGCGATTTCGATTGCGTCTTCCAAGCCGTCGCACGGAATGATCGAGACCACCGGCCCGAAGATTTCTTCTTGCGCGATGCGCATCTTGGGGTCGACATCGACGAACACAGTCGGTTCCATGAAATAACCGTTTGCATAGTTTCCGCTAGTCAGGCGGTTGCCGCCGCACTTCATGTGCGCGCCCTCGGATCGACCAATCTCAACATACTTCAGGTCGGTATTGAGCTGGTTTTCGTTGATCGCCGGCCCCATGTCGACAGTCTCATCGAGGCCATTGCCGATCTTCAACGCCTTGGCGCGTTTCACATAGCGTTCCACGAACTCGCCATAAACGCCTTTCTGAACGATGATCCGGCTGGTCGCGGTGCACCGCTGGCCGGTGGTACCGAAGCCTCCCCACAATCCGCCTTCAATGGCGAGATCAAGGTTGGCGTCGTCGAGCACAATCATCGGATTCTTCCCACCCAACTCGAGTGAGCAGTGCTTGAAACTCTTCGCCGCAGTTTGTCCGACGATCTTTCCTACCGCGCTCGATCCGGTTAGCGAAATCGCCTTCACCTCGGGGTGCTCAGTCAGTGGCGTGCCTACGCTGGTTCCGAATCCGGACACGATGTTGACTACACCTCTTGGCAATCCGGCATCCACGAGGCAGCGAACCAGGTTGAAAGTCGAAAGCGGAGTATCTTGCGCCGGCTTGATCACACAGGTGTTGCCGCAGACCAGCGCGGGCAACAGCTTCCACGACGGAATTGCCATGGGAAAATTCCAGGGGGTGATCATGCCGCAAACGCCGATGGGCTGCCGCACTGCCATGGCAAACTTGTTGGGTAACTCCGAAGGCGTTGTTGGCCCAAACAGCCGGCGACCTTCACCTGCCATGTAGTACGCGGTATCGATCGCTTCCTGGACGTCGCCGCGTGTTTCCTTCAGGACCTTGCCCATTTCCCGCGTCATGTCGCGCGAGTAGTCTTCCTTCCTCTCCACCAGGATTGCGGCTGCGCTATAGACCAACTCCGCCCGCCGCGGCGCTGGAACGAGGCGCCATTTCTTAAATGCTTGTCGCGCTGCTTCCACAGCAGCATCCACGTCGGCCTTATTCGATTTCTGAAAAATTGCGACAACATCGCGCGTATCGGCCGGATTGCGGTCTTCAAACGTCTCGCCTGTAGCCGACTCCACCCACTCTCCGTCGATAAAATTCTTATAAACTTTCGTGCGCGTCGCCGAGCCAATGATGGTCGGACCCGTCATTACATCGGTTGCCATAAAGCCTCCTGGGAAATGCCGAACACTGAGAAGATTGCCTGAGAAAACTGCTGAATTATCTATGCTACAGGCGGGGTATGAGCCCCGGCAAGCGCGGATGTTATGTTGGGCGTTGTCAAGATTCGTTGCTTTCGACAGACCTCTAGCGTAACTTTATCGAGCTGCATTTGAGCTCACCATCCGGAGAAATCGCATGAAAGCCAGCCTAGCGAAATACTCGCCCTACTATTCAATTATCCGCTTGTCGACCGTACTGGTCGCACTGACGCTCACCTTCGGAGTTGGCGTTCAGGCCGAGTCCCATCTGGCCGTGACGAAGCATGTCCCGCCCGCAGTAGCCAACGGTCAGGCGCGTTTCATCTCCCAGCTTCCCGGCACACAACTTCTGAATCTGGCCATTTCGTTGCCATTGCGAAACGAGAATGCTCTCGACGGCCTGATCCGAGAAATCTACGATCCCGCCAGCCCCAGCTTTCGTCGCTACTTGAGTGTGGCAGAGTTCACTGACCGCTTTGGTCCGACTCCTGAAGATTTTGTCACGTTGAACGAATTTGCCCGGTCGAATGGTTTGAGGATCGTCAACTCGCCTTCGAACCGAATGGTTCTTGATGTGGAAGGCTCTGTCGCGGAGATCAACAAGGCGTTTCATCTGACGTTGGGCATTTATCAGCATCCGACAGAAAACCGAACATTCTATGCGCCCGATCGGGAGCCGTCTCTCGATCTAGGCATTCCGGTCTTACACATTTCGGGTCTGGATAATTTCGCGCTGCCACGAGCGAAGAACGTTATCCATTCGTCGGCACATTCAGGTAAATCGACGGGCTCGGGTCCGGGCGGGAATTTTGTCGGAAGCGATTTGCGAGCGGCCTACTACGGAACCGGTCCGCTTACCGGCAACGGTCAATCGATTGGATTGTTCGAGTACGCCGGATACGAACTCAGCGACGTTCAACTTTACTTCAGTACCTTGAAGCAGCCATTCAACATCCCGATCAAAGGAGTGTCGCTTAATGGCGTGCCATTGAATTGTCCACCGCAAACGTGCGACGACAGCGAGCAGGTGCTCGATATCGAGATAGCAGCATCCATGGCGCCCGGGTTGAGTCAGATCGTTGTATACGTCGGGAGCAACGACGTCTCGATCTTCAATCAAATGGCTGCGGACAACACTTCCAAGCAACTGAGTTGCTCCTGGGGCTGGCCGGACGACGAGTCGAGCCTCGACCCGATCTTCAGAGAAATGGCGGTGCAGGGACAAACAGTTTTTGTGGCTACAGGCGACGACGGCTCAGGAACACCGGGTGACGTCGTTTGGCCGGGCGACGATCCTTACATCACCGCAGTCGGAGGCACGGACCTCACGACGAATGGACCGGGTGGCTCCTGGAAATCCGAGACCGGATGGAGTGGGAGCGCCGGCATGCCCTCGAAGAATGGGATTCCGATTCCCTTCTATCAGAAACTGCCGGGCGTAATTAATCCTTCGAACAACGGCTCGAAAACTTTGCGCAATATCCCGGATGTGGCTTCGGAGTCAAACACGGACCAATGGAGTTGCTACGACGGCGGGTGCTTCGAAGGGAATGGTGGAACCAGCTACGCCTCGCCGACATGGGCGGGTTTAACGGCTCTGGCCAATCAGAAAGAAGTTTCCGAAGGCAAAGCCGTGCTCGGCTTTCTAAATACGCGCCTCTACAACATCGGAGTGAGTTCCAGTTACAACAACGTTTTTCATGACACCCTTATCGGCAACAACGGCGCGTACAACTGCGTGAAGGGTTTCGATCTGGTCACGGGTTGGGGCAGCCTGCAAGGTGCCGTGATCAATTCGTTGGTATTGGTTAATGGCACGGATTAGGACAGGTGCTAACGGTAAGGGGCGGACATGGCGTCCGCCCTTTTTGCCTCATCCCTGACCACAGAGGGACAGAGCGTCCCAGAGGAAGCCGCACAGGTCCTCGAACCGATCGATTATCGCTGCGGCACATCCCATCCGCTCGTCAACCCAGATTTCAGCAACCCATCCCACTCGGTCGGTCTCCGCTGGCTTTCGTCGAGGCACGGGAACGGGAAAGGCATTGACGGATGGGGCAAGCTGGGAACCGTGTACACCGGATTCTGCAGATCCAGCGCATCGAGCATGTTGTTGACATCGGTATCGTTTGGGCTGTCACGTTTGGTCAGCGGTGGGACATTCCATCTCCACTCAATCAATTTGAGGATCGACGTGTGATCGTAGACCTCGTTGTTGATTCGAGGACTGTTCGGATTCCCCAGAGTAAATGGCGACGCAATTACGGTCGGTATTCTGCAACCCAAAAGGGCTTTGCCGTTGGCCAGATCGGGATCGACGTTGTTGGGCGCAATTGCGCGTGGTGGAGGAACATGCTCGAAGAACCCACCCCACTCGTCGAAGGTAATGATCATCACCGTGGTATTCCAGTTCGGACTTTTTGCGACCGCCTGGAAGGTCTGCGACAAGAAGGCATCGCCACGGTGAATGTCATCATGCGGATGGTCGTCGGTTCCAAGATCGATGTCGAGGATGGTGAACGCCGGATCCACGTACGAAACCGCGGGCAGCGTTCCGTTCTTCGCGTCGGCAAGGAACTGACTGTAGGTTTTCGAAATACCCAAATACTTGATGCCCCACAAACTCAGGAACGGAACATTCGAAAGTGGCCCTCGTATACTGGCTCAACTTTTACGCGGGAACACGGCGGGATTATTAAATAACAGTGAATTGTTGCGTCGGAAAAGGTTGCCCGTGCTTGAGGTGGTTCGGGTTGTCCTTGCGCGTAACTTCGATAAGTCGGATTGGTGCTACCCTTGCGCATGGGTAAGCACTTGTGCTGAAAGCAGTTGGGCCTTGAACAGAAACATATCGGGCGATTTCGCGTTTGTATTCAGTGACGATGTGACAGAAAGAGATTGCGCTCAATTCTGCGCAGCCCGTAGACGGAATGCTTTAACGGGAAGCCACAGGGTTTGGGCAAGAGGAGCAACTATGCGTCGCCTCCGTGCTTTTCGTTGGCTGATCGTTATGTTCGCAATTTTGATGATGTCGGCGGCATCGTTTGCCGGCGTGTTTATCTCGGTAGGTTTTGGACCACCGGCGCTGCCAGTCTATGAACAACCGGTGTGCCCCGGTGATGGCTACATCTGGACGCCCGGCTACTGGGCATGGGGTCCTTACGGGTACTACTGGGTCCCGGGCACATGGGTGCTGGCTCCGCAACCTGGCTATCTCTGGACACCCCCGTGGTGGGGATGGGAAGGCAGTGCGTTTATCTTCCATGAAGGTTACTGGGGTCCGACCGTCGGCTTTTATGGCGGGATCAACTATGGTTTCGGGTATTTCGGCCGTGGCTTTGAAGGTGGACGCTGGGACCATGACCGGTTTTACTACAACCGTTCCGTCACCAATGTGAACGTCACCAACGTTCGCAACGTATACAACACGACGATCATTAATAACAACAGCAGGACGATTAACCACGTCAGCTACAACGGAGGGGCAGGTGGAATTGAAGCGCGACCGAACCGCGAAGAAGAGAATGCCGATCGCGAGCGTCACATTGTCGCAACCGGTGTTCAGCAGCACCAGGTCCAGGCGGCCCTTGCCAATAGGGACCTGCGAGCTTCGGTGAACCAGGGTCGTCCGTCGATCGCGGCAACGCCGCGGCCGGGCGCGTTCAACGCGGCAGTACCGGCACGAGAAGCAGGTGGCGCCTACAAGCCGGGTAACGATGTTCCTCGGCCTGGGAACTCGACGTTCCACGCGAAGGACATTCCCTCGGTGCCGCGCCCTAACCCGCCAAATACGGGAAACGCAAGGCTGGACCAGAAATACCAGAAGCAACAGGACCAGATGTATGCCCGGCAGCAGCAGCAACATCAGAAGTTACAGCAGCAACAGGAAAAGCAGGACCAGCAGTTAGCGCGGCGCAATGCCGGCGAGGCGCAGCGCCAGCAGGTGGAACAACGGCATGAGCAGCAGACCTTCCAGATGGAGCAGAGACATACGCAACAAGCTGCCCAGATGCAGGCGAGACAACAACCGAGACAACAAGCGAGACCACCTGAGGAGCATGGTCAGCCTGGCAAGCGCTAGAACGATTGGATACCCACTCAAGCCCACTTGGCTTGAGTGGGTTTTCTTTTGCTGCCAAACAACTGGGAGAACTCACCGCACTATCGTGGACTATTGTTTGTCGTAAACGGCGACGGTTTTGGTCTTTTTACCTTCTGCATTGGTGGCTTCGGTCGTGACGGTGCGGCTCTTGCCGTCTGCGGCCACCACGATCCGGCTAGTGCCGAGCACTTTCCCGTCCTTCTTCGTAACTCCTTCATAGGTTCGGTCGTTGACCTTCTTGTAGGCTCGCATGTCAGCAGTGGCGTCGCCGGTCAGGGGATAGTCCTTGCCGTCGAACTTGCCAGTCCACTCGACGTGCGTCGGTTTCCCCTGGGCATCGGTGCCGTCGATCGTGCACTTGATGCTGTCGCCTGAAGCCTCATAGACAACCGTATTGTTCTTAGTGGCTCCGGCGGGGATCTTGGATTTCTCTTCATTCAGCTTCCAGGTTCCCATCATCGGACTGGCGAAGCTCAGAGCCAGACCTGCAAGCACTGTCAATATTGTTAGCGCAACGTTTCTCATTTTCATTTGGGGCTCCTTCAAAGTAGAAAAATTCCGCTCGGTTGCGGCGAGCCATCTTCGTCGTTCGTGCATTCGTTGTCAATGTGTCCATTCGATTGCCGTTTATTGAGAAGAAGCATGCAAGCAGCACGGGGCTGCGCTAATATCTTGCGAGCCACGAATCGTCCCACATTCCGCCCGGAGGAAGCATCATGGGGAGAGTAAGCGTCAGCCGTATCCTGGCATCAATTCTGTTCGCGGTATTCGTGGTAAGCGCAGCGCGCTTGTATGGACGGCCTGTCGCCATACAATTAGGCAGTCCGAGCGTCCAGGGGCAATATCCACGAGCCCAGAATCGTTCCGCTGCCGAGGGACACCCGGCTTGCCAACGAATTCTCAACGAATGCAGAAGACTCGGATTTGTTTATGGCCAATGGAAGAAGGATAACGGTCTCTACCGAGATTGCTTCGATCCGGTTGTCAATGGTGGAACTGCTACGCGCGACGGCAAACCGATTCAAGTTCCCGTAAGCCCGAATGACCTGCAGGCCTGCCGTGCGGCGCGCGCGCATCGCCGGTAACTATGCATTTTGCCGCCTTAGTCGCCACTGTCGCGAAAAGGATGGTACGTCCTTCCGCGCTCGACACTTCAGTAACCTCCGCGCTTGATTACCCATACCATCCTTAATTTTTGATGTGGTACTCTCGAAATCACTCAATCACTTTTGAGGAATTGAGCGTTTCCCGTGGGCTCAGTGTCTCCGAATCGCAAGCAGGGCATCCACATCGCGTGGAAGACGGTCACCTATCGCAGCGTGGCCCTCATCATCTTGATGGGTGTTTGTCTTTTTCTAGTCGGCATGCGATTTGCCTTCCCACAGTTCACCGAAAATCAGATCAAAGCTGCCGACGGATTCACCATGCGTGTGCTGGAAGCTGTGGCGGGTGCTGGTGGCCCAGCCAAATCCGGCACCATGAATTCGCAGCAGGCACACTTTACCGCCTTGGACGGAACCGTTCGCATCAAGAAAGCGAACGCTAGCAGTTGGGTCACCGCGGACTACAGCATTCCTCTGGAAAAAGGCGATGTGGTTCAGACCAGTTCTGAAGGCATGGCCAAAATCGTTTTTAATGACGGAACAAACTACACGGTCAAGCAGGATTCTCTGATCGTGGTGGAAGAAAATTCCGCTAACGATCAACAGCAGACCAATGTGGCGGTTGCGGTCAGCACAGGAACGGTCGATCTCGCGACCTCGACCTTCGTGCAAGGTTCCAAAGCGCAGGTCATTGTTGCTGGAGCCACCGCTTCTTTGGCGCCCGACTCGGCCGCAATGGTACGAAACGATCCCAAGGCTGACGTTCACGAAATTTTGGTCAAGAAAGGTACTGGCGACATCGAGCGTAACGGAGAAACCGTCCGCCTGGCAGATTGGGAAAAGGTCAACTTCCAAGCGCAATCACCGCACATGGCGAAGTTGAAGGAGATCGGCCCGCCGACTCCAATTTCGCCGGCGAACATGATGCCGATTTTCGTATCGGGCGATCCCAAGCCGATCGAGTTTTCCTGGACGCCGATGGCGAACGCGAAGGGATACCGATTGCGCATCTCGAAAAATCCTTACTTCTCTTCGACCATTGTGGACCGCGCCGTAAAAACCGCGGACGTCATGGTCTCGGGATTGGGCCAGGGAGCGTACTACTGGCTGGTGCAATCGGAAGACGCCACGGGAAAAGAGTCGGTGGAGAGCGAGAAGAACCGGTTCACCATTATCCCTAAAGGCAAAGACACTGAGGCGGCGATCAGCCTGGATATCGATCCTTTCATCCAGCACGGTCACGTTCTGGAATTGACAGGAAAGACCGAGACCGGAGCGCGCGTGATGGTGAATGGGCGCGAAGTTCCGGTGATCGCGACCGACGGGACATTTCGGTACTTTATGCCTCCCCTGCCGACCGGGGAGAGCGTGATTACCATCACCGCCCAGAACGCGAAGGGCGGCGTGAAAACGCAGCAGAAGAAAGTGGTCATTCAGTAGGTTCGGTAAGCCGCGAGCGGTAGAAGTAAGGGAGAGAACTTAGGTGTGATACAAGGGGCGCGTTTCTCACATAGAATAAGGACGAACCCCGAAAACCAAGATTTGCTCTACGCGGGAAAGCCGGCACTGGTGTAAGAAAGTTCAATAGAGAGAAGAGTTTCAATGTCATCCAACGGATTTCATGGCAGTCCTTCACACGTTCACAACCTGCGATCTTTGTTTAGCGTATTTTCCAGCGATCTGGCGATCGATCTCGGCACCGCCAACACGCTCGTGTATGCCCGCGGCAAAGGTATCGTGGTCAACGAGCCTTCAATTGTCGCCATCAACAAGAACACGGGCGAAGTCGAGGCCGTCGGCAAGGAAGCCAAAGAGATGCTCGGGCGGACGCCGGGCAATATCGTCGCCATCAAGCCGATGAAAGACGGCGTCATTGCCGATTTCAAGGTCACGGAAAAAATGCTGAACTACTTCATCCAGAAGGCGCACAACCGCAAGATGCTGGTACATCCGCGCATTGTCATCGGGGTTCCTTCAGAGATCACGCAGGTGGAAAAGCGGGCGGTCATGGATTCAGCCTATCGCGCCAAGGCCAGCGAAGTTTACCTGGTTGAACAGGCGATGGTCGCCGCAATCGGCGCAGGCCTGCCTATCACTGAACCAAGCGGCAATATGGTGGTCGATATCGGAGGGGGCACGACCGACATCGCGGTCATTTCCTTAAGCGGTATCGTTTATTCGCGCTCCGTCCGCATGGCTGGCAATCAGATGGACGAAGCCATCATGAATTATCTGAAGCGGAAATATAACTTGCTGGTCGGCGAGCGCACTGCGGAACAAATCAAGATGGAGATTGGGTCGGCTTACCCGCTCGACAAGCCGCTGACCATGGAGATCAAAGGTCGCAACCTGATCGAAGGCGTCCCTAAGACCATTACGGTCGACGATAGCGAAATCCGCGAAGCTCTCAGCGAGTGCGTTTCAACCATCATGAATGCGATCCGCGTGGCCCTGGAGCGCACGCCTCCCGAGCTTTCGGCCGACATCAGCGACCGCGGTATCGTGCTTACCGGCGGGGGCGCGCTGCTCAAGAATCTGGACAAGCGCATCCGCGAAGAGACCGGACTGCCGGTTTCGATCGCTGACGATCCCCTGTGCAGTGTGGTGCTCGGCACCGGCAAAATGCTCAGCGACTTCAAGCTGCTGAGAAAGATCTCGATTGAATAAACCGTTGTCGGTCGTCGGTCGTTGGTCGTTAGCAAATCTGCTCTGAGCGTCGATCGCCTCCGTTGTCATTTGCTGCCTGCGGTATGCTGGTGTTTCATACACACGCCCTCAAAGTGGAAGCCGAGTGTACTTGGAACGGAGTTGCCAAGGGCTAGAAGCTAAGAGCTTGTTTTATGGAAAACCTCATCAGCCGGTACCGCAACGTCACCATCCTGGCGGCGCTCCTGTTTGGTCAGGTCCTCGGACTGGCCATGCAGGTGAAACGTTCCACTGAGAACCGCTCTACGCGGCTGATCCGCATCTGGGCCGTTGACTCGGTTACTCCTCTGGAAAAAGGTATCGTCCATTTGCAGACGGGCGCCAGTAATCTCTGGCATAACTATTTCTATCTGCGTGGCGTGCGGCAAGAGAACCGGGATCTCAAGCTGCAAATTCAGCAACTCGAAATCGAACGCGCTCGTCTCAGCGAGGATGCCGAACAGGCCCATCGGTTGCAGGCTCTCCTGGGTTTCAAAGAGCAGTTCATCGAGAAGACCCTGCCGGCCCAGGTCATCGGGTCGAGTGGTAGTGAGCAATCGAAATCGATCTATATCGATAAGGGCAGCCGCGATGGCTTAAAGCCCGACATGGCTGTGATCACGGCAGACGGCATCGTCGGAAAGGTGCTGCGGGTGTTCCGCACGACGTCGCAAGTTCTCTTAATTAATGACCAGACGAGCGGCGTGGGCGCCGTCCTTGAAAAGTCGCGGCTACAGGGCGTGCTTCGCGGTAGTGCTGCCGGGGAAGTCATCCTTGAAAAAGTCATGTCGGACGAGACCGTCGATCAGGGCGAACGGGTCATCACCAGCGGCGGGGACCAGATTTTTCCGAAGGGGCTTCCGGTTGGCAGTGTCACCAAGGTTTCTCAGGGCGCGGAGCTTTTCCTTAATATTCGCATTCGGCCGAGCGCTGATCTCAACCGTCTCGACGAAGTTCTAGTGATCACGCAGCAGGAAGAACGCGAGCCGGTCGTGTCGGACGGAACCCGTGTCCGCGCTGCCGACATTCTCGCGCAGCGTCTTCCTTCTGTTCCGGAAAAGCCGGCCGGCGCAAGCAATGTGCCTGCTCCGACAAGTGGGATGAAGATCATTCCGGCTCCGAACGGGGCCGCGACACAAGCCACTACCGGCCAGAAGGCTGTCTTGCCAGCTGCGACTGCGCAAACAAAGCCCGCTGGTTCGGCAACCGGAGCGCCGACCACAACCGCCTCGAAGCCGCCGGCCGTGCAAGGTTCATCGCCGACACCCGCCGGAGTTCCGAAGCCGCCGGCCCTCGGGACTCAATCGCAAGTAAAACCAACTGGAACCACCGGTGCAATGCAGAAAACGACGAAGTCCCCTTCTGCGGAATCCCTGGGGCAGAAGCCACCGTCCGCGACTGAAATAAAGAAAGTCTCGTCGCCACCGTCTGGCGTAGCTCCCGATACTGTCACATCACCCGCTCCGAACGCGGCTCAACCTTCTCAGGACCAGCCCCACTAGCGTGCCCATTACTTACACATCGAATGAGCAAGTTGAGGTTTACCGGTTCAGTATTCCCGCGGCGGTCCTGATTCCGTTGGTGGCTGTTTTCTTCCAGGCTTTCATTCCGCTAAAACTGCACTTCTTCTCGGTCTTCGATCTTCCGTTGCTGATCGTGATCTTCTTCGCGGTCGCGCGGCGAAGCCAGATCTCGGGGATGCTGACTGGTGCTGCGATTGGCATTCTGCAAGACGCACTGACTCCGTCGTCGCCGATCGGCATTTATGGCATAGCAAATACCGTTGTCGGTTATGGCGCGTCCTCACTCGGCGTCAAGATTGATGTGGAAAATGCAGGCTCTCGCTTTTTAGTGACCCTGTTCTTCTATTTCGTGCATGAAGTGGTTTACTTCGCCGTGGCGCGTGGGATGGTGGGACTGACGCTGCACTGGAGCTGGCTCCACGAATTCGCCTTCGGTCTTGCTAACGCCATTCTGGCGGTAGCTATGTTTGCACTGCTCGACCGATTCAAGCAGAGAACCTGAATAGTTCCCAACCGCATCGAGCTTCATTGTTTCGTGGCAGGCTACTTCTGT
>Ga0209168_10001595_pt1 | contig 17494 bp, 8 predicted proteins | sample Coa_R1_FD_187156 | JGI IMG/M metagenome (GOLD analysis project Ga0209168, IMG submission 187156) | Surface soil microbial communities from Centralia Pennsylvania, which are recovering from an underground coalmine fire - Coalmine... | ecosystem: Environmental > Terrestrial > Soil > Unclassified ... | reverse complement strand
GAAGGACCTGAAGGGCAAGACCATCAAGATGGTGAACTCGACCGCGGTGGGCGGAGGGGTCGCCGAGATGCTGAACCGCATGGTGCCGCTGCTTTCGGAACTGGAAGTACCCACGCATTGGGACGTCATCACCGGGGGCAACGACTTCTTCGAAATCACGAAGGCTTTCCACAATGCCCTGCACGGTACGCCTTATGAATTGACCAAGGCAGCACAAGACATTTTCCTGATGTACAACGAACAGAACCGGAAGCGCATGCGCTTCGAGGAAGACATGGTGGTGATCCACGATCCGCAGCCGGTGGGATTGATTCGTTCGCGCTCCAAAACTTCGGCCAGTTGGGTATGGCGCTGCCATATTGATCTGTCCAATCCCGATCCTAAAGTTTGGGAATTTCTTCGGCCCTTTGTGGAGGAATACGACGCTGCAATTTTTTCTTCGCAGTCATTTGCCCGCCAGTTGCCCATTCCGCAATATCTGTTCTATCCGTGCATCGATCCGCTCTCGGAGAAAAACAAGGAACTCAGCGACGCCGAGATCCAGCAAGTTTGCGACGACTTCGGCATTGACCGCTCTCGTCCCATCGTGACCCAGGTTTCTCGTTTCGACCGTCTGAAAGATCCGGTTGGGGTGGTGCATGCATTTAAGCTGGCGAAGAAATATGTGGACTGCCAACTGGTTCTGGCGGGTGGGGGAGCGACGGATGATCCGGAAGGGGCGGCTGTGTTGCAGGAGGTCAAGGACGCAGCGGGGAACGATCCGGACATTATCATCCTCGATCTTCCGCCGTGGTGTGCCTTTCAGATCAATGCTATCCAGCGGGCTTCCACCATCATCGTGCAGAAATCGTTGAAGGAAGGTTTTGGTTTAACCGTCACCGAAGCTTTATGGAAAGGAAAGCCGACGATTGCCGGCGCGGTCGGCGGCATTCCCAACCAGATCATCCATAAGCTCACGGGTGTCCTGGTGCATTCGGTGGAGGGATGCGCGTTTCAGATCCGTTACCTGCTGACCCATCCGGAGTTCGCGCGCAGCATCGGAGTGAATGGGCGGGAACACGTCAAAGAAAATTTCCTGATGACCACGAATGTGAAGCGCTGGCTGCTGCTGTTTCGGGTTCTCGAGCAAGCCAAGGCGCGCCCCAAGGCCGCGTGAGTTGCTCGTTTGGCTAAGACCAGTAGTCCAAAAGATAGAATCCCGACCAGAGAAGAACCGTAGAAAGAAGAAGTCGCTGAGGTATGCTGAGCGGGTGGCGTTTCGTTTTCCATCTTCCGGGGATCACAAGCTGATTCAGATCGTTGACGCCGCACTGACCGACGCCACGCGCAGGAGTGGAGAATGGCTCGTGTGCCGTCCGGGGTGCACGCAGTGCTGCATTGGGCCCTTTGCCATCAATCAACTTGATGCTTTGCGATTGCGGAGGGGACTGGCGCAGTTGCAATCCCGCGATCCCCACCGTGCCGCGGCGATCCGCGAACGCGCTCGAAATTCTGTCGCCCGCCTGTCGAAAAGTTTTCCCGGAGATTCCGCGACCGGAATCCTGGGCGAGAGCGAGAAGGCTCGCCAGCGCTTTGAAGATTTTGCCAATGATGAGCCGTGTCCGGTGCTCGATCCGGAGACGGGGCTGTGCGAATTGTACGAATCGCGCCCGATGACCTGTCGCGTCTTCGGGCCCCCGGTTCGGTCCGCTGAAGGTTTGGGAGTTTGCGAACTCTGTTACCACGGCGCGACTGACAAGGAAATTGCCGCGTGTGAGATGATTCCCGACCCCGACGACCTGGAAGCTCAACTCTTGGAAAGAGTCGAAAAGAGCATTGGCCCGCGCGGGGATACAATCATTGCCTTCTGCCTGGCATCGTGATGCGAGCCCGCTCATTTACCCTCGCTTCGTCGCGGCTTCTTCTAATCGCTGTCTGTGCGTTGTGGTCTTCGCCGCGGGTCAATGCAGAAACCGGAGCAGAGGCCTGGCTGCGATATGCGCCATTGAGCCCACAAGTCAGCAAGAGCTACGAACGGTTGCCTTCAACCGTTGTAGCCCTTGATCACTCGGCCGTGCTGAAGGCTGCCCAACAGGAGTTGATCCGCGGCCTCACGCCGATGTTAGGGCGGACGTTCACGGCGAGCTCCGAATTTGTGCAAGGAAATTCCATCGTCTTAGGGAGACTTGCGGAGGTTCAGGCGCTCGCACCCAAAGAGAATCCTCCGGAGCCGTTGGGGGGCGACGCGTATTGGTTGAAGAGTACGCGAATCCACGGCAGCGCATGTTTAGTTATCGCGGCCTCTACTGAGCGCGGTGTGCTGTATGGAGCGTTCGAGGTCCTGAGCAGAATAGCCCGCGAGGAGAGCGTCTCAAATCTCGATGAAGTGCAGCAGCCCTATGCGCCGATTCGATGGGTGAACCAGTGGGACAATCTCGATGGACGGATCGAGCGCGGCTACGGCGGGCCGTCCATCTTCTTCGCAGACGGCAAGGTGCGTGACGATCTGACCCGCGCCGGCGAGTACGCGCGCCTGCTGGCTTCGATCGGCATCAACGGCTGTACCGTCAATAACGTCAACGCGGCGCCCGCAGTTCTGGAAGATAGCTTCATCGCGCAAGTTCGACGCATTGCCGACGTATTCCGTCCTTGGGGAGTGCGACTGTCTTTAGCGGTCGATCTCAGCAGCCCCAGAGTGATCCGCGGGCTGGACACGTTTGACCCGCTGGATCCGCGGGTGGCGGAGTGGTGGCGCAAGAAGGTCGACGAGGTCTACCGGCAGATTCCGGACTTCGGCGGCTTTGTGGTCAAAGCGGACTCAGAGGGGCGCAGCGGCCCGTCCGCGTACGGCCGAACTCACGCCGACGCAGCCAACGTCATCGCTCGCGCGCTAAAGCCGCACGGCGGAGTCGTGTTCTATCGCGCCTTCGTCTACAAACACCATCTCGATTGGCACGACCTGAACAATGATCGCGCCAAAGCTGCCTACGACAATTTCCATCCGCTCGACGGCGCCTTTGATGACAACGCCATCGTCCAGATCAAGAACGGTCCCATCGACTTTCAGGTGCGGGAGCCGGTGTCGCCGCTTTTTGCAGGGCTGCGCCGCACCAATGAAGCCATCGAACTGCAGATCACGCAGGAATACACCGGGCAGCAGAAACAACTGTGCTTTCTCGTGCCGATGTGGAAAGAAGCGCTCGATTTCGATATGCGCGTCGACGAAAATTCAACGCACGTAAAAGCCATAGTTTCCGGGCGAGTCTTCGACCGTTCGCTCGGTGGATTCGTGGGCGTGGCCAACGTGGGAATGGATGCGAACTGGCTGGGCAGCCCACTGGCCATGGCAAATCTTTACGGCTTCGGCCGTCTCGCCTGGAATCCGAATCTGAGCGCAGAAACCATCGTCGATGAATGGACCCATCTGACGTTCGGCGCCGATCCGCTGGTGATTGCGACCATTAACAAATTGCAACTCAGATCGTGGCACGTCTACGAAAGTTATACGGGGCCTCTCGGCGCCGGGACGCTGACTAACATTCTCGGCAATCACTACGATCCCGGTCCTGAATCCTCCGAAGGAAATGGCTGGGGACAATGGCATCGCGCCGATAAGCAAGGCATCGGAATGGATCGCACCATCGCGACTGGCACGGGGTTCATCGGCCAATATCCGCCTGAAGTTCAGAAGCTCTACGAGCCGCTCGCGGATTGCCCGGACAAACTACTCCTGTTCTTTCATCACGTGCCTTATACCTATGTCCTGCATTCCGGCAAGACGGTGATCCAGCATATCTACGACTCGCACTATGAAGGCGCAGAAGAGGCAACGGCGTTCATCGCGCAATGGAAGGCGCTCGAAGCACACGTTGACCAGGAGCGTTACCGCGATATCTTGTCGCGCTTTGAATTCCAGGCGGGAGAAGCGGGTAAGTGGCGCGACGGTATTTGCAGTTGGATTTACCAACTCTCCGGCATTTCTGATCAAAAGGGACGTGTCGGGAATTCCGCACGCCGGTAGTTTTCAAAGTTACTTCTCTGCAGTAGATTAGGTGACTCACAAAGCTATGAAACCTTTTTCGCGTTCACGACGGCGATTTCTCAAGCAAGCCTCGGGAGCGGCCTTAGTCGCTTCCACGGCAATGACGCCCAATAGCCGGAGGCTGTCAGCATTGGCAAAAACAAAATCGCGGGCAGATACCGCGAAAGCAACGCGCATTTTCATCGATACAAGAAGAATCACCGCCCCGCTGGATCGCAATCTCTTCGGATCTTTTCTCGAGCACCTCGGGCGGGCCATCTACGAGGGCGTCTATGATCCCGGCTCGAAACTTTCCGACGGAAACGGGTTTCGGAAGGATGTGCTGAATGAAATCCGCCAGCTCGGCGTGCCCATTGTTCGTTATCCCGGAGGCAATTTCGTCTCCGGCTACAACTGGCTCGACGGAGTCGGACCGAAGCAGAGCCGTCCGCGGGTTCTCGACAAAGCATGGAATTCCATGGAATCGAATCAGTTCGGCACCAACGAATTCATGGCGTGGTGCAAAGCCGCGGGCACGCTGCCGTTGATGGGACTGAATCTGGGCACTGGCAGTGCCGAAGAAGCGGCCGCGCTAGTCGAGTACTGCAACGTGGACAAGGGAACGAAGTGGAGCGAACTGCGGCGCCAGCACGGGATCGCTGAGCCGCATAAAGTTCAACACTGGTGCCTGGGCAACGAAATGGATGGTCCCTGGCAGATCGGTCACATGTCAGCTGGCGAGTACGGATACAAAGCTGCCGATGCCGCCCGTCAGATGCGCGCCGTCGATCCTTCACTGAAACTTGTCGCCTGCGGATCGAGCGGCCCCGGCATGCCGACGTATCTCGAATGGGATCGCGAAGTGCTGGAGCGCTGCTACGAATACGTGGACGGCCTGTCGCTGCACCGCTACTTTGGCAACAACAAAAATGACACTGGAGGCGACTCCGAAAAATTCGTGGCGCTCAACTTGAGCATGGAGCGCCAGATTGCGGAGACCCTCGCGGTCTGCGATATGGTGCGCGGCCACAAGCGCTCGCCGAAAAAACTTTGGCTGTCGTTCGATGAGTGGAACGTGTGGTATCGCGCGAACTCGGGCGATGCAGTGGATGGCCATCGCACCGAAGCTCCTCACCTGCTGGAAGAAATCTACAACCTCGAAGATGCCCTGCTTGTCGGAGGATTGATCAATACGCTTCTCCGCAATGCCGACCGCGTGAAGATCGCCTGCCTGGCGCAGTTGGTGAACGTCATCGCTCCCATCATGACCAATACCGATGGTCTTTTTCTTCAGACAATTTATTACCCGTACAGTTGGGCGCTGCAGTTTGCCAGAGGAGCGGTGATGAGTCTTGTGGTTGAATCGGCCGGCTATGACGTTGCGGGAATGGAGAATGTTCCCTACATCGACGCGGTCATGACATTTGACGAAAACACGCGGACGATGACGCTGTTCGCGCTCAATCGGGATCTCTCAAAATCTCAGCGCCTGGAATTGCAGTGGCAGGACGCATCGCCGGCAAAGGTCACGCATGCCTGGCTTCTGACAGGAGATGACTTGAAAGCCTCAAATAGCTTCTCTGCGCCGCGGCGAGTTACTCCGCAAGCGTTTACGGTGCCTCCGGCCAACGGCGCCCGGAACGAGTTTGAGTTGCCGGCGCGGTCCTATGCGGCCGTCCAGTGGTCGATGGGATAAGAGTTTCCGTTCTCGTCTGCGAAACTCCTTATTTCAAGTAAGGTACTGCTTTTTCTGCAGCCAACTTGCGTAATTCAGTGAGTTCCGTTAACGTTTACGATTCGGGGAGGTTCCAGACGCTTTGCCCCGATCACGTGCTGGCTGTAGATAGCCGGCCTCGACGTAAGGCCTCAAGGAATGGGTAAGCCTCCTACGACGCTCCGTGACATTGCCAAGTCACTGGGCACCTCAATTGGAACCGTCCATCGGGCGTTGCACGATAACCCAGGCGTCAGCGCGCAGACCAAGGCCAAGGTGCTGGAGGTAGCCAAGTCTCTGGGATATCGGCCCAACCTGGCAGCGCGCTATCTTTCTTCCAAAAAGACATTACGCATCTCGGTCAACACTCTACAGGGCACGACCTCATTCTGGGACGAAGTGCGCGCAGGCATTCGCGAGGAAGCCGCCTCGATTCTTCTCGAAAATGTCGAACTGGAGTTCAGGACCTGTCCCCGTCTGGGAGAAGGGGAAGAGGAAGCGCTGGAAACCGCGATTCACGAGAAGGTGGATGGGATCATCATCTTTCCTAGCCGTCCTCAGTCGCTGCGTGCGACGATCCGGCGAGCGGCTCGGGCTCAGATTCCGGTGGTGTGCGTGGCCACGGATGCTCCTCATAGCGGGCGTCTGGGAATCGTCGCGGTGGATACTCTGGCTAGCGGTTCCATTGCTGGTGATTTGATGGGAAGGTTTCTGGGGCCGAAGCAGGGGGAAATTGCGATCACCCTCTTCGATACTGCGATCACCGAGCATGCGGAGAAGTATTCCGCGTTCGAGTCCACGCTGCGTTCGTTTTATCCCAACCTGCGCCTGCTGAACCCGATTGAAGATCATGATGTTGAGAACGAGGCTTATTCCAAGTGCCGGAAGCTATTTGACGAGCATCCCGAGCTGGCTGGAATTTACGTTACGACCGAAGCATCGATACCGGTACTGAAGGCCGCTTGTGACGCGAATCGGCTCGAACGCCTCACCATCATTACCACAGACTTATTTCCTGACCTGGTGCCGTACATTCGCTCCGGAGCCGTCGTGGCAACGATTTATCAGCGTCCGCGGGCCCAGGGGCAGATGGCGCTGCGGATGTTGTATGAGTTCCTGGCCGAAGGCGGACAGCGGTCCCATCAAGTCGCATTGGCGCCGCACCTGGTGATGCGCGGCAATCTGGATTTTTTCCTGCGCCGGCAGTCCCAGGAATCGATCGCGCAGGCAATGCGGGAGACCTCGCATGACCTGGCTGAGGACTTTGCCTGATGCGCGCTTCTCGCTCGGCCGGGTGTTGTGGATTCCCGGAAGCCGGAAGCCCGAAGCCGTTCTCCAAAAGTGAATCTCCATGAAATATTTGGGTATTGATGTGGGTACCGGCGGCACGCGGGCGCTCATCATGGATGAGCGCGGCGAGGTGGTTGGCTCCGCGTCGTCGGAGCATGACAATTTTGCCAGCCCGCGTCCAGGATGGGCAGAGCAGGATCCGCAGGATTGGTGGCGCGCGTGTGGAACTGCGGTGCGCAAGGCGCTGGAGGCGGCGGGTTTACGTTCCGACGATATCGCGTGCATTGGCTTTTCGGGGCAGATGCATGGCGCTGTGTTGCTGGACGCGTCGGATGAAGTGGTCCGTCCTGCGATCATCTGGTGCGATCAGCGGAGCGAAGCACAATGTCGCGAGCTGGAAGAGACGTTCGGCCGCGATCGCCTGATTCAACTGACGTGTAATCCCCCGCTGACCAATTTCACGCTGACCAAGCTTCTCTGGGTGCGCGAGACCGAGCCCAAGAATTGGGCGCGAGTTGCGCACGTGATGCTGCCGAAAGACTACGTCCGCTTCTGTTTGACGGGAGAACGCGCCACGGATATGGCTGACGCTTCGGGCACGCTTTTGCTCGATGTGGCGAACCGGCGCTGGTCTTCCGAGGTTGTCGCGAAGGCGGAGATTAAAGAAAGTCTGCTCCCCGCGCTGTTCGAGTCGCCGCAGGTTTGCGGCAAAGTTTCCGAAGCAGGTGCGGAAGCTACTGGACTGCGCGCGGGAACTCCGGTGGTCGCTGGCGCCGGAGATCAAGCCGCGGGCGCAGTCGGCATGGGCATTGCCCGCGCGGGCGCGGTCAGCGCCACGATTGGAACTTCGGGCGTAGTGTTCGCTTCGACCGATCGTCCCGCGATGGATCCACTTGGCCGCTTGCACACCTTTTGCCACGCCATTCCCGGACGCTGGCACATCATGGGCGTCACCCAGGCCGCGGGGCTCTCATTGCGCTGGTATCGCGATCAATTCGGAGAAGCGTCGCCGAGCGTGCGTAAGAAAGATGGACGCGATCCTTACGAGGTCTTTGCCGAAGAAGCGAGCTCTGCGCCCGCCGGATCAGAAGGCGCATTCTGGGTGCCCTATCTCATGGGTGAGCGCACGCCGCATCTCGATCCCAACGCACGCGCAGCTTTCATTGGCCTCAGCGCGTCGCACACGCGTGCGCACGTGATTCGCGCCATCATGGAAGGCGTGGCCTTCAGCCTCAAAGACACATTCACGATTTTCGACGAAATGAAAATTCCTGTCAGTTCCATTCGCTTAGGCGGAGGCGGAGCGCGATCTCCCCTGTGGAGACAGATTCAAGCAGACGTTTATGGCCGAGAAGTGGAAATCGTCGCCGCCGAAGAAGGCGCGGCGTATGGAGCAGCAATCCTGGCCGCAGTAGGCGCGGGAACGTGGAAGACGGTCGAACAGGCCTGTGATGCCGTAGTGCAGGTAGCCAAGCGCATCAGCCCAAATCAAAAAGACTCCACGACCATGCAGGCCGCATACCGTACCTACCGCAAAATCTATCCCACACTACATGGTCTTCAGTAACGCCGCGTTCCGCGGCTGTCGCGAGGGCGTCCCGCCATCGCCCTGTTACTTCGCCGCTTCTTTCACCACAACTACCCGATCCGCAGCCACGTCTTTCAACTGTTGCACGATCCCCGAAGGCCATCGAATCTCTACCAGATCCGCCGAGGCATTCGCGCCCAGCCCGAAATGCACCGGTCCTGCGCTCGAGGACGCGTAGCCGCAACTCGTGGTCATGTGGTTGTACTGGGCTCCCGATTTCGTTACGACTTTGATCCGCGCGCCGATGCCGTCGCGGTTGCTCCTCGTGCCTTGCAGCTTGAACTCCAGCCAATGATTGTTACCTGCACTCTGATTCATCCAGATCTCGGCTGGGGCACTGAGGGCGCTCACTACCACGTCCAGCTTTCCATCTCCGTTCAGATCCCCAACCGCCGATCCACGATGCCGCGACGGCGTTTGCGCGGTCAGCCCGGCTTCGGCAGTCAGGGCCGCGAACTTCATCCCGCCGAGATTTCGGAAGACTGTATTCGGCTGGGCAATCGCGAGATTCGCGGATGACGCCAGCGACTGCACGTGGCCGCGAGAAACAAAAATATCTTTCCAACCATCGTTGTCGAAATCTGCAATCGTCGGAGAATATCCCGCCATGGGGAGAGTCAGCCGCGTCATCCCGCTCTCGCGCGTGACCTCGGCGAAGCTGCCCTTACCCGTGTTGCGGAAGAGGGGGAAGGTTTCACCATCGAGCGCGACCAGAAAAATGTCCGGATACCCATCATTATCCAGATCGCGAAAATCCACACCCATGCCTGAGATGTACGTTCCGTCCTCGCGCAACGCGACGTTCTCGTCGAACGCAGCTTCCTCGAATTTCCCGCCGCCCTTATTTTTATAAAACTGGTTCATCAACTTGTCGTTCGGGACCATCAGGTCCATTTTGCCACTGAGTTCCGTGTCAGCCGCCGCGACGCCCATGCCCTTCCCCGGGTGCTCGCGGAAGCCCGCTTCCACCGACGCATCGCGAAAGGTTCCGTCGCCATTGTTGATGAACAACTGATTCGGCGTGGGCTTGTACATCTTGGGATGGCAATAATCGCGGTGCCCGTAGCCCTCGCATACCGGCTCGTGATTGACATCCCATTTCAGATAATTGATAACGACCAGATCGAGCAGGCCGTCGTTGTTGACATCGACCCATGCTCCGGCCACGGCCCATAGGGGGCCGTACTCCGCGTCCGGCTTGTTCAACCCCGCTTTCGCGGTCACGTCGGTAAAAGTTCCGTCACCGTTGTTGTGATAAAGCGTGTTGCGATAGACGCCGGCGATGAAGATGTCTTCGTAGCCATCGTTGTCGTAGTCGCCGATGGCGACGCCGGTGTCGTAGCCGGTGCCGGCCAATCCGGCTTTTTCGGTGACGTCAGTGAAGTGCCCTTTGCCGTCGTTCTCGAAAAGCCGGTTGTAGTACTTGGGAGAATCCTTTTTCAGAGTCTTGATGTCGGCGCCGTTGGTGAAAAAAATGTCGAGTTTGCCGTCGTTGTTGTAATCGAAGACGGCTACGCCGCCGGCCATGGTTTCAGGCGCGTGATACTCCCTGGTTTCGTCGCTGTCGAGTTTGAAATCGATGGGCTGAAATGTGAATTTGATCGGACTCTCGGCGGGAGCCTTGGCGGCTGTCTCGACAGATTTCGCTGGAGCCCCAGCCTGCGAGCGCGCCGGGGAGGGCGCGCCCGCCAGCAAAATGAGCAAGAGAGCGGTCAACGAGCAGCGAAGGCTACAGCTTTTCATGTCAGAAACGGCGGCAGGCGCCTCTTCTCATCTTACTCCGGCAACTTCTGCTCGCCCTGAATCGCAAGATGAGTATCTGCATGCGCGGCTGTCGTGCCCGGCTGTCCTCCGCCCACGGTGATGACGTAATCTCCCGCGCCAACCAGCCGATCTCCGGCTTCATTCACATAGCTCAGGTCGCGCGGGCCGAGGGTTAGTTTCACATGCTTCTGCTCGCCCGCGCCCAGGTGCACGCGCGTGAACCCGCGGAGCGCGCGTAGCGGCGCTCCAGGCACCTTCGGGAATGTGATGTAAAGCTCCACCACTTCATCGCCCTCACGCTGCGACGCGTTCTTCACATCGACTTCGACGTCCAGCGTATTGCCCGCTTGCAGTTGAGGGCTTGAGAGCGTCAAGCCGCTATATTCAAACGTGGAATAACTCAGCCCGTATCCGAACGGATACAGCGGATCTTTTGTGAAGTAGCGATAGGTGCGGTCCTTCATCGCGTAATCTTCGAAATCCGGCAATTGCTCCGTTCCTTTATAGAAGGTAACCGGCAGCCGTCCCGCAGGATTGTTTTGACCCGCGAGGGTCTGCGCGATCGCCGTTCCGCCCTCCTCTCCCGAGTACCAGGCGTCGAGAATGGCATTGGCATGGTCGTTCGCCCAGTTCACCGCCAACGCACTGCCGTTCATCAGCACAACCACCAAAGGTTTGCCGCTGGCTCGCAATGCTCCGAGCAATGCCGCTTCTTCCTCGGGCAAGTTGAGGCTGGTACGGTCGCCGCCGCGGAATCCAGGGAGGTCCACTTTCATCTCCTCGCCCTCCAGCTTGGAAGTAATGCCAACTACGGCAATGACTACGTCAGATTTCTGCGCCGCCGCAACTGCCTCCACCAAGAGATCGCCGCCGATGGGCAACCACTCCAGCTGGGTCGAGCGCCCGCCCGCGTTGAATTCAATCTTCACTGCATAGCGATGTCCCTTCGTCAGTGGCAAGGTTGTAGTTTGGGGGTTCGGATCGTGGAGAATTGCGTCGTCCACAACCAGGTTTCCATCCAACCACATTCGCTGCATCGATCCAACTAGCCCGATCTGATACGTCCCAGACTCGACGGGAGAGAGATAGCCGGTCCAGCGCACCGAGAAATCCTTCATTCCATCTGGGACAGGAAGAGCGTGCGGATTAGGATACTTCAGCTGCACGTCTACATACGGATCTACACGAATCACCGGCGTGCCTGCGAAGTCGACTCCCGGAAAGTATTCTCCCCTCAACCCGGGCTTGCCATCATCGGTCGAAAGCACCGAAGTTGGAACGATCTGAAGCTCACGCAAAAGATTCGTCCCTGGCTTGTACGACACCTGGGCTCCCGCAAACTGCTTGCGAATTCCTTCCAGTGCCGTGACGGCATGTGATGCTGTTCCGCTGTAATTTCCGTGCAGCACGCTGACCGATTCGGCCAATGGACCTACGACTAGAATTTTTTTGGCGTTGGAGCCGAGCGGAAGAACGCCATCATTTTTGAGCAGCACCATCGACTCCTGAGCAGTTTTCAGCGCCAGTTGCCGGTGCGCCGCGCTGTCGATTTCCGAATCCGGGGTGTTGGCGTAAGGGACCAGATTCGGAGGATCGAACATTCCCAGCCGCATCCGCGCCGTGAAGAGGCGCTTCAGCGTGCGATTAAGGTCGGATTCGGTGAGCAGCCCCTGCTTCACGGCATCGATGAACGGTTGGTAGTCGTGCGTATCTTTGGTGATGGTAAAAAAATCCGCGCACTCGTTGTCCATCCCGGTCTTGAGCGAGACCGCCGCGGCTTCGGCCTGGCTCTTGGTGTAGTGGTGCCCTTGAAAAATGTCTACTACCGCATCGCAGTCGGAAACCACATAGCCGTTGAACTTCCACGCGCCCCGTAGCGTGTCCTGCAACAGAAATGTATTGGCGCAGGCCGGCTCGCCATTGACCCGGTTATAAGCGCACATCACCGACTCCGCCTTGCCCTGGGTGACTGCCGCGCGGAACGCCGGAAGGTAGGTGTCTTCCATGTCATGTTTCGAAACCTGCACGTCAATGCTGTGCCGCGTTGGCTCCGGACCGCTGTGCACGGCGTAATGCTTAGGAGTGGAAATCACCCGGAAATATTTCGGATCATCGCCCTGCAATCCGGTGACGAATGCCACGCCCATGCGACCCGTGAGAAAAGGATCCTCGCCATAAGTCTCCTGCCCGCGCCCCCAGCGCGGATCGCGGAAGATGTTGATGTTGGGAGACCAGAAGTCGAGCCCTTCCATGATGTCGCGCCGCCCCGCACGCACTGCCTGATTGTGCTTGGCACGAGCTTCAGTTCCGATCACGATTGCCATCTGATGGATCAGCGGATCGTCGAAGGTGGCAGCCAGTCCGATGGGCTCGGGAAATACCGTGGCGGTACCGGCATTGGCCACGCCATGCAGGGCCTCGCTCCACCAGTCATAAGCAGGAACCTGCAGTCTCGGAATCGCGCGCGCCTGGTTCACCAGCTGCGATGCCTTTTCTTCCAGCGTCATTCTGCCAATCAGATCGTCCACCCGCACATCAATGGGCTTTGAAGGGTCGAGATAGGCGGGTCCACTGCTGATTTGTGCTGCCGAACTCACGACCATGAGGGCGAGTAAAACCAGGATGAGGGAACCGATTGGATTGCTGACTTTCATGAAATTCCTCCTGCGACGAGCCACAGCAAAAGGGGCTCACGAGAGCGCAGTCGCTAGTGGTATGAGGCCCGTAAACGATTACGGTCGACCGTCGCTTGTAGCACAGCGCGATGCCGAGGTCAAGAATATGGAGTGAGATATCGACGAGTTGAGGTCGGAACAGAGAAGTTTGCGGGCAGAGTTATTTTGCCGGAACCAGTTCTCCTGCGGCAAAAACGTATGTGGTGTACTTATCCAACTTGATATTGCTGTGTTTCGAAACCAACCGGATTCCGCTATCGCCGAAGTGTTCCGTCGCTATATCTTTCATCGCAATTGGTCGGTTGGAGGTCACCGAGGTCGGCGTGTCCGGAACGGGCGAGTCTTTCCCTGCTTCACCGCCCGGGAAAGGACGGTAGACCTTGGAGTTCGGATCTGGGTACTGCCCTTGCCCGTCCCACGTCCGGTTCGCCGGCTGCATTGGTCCGTATTGCAGATTCTGTCCAGGCTCGCTGATAGTGGGGTAATACCACGTGGTCAGATAGACATCGAGTGTCGCCTGCCCATCTTTCCATTGAGCTAAATTCATGCGAAGGCTGAGGCGGGAGGGCTCATTGCCTGTTTTTGCTACCGACTCGACTACCTCGCCCGAAAGAACGGCATTCTTAGGAACTACCGTCCCATTGGCCAAGGTCGCTATGCACAGTTTTGCCTTGATTTTGGCGCCCACCGGCGTCTTGCCTGCGGTCACATTCTGCTGCAGTAGCACCGGGAACTCGGGCGTGGCGATGGTGCCTTTTTGTTGACCGAACAAACTAGAAGAGCACAACGCGACTGGTAACAAGCCAAAAAACAGAAACTTTAGGGACATTCAGTCGGCCTCCTGCTCCCGCTGAGGAGTGCTGTTTACCGGATTTGCCGCTGCAGTCAGTGTATGAGTATATCGGGAGTTTTGCTGCCCTCATAGGTAGTCAAAAATGCCAAAAACCTTGAACGATATCGATTTTCTTCTTGACAACCTTTAGCAATTAGGTTTAACAACGTAAACGTTTACGAAGGCGTAAACGTTTCCGAAAACCGTAAGCGTTTACGTCGCAAAAGATTCTGAGGTTCCTTACATTCCCAACCGGACATCTGTGGGGCCGGTCGAGAAACCTGTGACTACTTGCTCGGAGGCTCAAAATGAAATCTCTCTCGCCATCGCTCGCCGGGAGTTTGAAGCTTTTTGGTTTTCTCCTCGCTACCCTTGTATTGATCCTCGGGACTCAAGCCGTTGCCCAAGAGGCGACCATCGTTGGCACGGTCACTGACCCATCGGGGGCGGCCGTTCCCAATGCGTCCATCACGATCACGAACAACGACACCGGCGTGGCGCGAACGCTTCCCAGCAACAGCGACGGCCAGTATGTCGCACCCGACCTTCACATTGGACACTACACGGTTCGCGCCAACGCTTCCGGCTTCAAGGTCGCTGAACAGAAAGGAATTACTCTTAACGTCGGGGACCGTACCCGTGTTGACATCAAGCTGCAGGTTGGCAGCGCACAGGAACAGGTGACGGTGGAGGCAAATGCTGTCGCTGTCCAAACTGACAGCGGCGAAGTAAGCAACGTAATCACGGGACAGCAGATCACGCAGCTTGCCACCAACGGCCGCAGCCTCTACGAGTTATTCGCCCTCGCACCGGGAGCGTCCAGCCTCCAAGGGGCCCGGGTTGGGTTCACGCCTGTTAGTGGCGACAGTACTGTCAGCATTAACGGTGAGCGCGCCGGGCACAACCTGCAACTCATCGATGGCGGCGAGAACCTCGACCGTGGCGGCAGCAGCGGCAGCGTCATGCCCTCCATCGACTCGATTGCGGAGTTCCGCAACATGACCTCGAATTACAGTGCTGAGTATGGTCTAGCGACGGCATCTCAGATCAGCACTGTAATCAAGTCAGGTTCGAAGCAGTTACATGCTGAGGCTTGGGAATTCTTCCGCAACGACGCTCTGAATGCTCGCAATTACTTCAACCCTGCGCCAAACAAAGTGGCTGAATTGCGTTACAACATTTACGGCTTCAATGTGGGCGGGCAAGTGCCGGTGGCGAAGAGTCATCCCACATTCTTCTTCTTCAATATGGAGTGGCGCAAAGAGATCGACGGCGGCCTTTTGAATGTGCCCGTGCCGCTAGCCAGTGAATATCCCGACGCCGGGGGGGCTGGAACAGGTGCGGCGCTTCCTACGACGTATAACGGAAAAGCCAGCATTGCCACCGATCCGGCCAATGTGCCGGCATCGATTCAGTTTGCGAACTGTCCTGGTGGCGTCGCGCCTTCGGTCAACGGCCAGCCCGTAACGCCTGGTCAACCCTTTCCCAGCAATACCATACCCACATGCATGATCAGTGGAAACGCGAGTGCCCTGCTTACAGCTGGTGGCAAATACGGCGGGATCTTTCCGACTCCAACCAACGGAGTGAACTTTCAAGGCGGCAACAATTCTCCCACCACCTTGAAGGAGGAAATTGCCAGGGTGGACCATCAGTTCAGCAATAAGTTCTCGGTGTTTGGACACTGGATCTCTGAGCAGATCTCGCAGACGTACGGTACGACCCAGTGGAGCGGCGATAATGTACCTTCAATCGCGGATACTTTCGGGAACCCATCCTATAGCGCGGTCGTGCACGCAACCTATGTGATCAGCCCGACGTTACTTAACGAGACCGCGTTCAACTATAACGGGAACCGGATCAACATTATTCCGGACGGCCTTATTTCGGCGCCGAGCGGATTTTCCTTTAATCGGCTCTTCACTGGGCCGAATGTGGATAACCGGATTCCTTCCATCCAGCTGGCTGGCGTCACCGGAAGTAACTACACGGCCAACTGGACTCCCTGGGTCAACAAAGCGGACGATTACCAGTTCCGCGATGATCTTTCCTGGACCCGGGGCGCACACCAACTGAAGTTCGGCTTTAGTTGGGCAATTTACAAAAAGATTCAGGACGCGTTCGCCAACACTCAAGGCAATTTCAAGTTCGACGGATCGTTTACGGGCTACGATTACGCTGATTATCTGCTCGGGTACGCTCAACAGTACACCGAAGACGGTGTCAAGATCAGCGGCCACTGGAACAACATTTCGCCAGCCGCTTATGTCCAGGACAACTGGCGCGTGAACAGCCGACTGACGTTGAATCTTGGTCTGCGGTGGGACGGTATACCGCACACCTACGAGGCAAGCCACCTCTCTTCCAACTTCTATCCCAGCCTCTATAACCCGGCAAACGCCCCAACCTTTTGGAATGATGGGAGCCACAACATCTGTTCCGGACCGGAGACTGCAACCGCTAACTTCGGTTGTCTGGGCGCGAGTCCGGGTCTGGTCGCTTCCAGCAATCCCGCTCTTGGCGGATACCAGTTTTATCTGAACGGCATCGGGATTGGCGGTGTGAACGGGATTCCCAAGGGATTGGCCCACGATTCCTGGAGCAACTGGGGTCCCCGCCTCGGCTTCGCTTATGACCTCACTGGCCAAGGCAAGACCGTCATTCGTGGTGGATTTGGCATGATGTACGAACGCATTCAGGGCAACGATATGTACAACGGGGCCGTGAACCCCCCAGGAGATCCGAACCCGACACTCAATGGTGTTTCTCTCGATAATCCGGGGCTGACGCTCACGGGAGCCGCCTCCGGAGAGGTTATTACTGCGGCGAACTTGCCGGTCCTGCCTTTGGGTGTCACTGGAATCGCGGAACATTATCCGACTCCAGTAAGCTACCAGTACAGTGCGGGAGTCCAGCAGGGAATCGGAACTCACACCGTATTGAATATCTCCTACGTGGGCAGCCAGGGACGTCGCCAAAACTACTACCAGGCTGTCAACCTCCCGCCATTGGCCGACCTGCCAGCTATGGTTGCTGCGGGCAAGCTCAATACCGAAGACGTTACTTACCTGGGTTTTGGCAATATGCGGCTGGGCTTCAATGGAGCGAACGCGAGCTACAATTCACTCCAAACATCTCTGACCGGGACCGTCAAGCGAGACCTTCACCTGCAAGTCTCCTATACGCTAGCGAAGGCGATGGATGCCACGACCGCTTCGGGCAGCGGTGGCGACCTACAGAATGTCACCAATCCATATACGGGATGGCGCTACGATTGGGGACCGTCCGTGTACGACCGCAGGAATGTGTTCTTCGCCAACTTCGTTTACGATATCCCGTTGTTCCGCGACGCCACCAGCCGACTGGTACGAGGAGGCTTGGGAGGATGGCAACTGTCCGCCATCATTACCGAGGAATCCGGAGCACCTATCAACCTCGGGGTGAGCGGAACTACGGCTGCCAGCGTTATTAGCAATTCAGGCACCCGGCCCGATGTGAGCGGGTCGATTTCCTACCCGAAAACGGCTGCCGCGTGGTTCTCAGGAAACTTCAGCGCACCTCCTTGTGTCACGGGTCCCGATTGTTATGGCAATCTTGGCTTTGACGCCATCCGGGGTCCTGGCCGCAACAA